>ENA-UPWK01001966-UPWK01001966.1-human-gut-metagenome-genome-assembly--contig:-NODE-1966-length-11293-cov-4.248039_pt1 | contig 11293 bp, 9 predicted proteins | sample MGYA00250048_ERZ773373 | MGnify/ENA primary metagenome ERZ773373 (study PRJEB29103, sample SAMN06112059) | human gut metagenome | biome: human gut; feature: ankylosing spondylitis patient; material... | reverse complement strand
AAAATTAGATATTTTTATGAAAATAGCAAATATAAAGAATTTGTTATTTGTGTAAATAGTATAAATGAAAAAAGTGATAACAAAACAATACACCAATCAAAAGGAGATGAATTTGATAATGTTATGGTGGTGTTAAGAGAGGAAAATGACTTAAAATTCTTAACTCAATCAAATTTGTATGCAACATCTGATGAGCATAGAGTATATTATGTTGCTATCAGTCGTGCAAAAGATCGATTGGCAATATGTGTTCCGTCTTTATCTAAAGAAGTTGAAATGAAATTATCTTCCTTACCAATTAGTATTGTAAGAGGTTAGTGGAATATTTTAGCTGTTTGATATGAATTCTGTTTTTGAAGATTACAAAAGTACAAAAACAATCCGACTATCGAATATAATTCGCTATATTTGCACTATAAAATCGCATTAAACAATGAAGCTAAATAAAATAAAGACTGTTTTGTCGGATAAAGGTATCTCTCAGACATGGTTGGCTAAGCAACTTGATAAAAGTTTCAGCATGGTAAATGCTTATGCGTGCAATAGAACCCAGCCGAATTTGGAAACATTGCAGAGGATTGCCGAGATTTTACAGGTGGATTTAAAGGATTTGATAACAGATAAAGAGGAAAGGTAAAATGCAATGAAAAACTTTACGGAGAATACAAGAGTACAAGTCCCGGCTGCATTGCATCTTTGCAAGCTCGGTTATACATATTTGGATGATATAACATCATACAATCCCCAGACGAATATTTTGACGGATATTTTTATCCGCTCAGTAAAACGTCTGAATCCTGCTTTGACTGACTTGGAATGCAGCCAGTTGCTGGATAAAATTATCGGAATCTTGAATAACGATGATTTGGGCAAGGAATTCTATACTATGCTTTCCTCCAATAGTGGCGTGAAGTTGATAGATTTCGCTGATGCGAACAATAATGAATGGCACGTTACGACAGAGTTTACATGCGAAAATGTTGAATCCGGTGATAGCTTCCGTCCAGATATTACGTGTTTTATAAACGGCTTGCCTTTAGCTTTTATCGAAGTCAAGAAGCCTAATAATCACGATGGAATCTTAGCAGAGCGGGATAGAATTAATAAGCGGATGCGGAATAAAAGTTTTCGTCGCTTTATCAATCTTACCCAATTGATGATTTTTTCCAATAATCAGGAATACGATAATGAAAACAGGGTTCCGATACAAGGGGCGTTTTATTGTTGTGCATCAAAAGAGAAAGCTTTCTTTAATGTGTTTAGAGAGGCTGATGCTACTTTCGTGTCGGAATATCCATATATAGCGTTGACGGAAAATACAGAAAAAAAGGTTCTCAGACATAGGAATTGTGTCGTTATTAAAAACTTGCCAGATTATGAAACAAATAAAAAGGTAGATACTCCTACGAATCGTGTTTTGACATCAATGCTTTGCCGGGAGAGGCTTTTGTTTCTGTTAAGATATGGCTTTGCGTATGTTAATCGAACTATAGAGCTGGAAGATGGCAGTAAAATCACAACTCTCGAAAAACATGTGATGCGCTATCAGCAATTGTTTGCTTCATTGGCTATTCGCAAAAAACTATCTAAAGGTGTCAAGAGTGGAATAATATGGCATACGCAAGGCAGTGGCAAGACAGCATTGGCGTATTATTCAGTTCGCAGTCTGACCGATTATTATGCAAAACGTGAGACGGCTGTTAAATTCTACTTTATAGTGGATCGTATTGCGCTGATGGAGCAGGCGAGCGATGAGTTTGTTGCACGTGGCTTAGTTGTAAGGAATGTCAATAGTAGGGATGATTTAATGAAAGACATTCGTGATACTACCCCTGTGGTGAACAGTGAGGGTAAAGCGGAAATAATGGTTGTAAACATACAGAAATTTAAGGAAGATTCTACCAAAATACATATAGAATCTGGATATAACACTAATCTTCAGCGTGTATTCTTTATAGACGAAGCACACAGAGGATATAGTCCGCAGGGTAGTTTTCTTGCAAATCTTTTAGAAGCAGATAAGGATGCTGTAAAAATCGCATTGACAGGAACTCCTTTGTTACGAGAAGAAAAAGAATCTTGGCGTGTTTTCGGCGATTATATTGATACCTACTATTATGACAAATCGATAGCAGATGGTTACACGTTAAAACTGATGCGTGAACCGATAGAAACCATATATAAAGAGCGTATTGAGAGCATTCTTGATAAATTGGCTGGAAACGTAGAAGTCAAGAAAAGCGATATAGACAAGAATAAGATAATTGAGCATGAAAGTTATCTGAACGCTTTGCTTGATTATATTATTTCTGATTTGCGGAGATTCAGAAAAGAACAAGCCGATGATTCCATCGGTGCAATGATTGTGTGCAAAACCAATCCACAGGCTCGTGAAATGTTCCGTTTATGGCAGCAGCGTTTCAGATTCGCACAGCGTATTGAAGATAAGTGGGAAGAGCAGTTGGGAATGGTGGCAGAGCCAATGGTTGCGTATGGTCATGCCAAACCATTGCGTGCTTCTCTGATACTGCATGATGAAGGTGACAAATTAGAGCGAAAAGCATACATTGAAGAATATAAGAAGCAGCAGACTGTAGATGTACTGATTGTCAATCAGATGTTGCTTACCGGATTTGATGCTCCCAGATTGAAAAAACTATATTTGGGACGTAGCCTTGACGGTCATGATTTGCTACAGGCTCTTACGCGTGTAAACCGTCCGTATAAAGATTTCAAATATGGCTATGTGGTTGATTTTGTAGATATAAAGGAAAACTTTGATTCGACAAATGACCGCTATTTGAGAGAATTAAACCGCACGGCGGATATTAAGGAGACCAAACAGAACGAGCCTGTTGGCAATGCTATTATCGAAGATAGGGAAGAGATAATAGCGAAAATGAAAGAAATCAAAAGTGTTCTCTTTAATTTCACTTGCGATAATCCGGAAGAGTTCAGGCAAGAAATCGACGAAATAGAGGATAAAGACAGGCTTTATGAATTACGGTCTGTATTGAATGATGCTAAAGCTATTCTGAATCAAGTCAGAGCTTTTGGCGATGATGAATTGAAAGAAAAAATAGAGTCTTTGGCTTTTGGTGGCATTCCTACTTTGATTACAGAGGTTACACATCGCATAGAGAGGATGAATCTGTTTGAAAGTACAGAGCATAAGGCAGATGTTTCCGGAATAATCAATGTTGCTCTGTCAGAATTGGAATTTGAGTTCAAAAAGGGAATGTCCGAGGAACTGCGAATTGTAGTTAATGATATTCGTGAGCGTTGCGAAAAGGTACAAGCCGAATTTGATGCCAATTTTGATAGAAATGAAGAAAAATATGTCATCCTTGCAGATGAGTTCCGGGCATATTTCCGTAAAAAAGGTTTTGTGCCGCAAAACACTCAAGATGCAAAGGACAGCATTGATTACATGGATAATGTAATGAAAAAGATTCGGGAAATAAACAGGCGGAATAATATCTTGAAGAAAAAGTATAAAGGTGATGAGCGTTTTGTGCGTATTCACAAGCGGATCGAGGAGGAAAATCAAAAACGTGAACAGCCGATTATATCGGCACACGAATATGAAATAGCCGAAAACCTGTCCCAGATGAAGTCTCAAATAGACAATATGTTATTCCTGAATATCAATATTTTGGATAATGAAGACGCTTTTAAGCGTGATGTCTTGGCTATTATTGGTCATAAATTGATAGACCTTGGAATCAAGGCAAATTTGACAGACCGTAAATATATCAACAATCTTATCACAACGGAATATTTCCAACAACGTAATTTTGCATATTGATTATGAGCGATATAAATATAACAGAATCAACGATTGCCCTGATTGATTCTTTGAAAAGTACAACAGGTGCGTTTGGCTTGGCAGGAACAGGAAGCGAATATAAAATCGTCACAGAAATGTTTCTGTACAAGTTCTTTAATGATAAGTTCGGCTATGAAGCCAAACGAGATAAAATGTACGGTGAACGTCTAAGCAAGGCAGAAAAGTGGGATGCCGAATATGACACATTTACAGAGGAAGAGGTGGAAGACCTTTTCAGTTATTTGTCGGCTTCTGTACCGAGACTTAAACCGGAACATACGTTGTCACATCTATATAATTCCACAGGAAAGGGAGATTTCTCTACATTATTGGATGCTACCTTAATAGATATAGCCAATATTAATGCCGACACTTTTTCTGTAACAACTTCCGGAAAAAGCAAGGTGAACATCTTCAGTGCCATAACAACATTCGTAACTGATACTCAAAAGCGTGATGAATTTGCAAAATCGCTGATGCGCAATGTCGCCTCATTCAATTTTGAACATGTATTTATCGAGAAGTATGATTTCTTCTCAAGAATATTCGAGCATTTGCTGAAGGGATTTAATAATGCCGGAGGTGGTAAATATGCTGAATACTATACTCCACGTGCCATAGCACAAGTCATGGCGAGATTATTGGTCGGGGACAATGCGGATTTACGTGGTGTAACTTGCTACGACCCATCGGCTGGAACAGGTACACTGCTTATGGCTCTTGCTCATCAGATAGGAGAAGACAGATGCTCGATTTTCAGTCAGGATATATCAGAGAAGTCGAGCGAAATGTTACGTCTGAATCTTATTTTAAATAGTTTATCCGCATCTCTGCCAAATGTTGTACAGGGTAATACATTGACAGAACCATCACATACAGAATCAAATGGTGCATTACGAAAATTTGATTTTATCGTCTCAAATCCTCCATTTAAACTTGACTTCCCGGAGTATCGTGATACATTGGCTGCTGATACGATTCGTTTTTGGGCAGGAGTTCCGAATGCGGTTAAAAAGGTAGATCCGATGAAACCTAAAATGGCAATTTACACATGTTTCATTCAGCACGTCTTAAATTCACTGAAGACAACAGGGAAAGGTGCAATAGTCATTCCTACAGGATTTATTACAGCCAAAAGTGGGGTTGAAAATAGAATTTTACACCGTGTGGTAGATGAACATTGGGTTTATGGCTGTGTATCTATGCCAAGCAATGTATTTGCTACCACTGGAACAAATGTTTCCGTTATATTCTTTGATAAGTCGGCAACGACAGACAAAGTAATTTTGATTGATGCAAGTAAATTAGGTGAAGAATATAAAGAAGGTAACAACCAGAAACGACGTTTACGTGATAATGAAATAGACTTAATAGTCAACACATTCCGTAACAAGGAAGCTGTAGAGGATTTTTCAGTAGCTGTTACTTACGATGAGATAAAGGAAAAAGGATATTCTCTTTCTGCCGGGCAATATTTCGACATCAAAATAAACTATGTGGATATAACGGAAGAAGAGTTCAATGCACGTATGGCGAATTATAAGCAAACACTTGCCGAGCAATTTAAAGAAAGCCATCGGTTGGAAGAGGAAATAATGAAACAGTTGAATGCTTTGCAGTTCAACGCAAATGTAGGTAGCAATGAATAGCGAAATACAGTTCTTGTTATACAATCTTCCCGATAAAGAGGGAAAGGTGCAGGTGGTTATAAAAGATGAAACCATTTGGTGTACGCAGAAGGCTATGGCAGAGCTTTTCGGCATTGATAAATCCGGAATTAGTCGGCACATAGCCAATATTTTCAAGGATGAAGAACTACGGCAAGACACGACAGTTGCAAAAATTGCAACCGTCGTAAATCGAGGCATAAGAGGTGAAGTTGAAGAGTTGGTTGATTTCTATAATCTTGATATGATTATTGCTGTTGGCTACCGAGTCTCTTCTCCCAAAGCTACCAAGTTCCGACAATGGGCTACCAAGATTCTCAATGAGTATATCAAGAAAGGATTTGTGCTTGACGATGAGCGCTTAAAGCAGGGAACAGCAGTATTCGGGAAAGACTATTTCCGCGAATTGCTTGAAAGGGTACGCTCTATCCGTACCAGTGAACGGCGTATCTGGCAACAGATTACCGACATATACGCAGAGTGTAGTATCGACTATGACAAGAACTCGCCTACGACACACGATTTCTATGCCATGATACAGAACCGTTTTCACTATGCCATTACTGGGCAAACGGCTGCTGAAATCATATACACTAAAGCAGACCATACCCAAGACCACATGGGACTGACCACATGGAAGAATACGCCCGAGGGACGTATCTTGAAATCGGATGTGTCAATTGCCAAAAACTATTTGCAGGAAAAAGAAATCCGTCGACTGGAACGTGCAGTAACGGGATATTTCGATTATATTGAAGACCTCATAGAGAGTGAGAACACGTTTAATATGGAGCAGTTTGCAGCCAGCGTCAACGAGTTTCTGACTTTCCGTAAATATCAGATATTACCGGACAAAGGGCACATATCTGCGGCACAAGCCAAGGCAAAGGCAGAAAGTGAATATGATATTTTTAATAAAACCCAACGTATTGATTCTGACTTTGATAAACAGGTTAGAGGGATGTTGGATAAGTAATTCTTCCACAAGTTGTGGAAAGATTTGAACTTCTAAAATAGTCCCACAAACTGTGGGACAAATAAAAAGCAGTAATGAAATTGACAAAATCTAAATTAGGAGAGATACTTGATGTTACAAGAGGTGCAAGTCTCAGTGGCAAGTTTTACACCACTGAGGGAGAATACATTCGTTTGACTTGTGGCAACTTCGACTATCAGAATAATTGTTTCAAGGAAAATAAGTCAAAAGAAAATCTTTTTTACATAGGAGATTTCAAACCTGAATTTTTAATGGAGGAAGGGGATATTATTACCCCTCTAACAGAACAGGCTATTGGTCTGCTTGGCTCTACTGCCATTATCCCAGAAAGTGGTAAATATATTCAAAGTCAAGATGTGGCAAAGATTATTTGTAAAGAAGAACTGTTAGACAAGGATTTCGCTTTCTATCTCATATCTTCTACTTTAGTCAAGCAACAATTAAGTGCTGCTGCCCAACAAACCAAAATTCGTCATACTTCACCTGATAAAATCAAGGGTTGTACCGTATGGATTCCAGAACTGAGCGAGCAGAAACGAATTGGCAAATTGCTTCGTAGTCTTGACAGCAAGATTGAGCTTAATCGAGCGATAAATCAGAATTTAGAGGCGATGGCAAAACAGCTATATGACTACTGGTTTGTGCAGTTTGATTTTCCCAACGAGGAGGGCAAGCCGTATAAATCAAGTGGGGGTGAAATGCTTTGGAATGATAAGCTGAAACGCAACATTCCTGTTGGCTGGCATTGTGGGAACCTCTTTGAAATCGCTGTTTTTACAAATGGTTTGGCTTGTCAGAAATTCAGACCAAAGGATAATGAAGTGCCATTACCTGTCATCAAGATACGAGAAATGCACGATGGTATTTCTGTTGACACTGAAGAGGTAACGTCAAATATACCAGAATCAGTAAAGGTGTATAATGGTGATGTGCTATTTTCATGGTCGGCATCACTGGAAGTTATGCTCTGGGCTTATGGGCTTGGAGGACTTAATCAGCACATCTTTAAGGTTACATCTGCAAATGATTTCCCGAAGTCATTCTACTATTTTCAACTTTTGGATTATGTCGATGTATTCAAGAAAATGGCAGAAGCAAGGAAAACAACGATGGGACATATTACGCAAGACCATTTACAACAAAGCACAATCGCCATACCTGATAATAAAGATATTGCGGATAAATTTGAGGAACTTATATCACCAATCTTTAAGCAGATAGTGAAGTTGCAAGAGGAAATATCAAATCTTATCAAGCAGCGTGACGAACTTTTACCACTTTTAATGAATGGACAAATAACAATAGAATAAAAATGTCTCGCATACTCTACAAATATTTAGATATAGTTGGCGCAAAGTGCATGATTGGAAACCAGAATCTCCAATTCACTAATGCGTCTCAACTGAACGATCCTTTCGATTGTCATCCAAAACTAATTGACTACTCAAATGTACCTAATACTAAACTTCAAGGATGGATACCTAAGGAATGGTGGATAGAGAAAGAAGAAAACGATGCACTCAATTTGCGTAATGATACATGGCTATGTAGTTTATCAAAAATCAATGATTCATTACTCATGTGGAGCCATTATTGTTATAACCATAAAGGTATTTGTATAGGACTTGACATAGACAAAATGTTGGAATCTGTTCCACCAATGTTTGGTACAATATATCTTGAACCGCTTGTTCTTGATGTTCAATATCAGGATATAATAGAGCGTCCTAACGCATATCATACCACAAAAGATTTATTCAGTTATCAATGGCGGACAAAAGCAAAGGAATGGGAATATGAGCAGGAGGTTAGATTAGTCATACTAAAACCAAGTCCAATATATGCAGCATTTACTCCTCAACAGGCAAAGCTGACAAAGGAAATATGGGATTGGCGTGAGATACGCCACTATATGCCACTGAAAGGCGAGTGCTTTGAGTCTATCTATTTTGGTGTCAATATAGAACAAACTGAGAAAGAAAAAATAATCCAATATGTTCGCAAGGAACTAAATCCGCAAATTAGGTTGTACCAAATGGAAGTAGATGAAAATGCTTTTAGATTACGACCTGTAATTATATGAACGGTCAAGTATCGGTAAATTCTGATTTATCTGCTCATTAAGTTTGATTTTATAATCAAGATTCAAGAAAAACGCACCAATGTTTTCCTCTGAAGAAGAAAGTGTTGGCATTTCGTATCTTAGAATTTGCGCTTTGTCTCCACGAGGCATTTTACTACCTTTTGCCCCTTGCATTACATAATCAAAGAATGAATCTTGAAGTAATACAGCATAAAGGAAACTTGGAGAATGTCCTTCTTTGGCCCTGAAAACCAACACATCAGATGATGCTCCGCCTTCACTGTCTGCAAACCAAATTTTTTTAAGGTATGGTCTGATATTGGCAATTAGCACATCTCCACATTGGTAACGTACAAGACTACAAGACTGTGGCGGAAGATTAGTTGCTACCTCCCGTCCTTTTTTATTTTGTAATATACAGTCTGTAGTAACGTATTTGAATAAAGAAATGTCGTTACTACTTATTTTTTCAGTTACATAATATGCGATTGATGATAACTTAGTCATATACATCCAAATTTGGATGCAAAGTTACATAATTTCAGGTAGATTCCAGTGGTTCAGTTATCCTAAATATTTCTTATGCGCCAACTTTACATTGTTTTGATTCACAATGGCATAGTGCAGTGTTGTGTCAATGCGTACATGACCGAGTAATCGCTGTACTTGTTCGATGGGCATACCTTTGTCGATAGCCATTGTTGCAAGGGTTCGACGGAACTTGTGAGGATGAACTTTGGGCATAGAAAGGGATTGCCCCAATTTCCTGATTCTAACTTCCACACCGCTGATAGTCAGTCGTGAATGTGGCGAGTTAAGGGAAACAAATAAGGCAGGATTGTCGTCTGTTCGCTCATTAAGATATTGTTGCAAATGTAGTTTTGTACGGGCGTTGAAGTAAACTACACGCTCTTTGTTGCCTTTACCGAATACCACACATTGCCGCTCATGGAAATCTATATCCTCACGGTTCAGTTTAACCAACTCACCCACACGGATGCCTGTGGATACAAGAATGTCTATAATGGCAAGGTCTCTCTTGTTGGTGCAACAATCACGAAGTTGCTCTAATTGTTCGTCAGAAAGTACCTCCTTTACAAGTGAATCCGTTTTTACTTTGTGAATCCGTCTGACCGGGCTTTTGGCGATATAATCTTCATCTTCCAGCCATGCAAAGAAACTGGAGAAAATGCGCCTCATATTGTCGATGGTTACTTTACTTGATTGGTGTTCTTCTTGATAATCGGACAGATAAGTGCGAATGTCCGTTGTACTGATGTGGCAAATAGCCAAAGAGAGCGTAACCAACAATCGCTCAATGGTATTGCGGTAGTATGCTAATGTCTTGTCCGAACATCCCTCTATCTTCTTTGCAGATATAAAGGAGTTTAGAAGATGCTCATTCTCTTGCGTTTGCTGTGTGGCGCAATCGCTTTTTTCAATGATTTCTACATTATGCAGTTCTGATGCAAGCACAGCTTTAAGCCGTGCCATTTGTCGGCAATCCAAGTCACGCTGCATTTCCGCAACTATCGCCTGAATGATGTTCTCTTTCATAATTCTGATATTTTTTGTCCTTATATAATATAAGAGACTGCTAAATCAGAATTTAGAGGCGATGGCAAAACAGCTATATGACTACTGGTTTGTGCAGTTTGATTTTCCAAATGAAGATGGCAAGCCGTATAAGTCAAGTGGTGGTGAAATGGTTTGGAATGAGAAGTTGAGAAAAGATATACCAAAGTCTTGGGAAGTAAAATCTCTCAATAGTTGGCTTGAAATCAAGTCGGGATTTCCTTTCAAATCTGAGACATACAAACCATTGGGACGCTACAAGATTATCACCATTAAGAATGTTCAAGATGGTGAGCTCATAACATCTGGTTGCGATTATGTTGACGAAATTCCGAGTTGTGCAAAAAATTATATATCTCTCCAAATTGGAGACAGATTGATTTCGTTAACTGGAAATTGTGGAAGGTTGTGTACTGTATGTGAAGAGAATCTATTATTAAATCAGCGTGTAGGGATATTGTATTGCGACACAATATATTTGGAATATTTTTACAATTTCCTTAATAGTAGTGAGATGCGAACGGTGGTTGATAATCTGGCAAATGGTGCAGCACAAGCAAATCTAAGTCCTGTCGAACTATGTAAAACAAACTGTTTTATTCCACCCATAGATATACTATTGTCGTATAATCGAAAAGCGAATGTTATTCGTAAGGCTATTGTACAAAATATGATAGAAATATCTCAATTAACTAAACAGCGTGACGAACTTCTCCCGCTTCTGATGAATGGTCAAGTGTCGGTAAATTCTGATTTATCGGTATATAGAGAAAAGGAGAGGAAAAATCCCCTCCTTAACCCTAAAGCGAGTATCAGACATTCAAATCCTTCATCGCCAATCCATAATTGTCATCTCCGAAAAGTCCTTTATGGAGAAGTTTCAAACCGAGTGTCTGATAATACTTGTAGTCATCACCTTCGGTACAGAGGTATTTGTACCCATAGCGTGGCATGTACTCCTTGAAGAAACGAGCCAAGTCTTTCAGGCTTTCAGCTTGGTTCTTCTTGAAGTTACTGCGCACGATGATGATAGACCAGTCAGGGAAGTTGCCTCTTCCATTGCTATACTCCCAGAAGCGGATGTAGCAGTCCAAATCACGCTCACGGATGTCTACACAAAAGCCATTGGCGTTTTGCATCAC
>ENA-UPWK01001962-UPWK01001962.1-human-gut-metagenome-genome-assembly--contig:-NODE-1962-length-11326-cov-70.011201_pt1 | contig 11326 bp, 8 predicted proteins | sample MGYA00250048_ERZ773373 | MGnify/ENA primary metagenome ERZ773373 (study PRJEB29103, sample SAMN06112059) | human gut metagenome | biome: human gut; feature: ankylosing spondylitis patient; material... | reverse complement strand
CGCATCATCATCACCCGGGAAACGACTCATGTTGCAGCAGTGAATGTATGACTCGTTTCTACTCTCCCACTCCATCCATACATACGGATAGCGGACCGGATTACGTATTCATCGCTACCTTATTCACGGATGTAATCATCGAGCATTTATTACGACCGCAAGAGAAACGGATTAAAAACTATTACGTTTACCGAGACTCTCTGCATGGTACGGATACTCATCGTACCACTTCTCTTCGTGCCCCTCCCTACTCTGTTTTTGCGTAAAAGCGTAAATGCAAATTAGTTGCATCTGCGCTACCTTATCTTTGTAGCGTAAAAAGAAAACAGTAAAATTTAGTAGGAAAATATCATTATGAAAAAACTTATTTTCGTGGGAATCCTGGGCTTATTCGTGCTGGGATCCTGTAATAATAGTACCGTCACACACACACACGATGAACACGATCATGCCGCGGAAGGACATAATCACGAGGCAGAAGGACCCGATCATTCCCATGAAGGCGAATGTAGCGGAGAACACAATCATGAAGCAGCCGATGAATACAACGAAGCTGCCGAAGCCCACAGTGATGAAATCATTCTTCCGAAAGCGAAAGCTGAAGCAGCCGGTGTAAAGGTGAGCGTTATTGAACCTGCACCTTTCCAGCAAGTGATTAAAACCAGCGGACAGGTGCTGGCTGCTCAAGGGGATGAATCGGTTGCCGTAGCTACAGTAGCCGGCGTGGTATCTTTCCGTGGAAAAGTAACAGAAGGTATGAGCGTCGGCAGCGGCACTCCGCTAGTCACTATTTCTTCAAAGAATATCGCCGATGGTGATCCGGTGCAACGTGCCCGCATTGCCTACGAGGTATCCAAGAAGGAATACGAACGTATGAAGGAGCTTGTTAAAAACAAAATCGTATCCGACAAGGATTTTGCACAAGCGGAGCAAAGTTACGAAAACGCCCGTCTTAGTTACGAAGCTCTTTCCAAGAATCATTCGGCTATCGGCCAAAGCATTACGGCTCCTATTGCCGGATATGTGAAAAGTATTCTCGTGAAAGAAGGTGACTATGTGACAATCGGACAACCGCTGGTAAGCGTGACGCAGAACCGTCGTCTTTTCCTCCGTGCCGAAGTGTCGGAAAAGTATTACCCGTATCTCCGCACCATCAGTTCCGCCAATTTCCAGACTCCTTATAATAATCAGGTGTACGAGTTGAAAGCATTGAACGGTAAACTTCTCTCTTTCGGAAAAGCTGCCGGAGACAATTCTTTTTATGTGCCTGTCACTTTTGAGTTCGACAACAAAGGGGAAGTGATTCCCGGCTCATTTGTGGAGGTATTCCTGCTTTCTTCAGCAATGGAAAACGTGATTTCTCTTCCGCGCACCGCGCTGACAGAGGAACAAGGCATATTCTTCATATATCTGCAACTGGACGAAGAGGGTTATAAAAAACAGGAAGTAACGATAGGAGCCGACAACGGCAAAAGCGTTCAAATCCTAACTGGTGTAAAGGCTGGCGACCGTGTAGTGACCGAGGGTGCTTATCAGGTTCGACTGGCAAGCGCAAGCAATGCAATCCCGGCACACAGCCACGAACACTAAAGAGACTAGGCGTCGCAACCGTTTTTTTTTGTGCGGCGCATCTATCAAGTTATTTATAACTCTCAATTAATGAAATATCATGCTTAATAAAATTATACATTACTCCCTACACAACCGGCTGGTGGTAGTTTGTGCGGCCATCCTCCTGCTTATTGCGGGAACGTATACCGCCATGCATACGGAAGTAGACGTATTCCCCGACCTAAATGCACCTACGGTAGTAATCATGACCGAAGCGAACGGTATGGCTGCGGAAGAAGTTGAACAACTCGTTACTTTTCCTGTTGAAACTGCCGTAAACGGAGCTACGGGTGTGCGCCGTGTCCGCTCTTCCTCTACTAACGGATTTTCCGTTGTTTGGGTAGAATTTGATTGGGGAACGGATATTTATCTCGCTCGTCAGATTGTTAGTGAGAAATTAGCGGTGGTCAGCGAATCGCTGCCGGTCAATGTCGGCAAACCGACTCTTGGACCACAGTCTTCTATCTTAGGCGAAATGCTCATCATCGGTCTGACTGCCGACTCCACTTCCATGCTCGATCTTCGCACGATTGCGGACTGGACCATCCGTCCACGCCTGCTGTCTACCGGAGGAGTGGCACAAGTGGCTGTGCTCGGAGGAGATATCAAAGAATATCAGATTCAGCTAGATCCCGAACGGATGCGTCATTACGGCATCTCGATGGGAGAAGTGATGGCTGTAACACAGGATATGAACCTAAATGCCAATGGAGGTGTGCTCTATGAATTCGGAAATGAATATATTGTACGTGGTGTACTCTCCACTTCGAAAACAGAGCAACTTGGCAAAGCGGTAGTAAAGACAGTGAATAACTTCCCTGTCACGCTGGAAGATATTGCAAACGTAACCATCGGCCCGAAGGCTCCGAAACTGGGTACTGCTTCAGAACGCGGCAAATCTGCCGTCCTGATGACTGTTACCAAGCAACCGGCTACCAGCACACTGGAACTGACGGACAAACTGGAAGCATCTCTGAAAGACCTCCAGAAAAATCTGCCGCCGGACGTAAAAGTTTCAACGGACATATTCCGTCAAAGCCGCTTTATCGAAAGCTCCATCGGCAATGTGAAGAAATCACTCTTTGAAGGAGGTATTTTCGTTGTCATCGTGCTTTTCCTGTTCCTGGCAAATGTACGTACTACGCTGATCTCATTGGTGACACTGCCTCTTTCCCTGCTCGTTTCGATCCTGACTTTACACTACATGGGGCTGACAATCAACACCATGAGTCTTGGAGGTATGGCGATAGCTATCGGCTCATTGGTAGACGACGCCATTGTCGATGTGGAAAACGTATATAAACGACTGCGGGAGAACCGCCTGAAAGTGGAAGCAGAAAGACTAAGTACGCTCGAAGTGGTATTCAATGCGTCGAAAGAGGTGCGCATGCCTATCCTTAATTCAACGTTGATTATCGTAGTCAGCTTTGTTCCGTTATTTTTCTTGAGCGGCATGGAAGGCAGAATGTTGGTTCCACTAGGTGTTGCTTTTATCGTGGCCCTGTTTGCGTCTACGATAGTTGCCCTGACACTAACTCCGGTACTCTGCTCTTATCTATTAGGAAGCAATAAGACGAACAAGGAACTGAAAGAAGCTCCTGTTGCCCGCTGGATGAAAGGGATTTATGAAAAAGCACTGACTTGGGTACTGGCACATAAACGTGTGACTCTCGGAAGTACAATCGGACTTTTTGTAGTTGCCCTCGGAGTGTTTTTCACACTTGGACGCAGCTTCCTTCCTTCGTTCAATGAAGGATCGTTTACTATCAATATCAGTTCTCTGCCAGGTATTTCGCTGGAAGAAAGCAACAAAATGGGACATCGTGCCGAAGAGTTATTGATGACAATTCCCGAAATACAAACGGTAGCCCGGAAAACGGGACGTGCCGAATTGGATGAACATGCGTTAGGAGTCAATGTTTCTGAAATAGAAGCTCCGTTCGAATTGAAAGACCGCTCGCGCAGTGAACTGGTAGCTGATGTACGTGAAAAATTAGGTACGATCACCGGAGCAAACATAGAAATCGGACAACCGATCAGCCACCGTATCGACGCAATGCTATCGGGTACGAAAGCGAATATTGCTATCAAATTATTCGGTGATGACCTGAATAAAATGTTTTCACTCGGTAATCAAATCAAAGGAGCGATCAGTGACATTCCCGGTGTTGCCGACCTGAACGTGGAACAACAGATTGAACGTCCGCAGCTGAAAATACAGCCTAAACGGGAAATGCTGGCTAAGTTCGGTATTACCCTGCCGGAATTTTCGGAATATGTGAATGTAGCTTTGGCTGGAAAAGTGATCTCACAAGTGTATGAACAGGGCAAGAGTTTTGACCTGATCGTAAAAGTGAAGGATGATGCCCGGGATGAAATAGAGAAAATCCGTAACCTGATGGTAGACACGAACGACGGCCGCAAAGTTCCTTTGAACTATGTAGCGGAAGTGGTATCGGCCATGGGTCCGAATACGATCAACCGCGAGAATGTGAAACGTAAAATTGTCATTTCCGCCAATGTGGCCGATCGTGACTTGCGCAGTGTTGTGAATGATATTCAGAAACGTATCGACACATCGGTACAATTACCCGAAGGTTATCATATCGAGTATGGTGGACAGTTTGAAAGCGAGCAGGCTGCCAGCCGGACATTAGCGTTGACTTCATTTATCAGTATCGTGGTTATCTTCCTGTTGCTGTACAATGAGTTCCGCAGTGTGAAAGAATCCGGGGTTATCTTGCTGAATCTTCCGCTGGCACTGATCGGTGGTGTATTTGCTTTGGTGATTACAACAGGAGAAGTCAGTATTCCGGCTATCATCGGTTTCATTTCCTTGTTCGGTATTGCAACGCGTAACGGTATGTTACTCATCAGTCACTACAATCATTTGCAAAAGGAAGAAGGTTTGAATGTATATGATAGTGTGATTCAAGGTTCTCTCGACCGCCTGAATCCGATTTTAATGACGGCATTGTCTTCTGCACTGGCACTGATTCCATTGGCACTTGCCGGCGACTTGCCCGGTAACGAAATTCAAAGTCCGATGGCAAAAGTGATTCTAGGAGGATTATTAACGTCTACTTTTTTGAACGGTTTTATCGTTCCGATTGTTTATCTGATGATGCATCGGAAAAAGGCCCAGAAAAGCCTGTAGAGAGGGATATTTTTCCTCGGTGAGAAAACCATCGTTCCCCGGTGAGGAAACAAGTGTTTCTCGGTGAGGAACGGGTCGTTCCTCGGTGTCAAACAAATAGATGCCTTATCATAAAGTATCTATCAACAATAGCTTGTAATAAATAAAGAAATTAGAAATGAAACAAATCATGACCATAAGCGCTGCACTTCTTTTCTTAACCATAGGTGAAGTGCAAGCCCAAAACGGAATTGAACAGGTATTGAAGAATATCGAAACGAACAATAAGGAGTTGCAGGCAAACGAGCAACTGATTACCTCGCAGAAGCTGGAAGCCAAAACGGATAATAACTTGCCTGACCCTACTCTCTCTTACGCGCATCTATGGGGAGCAAAAGATAAAAGCGAAACAATCGGTGAGCTGGTTGTTTCACAAAGCTTTGATTTCCCTAGTTTATACGCCACACGTAACAAGTTAAACCGTCTGAAAGCCGGAACTCTTGACAGTCAGTCGGATGTTTTTCGTCAGGAGAAACTGTTACAGGCAAAAGAACTTTGCCTGGACATTATCATGCTTCGTCAGCAAAAGCATATTTTGGAGGAACGTCTCCGCAATGCGGAAGAACTTGCTAAAATGTACGCCAAGCGTCTCCAAACAGGGGATGCAAATGCTCTCGAAACCAATAAAATCAACTTGGAACTGTTGAATGTCAAAACGGAAGCGTCTCTGAACGAAACGGCACTTCGCAATAAGCAGCAGGAACTGAATACGCTGAATGGTAATATTCCAGTGGTTTTCGAAGAAAATCAATATCCGACTATACCGTTCCCAAGCGATTACCAAATGTTGAAATCAGAAGTCATGGCTACAGACCGTACCTTAATGGCACTAGGCAACGAGAGCCTCGTTGCCCATAAACAGATTGCTGTCAATAAATCCCAATGGCTGCCAAAGCTAGAACTCGGCTACCGTCGGAATACAGAGACTGGTGTGCCTTTCAACGGTGTAGTGGTGGGCTTTTCCTTCCCGCTTTTCGAAAATCGGAATAAGGTGAAAATTGCTAAAGCGCAGGCACTCAACATCGACTTGCAAAAGGATAATGCTACACTACAAGTGGAATCTGAATTGGCACAACTTTACCGGGAAGCGAAAACGCTGCATGCTTCAATGGAAGAATATAGCAAGACTTTCCAGTCTCAACAAGATTTGGCATTGCTGAAACAAGCTTTGACAGGTGGACAAATTAGTATGATCGAGTACTTCGTTGAAGTATCGGTGATCTATCAAAGTCATCAAAATTATCTGCAATTGGAAAATCAGTACCAAAAGGCAATGGCACGGATTTACAAAAGCAAGCTATAAATAGTACATAAAAACCCTTTAGGTATGGGTTACGCTGAACATACTAATTTCTATTTTTAAGTTATATAAGTATATTTATATAATAAATTAGGCACGGATTACACAGAATTCACGGTCTTTAGTATTGTCATAACTATAAAGCAACAGTGTTAATCCGTGTAATTCGTGCCTAAATATATCTCCTCTCTTTTTCTTCAAATTCCGACTGGATATTTCAAAACAATACATTACATTTGCAACGAACATAAAATCTGAATTATGAGACCTAAACATTTCTATTTATTCATGTTATGCTGCATCCTTACGCTACTAAGTGGCTGTAAAGATGATGACGACAATCCACTGCGTTTTTACAACAGTGAATACGAAGTACCTATGGGTGGCAGACGTTACCTCGGCCTGGAAAGCGGAAATGGTGACTACTCACTTGCAGTGAAAGACACACGCATCGCAAGTGCCGGAACTGAAACTGGCTGGAGTGGAGTACCTGCCGGACGTATGATTTATGTAACCGGTATCCTCACCGGAACGACTTATCTGACAGTAACAGACAACGCCACACAAGAAACCTGCACTTTACCAATCAAGGTGGTCGATAATTACGAAAATATGGAGTTGCTACGCAGCTACTTGTCTAACTTACCCAACGGAGATGCGAATCTTCTACCCGGTATTTCCGACATTTTTCTGATTAACAACCACGCACGGGATGCTTATTTTTTCAAACAAGGAGAACAGACCGCCTTTTCATCCGGACTTGAATTAATAACCCAAGGAAGTTACAAACTGGAAAAAGAAGAAGGAGACGATAAGAAAATGACACTAACCCTCACTTTTTCGGAAGATATGGCAACACCTGTTTCCGATCATAAATTCATAATATGGGGAAACTCGTACTTATTTCATCGGTTGGATAAAAGCCTAAATCTGAACTGGAACACTCCGCCTATTGGAGAAACGCGGACATCACCTGCACCTCCTCCTTCCTACACGCTGGAAGAAATAGCTGAAGGCACAGAAATCGGAAAAGGCAGACAGCTTAGCTTTAGTCTTTCCCAACAGGAAATACCTGCGGGAATACTGCCTTAATCAGTAACGTATTCTGATAAGATGCGTATATTTTCCGGTAAGTATCCACTACGGATGCGCCATTCTTGCGGATAAAGATTATTGGCACGATTGCCGATGTTCTTCACAAATCCGAGAGGAATATGCCGATAAGTAAGCAAAACATATCCACGAGGGGCTGTTACCGGTAAGGTAATGGCCTCTTTTCGTAAATATGTGATGGCCTGTTCATAACTTATTTCTTCCGTAGCGAATGCTTCCCGGCATAAAAGTGAGGTACACATTGCCAACGCATGGTTAGGGATCAAATCCTTTCCTTTCACCTCGCCTATCTCAATCCCTGCCGACACAATTTTCAGGCTTTGTTTCATCGTCGCCAATTCATTAGTATAGTACTGTGAGAAAGCTCGGATATTTGTTCCTTCCGCCAATAAAATATACTTGTCCGAATTTTCATCATTCAACCAACTTTTAGCCATATTCAGATATTCTTTCGATACAGGAGAAGATGCTGCTGTTCCTTTCTTATCCTTCTTCTTGAAAGCTTTCTCTTTGGCGGAAGAAGATACTGGGATCTCTTCTTCCGTCTCCGGCTTACGAAAAGCCACCAGAAAAAAGCCTTCACCTTTCGTCTTATGAGGGAAAAAATGATAGACGGGAATAGAAGATTTAGAATGATCCCCTTTATCTGACAAAAGATCTCCTGTTATATTCCAATTCTCCTGCACCTGCACAGTTAATGGTTCGCCCCCATACTCTTGTTGAATCCAACGTGCATTCTCTTCATCCTCTTTTGTATTAAATGTACACGTACTATATATAAGAATACCTCCGGGCTTCAACGCATCCCAGATATCTGCAATAATCCGTCGCTGGCGCTGCCAACAGATTTCCACATTCTCGGGGCTCCACTCTTCCACAGCTACCGGGTCTTTACGGAACATACCTTCACCGGAACAGGGAACATCTGTAAGAATCACATCAAAGAAAGAGAGTAAAGCCGAAAAATCTGCCGGATCATTATTGGTCACTACCACATCCGGATGTCCCCACTTCGTCAGGTTTTCAGCAAGAATCTGCGAACGATTCCGGATTACCTCATTGGCTACCAACAGGCTCCCTTCGGGAAGTACACTACGGGCATGAGTCGATTTTCCACCGGGAGCCGCACAAAGATCCAACATCTTCACCGGTCCCGTGATATATTGCCGGAGTACCTGCTCCACAAACATGGAAGAAGCTTCCTGAACATAATAACAGCCTGCATGGAATAAGGGATCGAACGTGAAAGTGAGACGCTCCTCCAAATAGAATCCTTCGGAAGACCAAGGTACTTTATCCGATAAAGAATGATTGATTTTCAATTGATTCAACCGGATGCTAACCGGTGGTTCCTGTTGGAGGGCAACAGCCAGTTTGTCGTATTCTTCATCGCCCAATAGAGCGCGGGTGTAGTCTATAAAAGAAGCAGGTAATTCCATCTTTCGTTTATTAATTTCCGCAAATATCAAAAATATTTCGTCTCTTTGCAACTTTCTATGATATTAACTACGTCTAACAGATAAAGAAATAAATTAAAAAACTATTGATATGAAAAATTTTCTATTAGCATTGATGGTTGTACTGACCACTTGCACACTGGCTGTTGCCCAGACCACCGTTGTTCGTGATTCCATCGGGAAAGTAAAAGTAACTGTGACCAAAGACAATAAAGCAAATACGAACAATACTGCTGTCACAGTGATTGGTGTAGACACAGCAGATGCTGATTCTGCAGACGTAAATGCAAACTCAAGTAATGTTAGCACCACTCATGGCAAAGCCAGCTTCACATTCGATTCGGATGACAGCGATTTCCCCTTCCACAATGTTAGTGCCGGCGGAGGTATTCTGGTAGCAATCATTGCAATCATTGCTGTATTCGGATTTCCGGTATTCATTCTATTTGTAATCTTCTTCTTCCGTTATAAAAACCGGAAAGCACGTTATCGCCTTGCCGAACAGGCACTTGCTGCCGGCCAACCGCTTCCGGCAGAGTTTATCCGCGAAAACAAAACAGTCGATTCGCGTTCACAAGGCATCAAGAACACCTTTACGGGTATCGGTCTTTTCATCTTCCTCTGGGCAATCACCGGCGAATTCGGAATTGGAGCTATCGGCTTACTCGTTACATTCATGGGTATCGGACAATGGATTATCGGTAGCAAACAACAGACTCAAGACACAAATGCTACCCGGATGCATACGGGTAATAAGGATGAAAAAAAGAACCCGAATAACGTTAGAACCGATAGTTTCGAAATCATCCCTTCCGAATCCGAAGAGAAAGACAAAGGAGTAAACGAAGAAAAGAACGACGAGAATAAATGAGCCAACTCAATGATATATCGTTAGTCGCACAGGTCGTGGTGTTCAAGAACACCAGGGCCTTTGACCAGTTGGTGAAGGAGTATCAGTCGCCCATCCGACGATTCTTCCTGAACCTGACTTGCGGCGACAGCGAATTGAGTGACGACCTTGCGCAAGATACATTTATTAAAGCGTATACGAACATTGCCTCTTTCCGGAACTTGTCAAGTTTCTCTACGTGGCTGTATCGTATTGCTTATAATGTTTTTTATGATTATATTCGCAGCCGGAAAGAGACAGCCGACTTGGATACAAGAGAAATAGACGCCATCAACAGCACCGAACAGGAGAATATCGGGCAAAAAATGGATGTCTACCAGTCGCTCAAAATGCTTAAAGAAGTGGAAAGAACCTGCATCACGTTGTTCTACATGGAGGACATTAGTATCGACAAAATTGCAGGGATTGTAGGAGTACCGTCAGGGACAGTGAAAAGCCATCTGTCACGCGGGAAAGAAAAATTAGCAACGTATTTAAAACAAAACGGTTATGACAGAAATAGACAATGATAAGCTCTTGCGCGATTTCTTCGCAGAAAACAAGCAGGAAATAGCAGATAACGGATTCAGTCGCCGTGTCATGCACCACTTACCCGATCGTAGTAATCGCCTGGCTCGTATCTGGAGCGCTTTCGTGATGACTGTGGCGGCCGCACTTTTTGTATGGTTAGGTGGATTGGAAGCAACTTGGGGAACCATAAGAGAAGTATTTATCGGTATGATTAATCATGGCACTTCAAGCCTTGATCCGAAGTCAATTATTATCGCAGCTGTTGTACTATTATTCATGGCTACACGAAAGGTTGCTTCGATGGCATAATTAACTCCTGGAAAGAAGTTATTTCGTTAAAGAATGATAAATTTGCCCTTGTTAGCAAAGGAGCCCAAACTTAGATATCGTATCTTTGTTCTTCTGTAAACTAAAAGAGTGAGAAGAGTTTTGAAATTACGTATATTTATTTTATTTCTGTTCCTGCCTATATTGAGTGTTCAGGCAGGTATCATCGACAGTCTGATGATACATCCCAGGGACTCAATCGGATTAACCAGCGATTCCCTTGTGCTACGCTATTTACAAGAATCGGGAATCCCTATATCTGATAATAATAAGGTAAAACTGCTAAAAAGCGGACGGGAGAAGTTTATCGATTTGTTTGAAGCCATCCGGGAAGCTAAACACCACGTCCATCTGGAATATTTCAACTTCCGAAATGACTCCATCGCCAATGCTTTATTTGCTCTGCTGGCCGAAAAAGTGAAAGAAGGGGTCGAAGTACGAGCTATGTTCGATGCATTCGGAAACTGGTCGAACAATAAACCGCTTAAAAAGAGACATCTCAAAAAAATACGTGAACAAGGAATCGAAATCGTAAAGTTTGACCCGTTCACCTTCCCTTATATCAATCACGCCGCTCACCGGGATCATCGTAAAATAGCTGTTATCGATGGAAAAGTAGCATATACAGGCGGAATGAATATCGCGGATTATTATATCAACGGACTACCCAAAATCGGAACCTGGCGTGATATGCACATGCGTATCGAAGGAGATGCCGTCAATGATTTGCAGGAGATTTTCCTGACTATCTGGAACAAAGAGACTAAACAGAATATAGGAGGAGAAGCTTATTTTCCTCAACATCAGGAACAGACAGACAGCACGAATATCGTTGTAGCAATTGTAGACCGTACCCCGAAAAAGAATAGCCGTATGTTGAGTCATGCCTATGCCATGAGCAT
>ENA-UPWK01001940-UPWK01001940.1-human-gut-metagenome-genome-assembly--contig:-NODE-1940-length-11560-cov-5.519899_pt1 | contig 11560 bp, 6 predicted proteins | sample MGYA00250048_ERZ773373 | MGnify/ENA primary metagenome ERZ773373 (study PRJEB29103, sample SAMN06112059) | human gut metagenome | biome: human gut; feature: ankylosing spondylitis patient; material... | reverse complement strand
GATACTATGGGTTCTCACCAATACATAATTGTATAATATATTTTAAATTGTTACCAAAATCAGAACGATATACTTTATATCTAAAATTGATTCTTTTAAATGTCTTGATTTTTATTCAAAAAAAAACTATATTCGATCGGATGCAATGTGAATACATACAACTAAAAAATAAGAAAAGAATATAGAGATCAAAAACGATAGATCCTTGTTATTGACTACATTCTCATTATCGAAGCTTGTTCGGGAGGTATACTCAATAGTTGCTCATGCTGAATGAATGTAAAAAGATCGCTCGCTTCCCAGTGAACGGTCTTAAAAAAACTTAGCTAAATATAGGTATACAATGATTTATATAAAGAATCGCACTCTTGATTTTTGAAAAAATAAGATAAGCCCCACTCTTTCATTTGGCATAAAACAAATGAAAGAATGGAGCTTATTAATAGGTTAATTCACTAATTCCTTATTTAGCAGCCTCTAAGGACTCTAAATAAGCATCCCCATTTAAGTACAGATATGAAGGATTAGCACAAGGTGAGGCAGCCCCTTCGCTATAATCCGCCATCTTAATATACAAAGAGTTGGCAGGGAAGGTAATACAGCCAGCCTTTTCATCATAAGTTCCCAATGGGTATGTCGCAATATTTGTTGACAGATTTCCATATACAGAACCGATAGAGAACATTCCATATCCCCAGTCCATACCTAAGTCAACTGGTGATAATGCCGCTCCCTGGCTGGTCACATCAATAGTAAAGAGATATTTGCCCGGTACCACATCGCTTTCCTCATTAAAAGGATAACCATCGTAGCCACCATACTCATCTACCGTTTCTGTCGCTACACGTGCAAACGGACTGTCAAAGCGGAAACGAACGCTGGTAGCCGTTTCTGCCCGTTCCAGTTTTACAGCCATCGGCATTGAAGGATCAACGCCGAAGAAAGTAGATACAGTACCGTCTAAATAATAACCGGTGCCGATTGATTCCCATTTAATGATACTGAAATTAACAGAAATTTCATTATATCCACTAGTGTATTCACTTACATTATCACCACTCACGGCCAGCTTTAGATTATAAAGAATCCCTGCTGTCGCTGATGGAGTCTCCACAGTCAACGTCGTAGTTGCCTCTCCGGCAGCAAATGATGCTGTAGAAGGGCATATAAATATATTCTCTTCGTTATTCAAGACCTTTATATCCACAGAACCAGCTGTATCAGTTACAGAACGTTTTAGTGTAAGGATAAAAGAAGTAACTCCAGGTTCAACTTCTACCGTTTGGGTATAATTACCTGCAAAACAAATTCCTTGGTTGCCCTCCTCTAATCCTCCCGGAGTATAACTTTCCGCATCCGGATCGCAAGCCACAGCCATCAATGCAATAGCAAACAGGCTAAATATTTTATTGATATATTTCATATTCTATCCTTTTTATAATTAACTTATTCTTCATCAGGTATCGGAGTTGGAGCAGATACCAATGGATTATTTTCCAACAATGGATTGTATTGTACCTCTTTGTTGGGGATACTGTAAATTTGGACCGGATCACCTGCAGCAATGTTAAATACCGCAGTTTTTGGGAATCCGCATCCCAAACGATTAACACCTTTATTCAGGCGCATGATATCGAAATAGGCTAAACCCTCACCCCAGAATTCGATACGTCGCTGATGCCAAACAGCTTCCTGCACAGCTTCACCTGTTGTAGCTGTACATTTATAAGACGGATCACGATAGGTATTTACAAATGAATTGAGAGTGTTCACACCACCGCTTACATCATTGTTCATGGCTTGTGCTTCTGCTTTAATTAGATACATTTCCTCTACACGCATCAAAATCACATCAGTTGCATTGTTATTTGATCCCCATTCGTCATTCATTGGGCCATATTTCACTTGTGTGTAAACCGGAGCACCTTTTTTAGTAATATAAGCCTGTGCTGCTGCCGGCAGATTTACAGATACGCCTGTATCATCCAGAAACCATCCTTTACGTACATCACTTTCAGGAATCTGGTTGTAGAGTTTTGGACTGATTCTGCGCCATCCTCCCACAGAGGCATAGCCATAATTCAGTGACCCCATGTGAGATGGAAAATTACAAATACCAGTAGTACTTACACGGTCTTTATCCGTAATTAAAATACCCCACATCCATGAAGCATCTTCAATATCAATGAAAGTTGGTTTGCTCACCGCTGCGCTACTATATGGAACCGAAGATGTACTGGCAAGTGCAGCTTCTGCATCTTTCAATGCATCTGCATAATTGTGCATAGTCAGGTGAACACGAGCACGTATACCATAAGCAACATCAAGACTAACATAACGCTTGTCGGAACGGGTTTTCTTAGTGTTAGCCAATAACTCAATAGCCTTATTCAAGTCACCCAAGATGAATTCATAGGTTTCCTTTACCGTAGAGCGAGCGCAGCCATTTGCCGCTACCTCTTCCGCATTCTCGGAAGTAATAATGGGCACCCCTGGGGCATCTTCATGTCCCTTATAGTTAAACTGATACAACTGTACCAACGTAAAGTAATCGAATGCACGGATAGCCAATGCTTGTGCCAAATAAAATTGCAGAGTAGGGTCAGACGTTTCATTATCTACAGTACCAATAACAGCGTTGGCTGTATAAATTTGGTTGTAAAGCGTACCCCAAAATTCGATGGTAGCCGTACTCGTACTTAAGCAATCGCTATAATCGGCTGAATTAGAATACCAATTGTAGCCTGTTATATCAGCTACAAAATCCGTAGTTCTTGAATCAGTAGCTAACATAATAGTAGGATAACCTATATCACTATGTACGTTATCATCTTCGGTATAAATTTTAGCATATTGTGTAAAGTTAGCTGTAATAGCAGTTACGCTGGCTTCAATTTTAGAAGGGTCAGCAGCAACCACATCCTCTTTTTGGTCGGCTGTAATAGTAGAACTTAGTGGGGCAGTATCCAAGTCAGTACATCCGACTATGAATGCACCGAATAGAGCAACTTGCGTTATCTTATATATTCTTTTCATATTCTTTCTTTTTTATAAAATTCAACCATTTATCAGAATGTTACTTTCAGGCCACCAGAAATGGTACGTATAGGAGTGTAGCGGTCTGTTGAGGCAGTCGTATAGCTCATACGTGGATCAAGTCCTCTGCGGGCAGAGAAAAGAGCTACATTATCGGCTGCACCATAAACACGCAAGCTGCCGATACCCAAATTTCTCAACCATCTTTGGGGCAGTGTGTAACCTAATGTAATGTTATTGATAGCGAAATAGTCAGAACTTGTTAACCAACGATCTGAACTAGAATTGGTATATTTGTCAATTGCATCTATACGCGGTATATCAGAATTCGCGTTTTCGGGTGTCCAGGCATTCAGTATATCTTTGTGCCAGTTATAACCAAGGTCATGTGAGCCACCACCATGCATCAACGCCTGATAACCACTATCATATATCTTTCCACCTAACTGATAAGCACACTGGATAGAAAAATCGAAACCGTAAAAATCCAATGTAGTGCCGATACCTCCATAAATAGTGGGGAGAAGATCACCGCTGGCCTGGCGGTTTGTGTTATAAGCAGCCGACCAGTCACTGGTTTTATATTCTGCTCCGTCAGTATCTTTAGCCCAATACTGCGCCTCACCACTTTCATGGTCTACACCTGCATATTTCGTCAAATAGAACTGATATAAAGATTCACCTTCACGATATATATAAGATCCATTAATCATTTCCCCTTTCAGGTCAGGGTGTAATTCAAGAATCTTATTTTTCATCATAGTTCCGTTCCAATTGATGACCCATTTGAAATTGTTAGTCTGAATCGGAGTGTAATTCAATTCAATTTCAACACCTGAGTTACGCACTGAACCGATGTTCATCGGGAACTGTGTATAACCATTGGACATAGCTACCGGCTTGTAATACAACATATCTTTCGTCTGGCGATTGAAATATTCGATGGAACCATCAACGCGTCCTTTCAGAAGAGCAAAGTCCACACCAACATTGAATGAATTGGATGTTTCCCAAGTGATATCTTTGTTTCCTTTATAGAAGAGTACACCGTCAGAGAATACTCCTTCCGAACCGCTCACTGTAAATTGATCTTGATAAGGATAATAGTTTGGGTATTCTTTATAAAGAAGGTTATCGTTACCTTGTTGTCCGAAAGAAGCTTTCAGTTTCAACATATTAATCCAGTCAATATGAGAAATAAAGTTCTCTTTAGCCATATCCCATGCAGCACTCACACTCCAAAAGTTACCCCAGCGATTATCCGGATGGAAACGTGAAGAAGCATCACGGCGATAAGAAGCACTTGCATAGTACTTTTCATCGAAATCATAGCTGGCACGTGTGATGATACCGATAGTAGCATATTCATCGTAGCTACCGGAACCATTTTTACGGTCGATCACATTTGAAGCAGTCCAGTTTTTATCACTATACATATTGTAGCCCAGAATATAATGAGATTCAGTATTATAATCCATACTCTCATATCCGGCCAAAATATCAATATGATGCACGTCAAATGCTTTTTTATAAGTCAGTAAATATTGCTGGTCCAGAGAATACGTGCGTGATGAATACTGTTGCACAGAACCGTTTTGGGATGCAGACTGGCCATAATACTTGTTACCTACAATATGTAAACGTGTATTATCCACATGCAAACCTAAAGAAGCAGTCAAAGACAGACCATCCAGAATATCTACTTTAGCATACCATTTCCCATTCAGGATATCCATTAAATATTCTTCCGTATCATAGAGGAAACTACTCATTGGGTTAGACATACTCATAAAGTTACGAGTGAAGTTTGTACTTTCGCCATCACCATAATCATATATCCGATAACCGGTATTAGCATCATGCATAATCTGACCTTCAGCATTACGAACATACATTGGATAAATGGGGGCAATGAAGTTACCTACAAAAAAGGCATTACCCGATGAAGTGGCTGCATCTGTGTCCTGATCTCCAGGATAGCGACTTTTTACATTTGCATAGCTTAAATTTACACCGAACTTCAGCCATTTCTTAGCTTGATAATCTACGTTTATACGGCTAGAAATACGTTCGAAACCAGAATTCTCAATAATACCGTCATCGGCAAGATAAGCAGCAGAGAAATAATAACTCAATTTGTCAGTACCACCAGATACGCTCAGATTGTATTCCTGACGCATGTTACTTTCAAACATTTCATCTGACCAGTTATCCGGTGTATAATAGTAATCACCATCACTATAACCCAACGTTGCATATGGATTCAGTTTGCCATCCCGACCTATCAGGTTCTGACCATTGGGCACATTGTAAATCTGATATCCTAAACCTGGAATCAAATCGGCATTAGCCTGTTGATAGGCTCTCTCAGCTGTATATTTACTATTATATACATAACCATTATATATGGCAGAGTATGCAGTTTCCATGTAAGTAGCTGCGTTTTGCAATACATCATAGTTCTTCACTAAACGCGAATTAGCTCCCCAACGTGCATCCAATGACACCAATGTCTCTCCGGTTTTTCCTTTTTTAGTTGTAACCAAGATAACACCATTAGCACCACGGGCACCATACAAAGCTGCCGCTGCTGCATCTTTCAGTACTGTCATTGACTCAATGTCTTGTGAGTTGACAGCAGAAATGTCGCCCTCGTACGGAATACCATCTACTACATACAACGGATTATTACTGGCATACATGGAGCCAATACCGCGAATACGTACTGTAGCTTTTTCTCCCGGCTGTCCATTTGTGCTTTGTGTCTGTACACCTGATACTGTTCCGGAAAGTGCATTTGATATGTTTGAGACTTGGCGTTTCTCCAGAGTTTCGGATTTTATCACAGAAGCTGAACCTGTAAATGCCGATTTCTTTGCCGTACCATAAGCAACTACCATTACTTCATCAAGCATTTCAGAGTCGGACTTCATGAAAACTTTCACAGTCGACTTTATAGCCACCTCCTGCGTCTGCATGCCTATGTACGAAATTTGCAATGTTTTCGCAGAACTCGGTAGGTTGTATCTTGTTGATAATCAATAACATATATATATTTATAGAACTCGAATCAAGACAATTATAATTTATTAAATATCTAGAAACTAGATATATACAAAACATGAGCATATATTTGTATCTACCTAAAAGTTCCTCTGTTTGATTTTCAAATACTTAGTTATTAGCTAGTTACTGCTTGACTGTGAATATAAATGAGTGATAAAACTAATACTATGGGTTCAAGTAGAGATTGAAATGTATGAAATACTTAAATTTTCTACCCAAACCAGATTGGTAAATTGCATGTATATCAATAATTTACCATGTAGTCTTGATTTTTCAATAAAAAAGTACTATGTACAGTTGAGCTTAATACGAACAATTTCATTCTCACAAACAACAAATGACTGTATCGATAAAAAAGATAAATAGAACATTTACTCTAACTTGCAATTAGCCTATATTAAATCAATATTTATTCTTTTATATAATAGTGAATTACAGATTCAATTAGAGAAAATAGATATAAGAAAACACCCTAAAAGTCATATATAAAACTTTTAGGGTGCATTTCATCTAAAACAACTTTATTTTAAGAAGACTTTATTCGTATTGTTGACGGAATCATAGTTCATATCGGTATGGTAATGAATTAATTCCGCCAATGTGTTCTGATAGAATTATTTTCCTGCAAGATTTAATTCATCGTTGTAATCGGTTTCATTCAAGGGCACATCCCAAGTCCATTTGTTTGCACCATCAGCTGGGATCGTTTTCGCAATGGAAATATGTGCATTACCTCCATCAGCGAATCCTTTACGCACTACAGAACGATTCCATCTTTTGTAATCGCTCCAGGCAAAGCCTTCACCCCAAAGTTCAAGTTCACGATAATCCATGATTTCGTTCCAAAGGGCTTCACCGATTTTAGTACAAGTATATTCAGGATTACGTCCAGAGGTAGCATTCAGCTCTATCAGAGCGGCTTGTGCATCCGGTTCATTGTTCAAGAAGTAGTTGGCTTCTGCTTCAATCAATACCATTTCTGATGAACGAATGAAAGGCAGATAGCTTACCCCCGGAGTATCAAATACATAGAATTTCAACTGTCCACCCAAATACATATAGCCAGATTGATAAGGAGCGGCAAGTCCGCTTACCGCCATTCTCTGGCAATACTCTGCGGCGTCTTCCCAAAGCAAGTCAGCTTCTTCGCCTTTACCCAGTCCAAGAATACCGTAAGTCAAATCCATGGCTGAACCATCATTAAAATCATAGCCGGGGAATTTGTCTTCCGTCAAGAACAGCGCTTTGCGGGCATCATTGTCCGGGATGCGGTTAATAAGCTCACGCCCAATGGCCCCAGCACCAGTATTGTTTGCACTCGCATAATATCCGTTACAAGCAAACTGAGTACCATAACTCCAATACCAATTATTTTCTTGCGAACCGCCGAAACAACCGAAAATCCACTCACTCGTCGGATTGCAGAAACCAGATTGATATTCAGCGTTACTCATAAGCGGATAGTTTTGGCGGGCGAGTTTGGCTTCGGACAGAGCTTTGGTGTAATCTTGCTTAGTTATAGCAGCACGAGCATAGACTGCATGAGCAACATTTACATTCGGCATCCATACTTGTGCGGCATCACGGTCCATACCACTCTGGTTATACAAGGCAATTGCTTCATCCAAATCTTTGTAGATTTGCGCATACGTCTCAGCCAGAGTAGCATAGCCTTGTCCGCCAGTAGATTCATCAATACGGAGCACGAGTCCTTGTGAAGCGCCGTTATTGGAATCCTGCCATCGCCAACAGTAATAGTGCACTAACTTTTCGAAAGCGTATGCACGGAAAGTCAGTGCTGAAGCCTTGACAAAATCTTTTTCAGTTTGAAGTCCTTCGGCATTATCAATATTGGTAAGAATAGTGTTCGCATTACCAATGATAGTATAATAGTAGTACCATGCGTATGCATCATAAATAGAGTTAGTGCGTGTATGGAATTCTTGATTATGGATAGGTGACCATCCGGAAGCATACATATTATATAAGTAATTCTCGCTCGGATAGTTTTCATAATGAGCCATGATGTTGTTTTCGCCTGCAAATCCCTGACCAAAATAATACTGCTGTGTAGTCATAATTTTGGCTATACCGTTCAATGCTTTCATTGCATTTGCCGTGGTCCCTACGGCATCGGATGCTCCCGTTGAATCGGTAGGAGCGGTATCCAAATAGTCACCGGCACATGAGGACACTAACACCATACATGCCAATAGGCTACCTGTGAACAATTTATTGAGTATTTTTTTCATTTCTAATACGAATTATATGGTTATATCTTTAGAATTTTACAGTCAAACCGAAATTATATACACGGGCTGTTACATACGTATCATCCGAACCTCCATTAAACGAATATTGCGGATTTAGTCCCTTACGTGAGGTTAGTGTAAAAAGGTTTTCTACACCGGCAGTCAATGACAACCCTTCCAATCCTATGTTCTTCAGCCAACTTTTAGGTAGACTGTAAGACAGGTTCAAATTCTTGAATACCAAATAAGAAGAGCTGGTCAGCCAACGGTCGCTAGCGGCATTCAAGTCGGATGACTTATGAAAATCGGCACGCGGAGTTCCATTCGGATTGATGCGGTTGGCGGAAGTTTCCGTCATACCGGTGGGAACTTCTTTCCAAGAGTTTAGGATATCCTTATGGTAAGCGTTGCCAGAAGCACCTGATTCGGATACTCCCATCAGGCTAGCATAACTGCCATCATATGTCTTGCCACCTAAAGAATAGGTGAACAACATATTCAAATCCCAATTCCTCCAAGAAAGCGCCGAACTGATAGATCCATAGACTGTGGGAAGTGCGCTACCTGCCCAATCACGTTTGGCGTATGAAGTGGCAGTGGCATAATCTGTACCATTGATGGTAGCCAATGCACCAGCTTCTTCGGCAGTAGCCTTCTTATCCGGATCCAGTGTATAGAGAGAAGTACCAGTCATCTGGTCCACGCCTTCGAAGTGGTAAGTGTACCATTCGTAGATGGAATGCCCTTCAGAATAGTTCTGCATACCGTGCAGAATATCTTTTCCGTCAGGCAGTTTCACAATTTTGTTCTTCAAGAAAGTAGCGTCCACACCAAAGTTCCATTTCCAGTCGTTATTATTGATAATGTCAGCATTCAAAGAGATTTCCCAGCCACGGTTGGAAACGGTACCGATATTCTTGTATTGTGTCAGGTTCATCGGGGCAGTATCAGCAACCCAAGGATAAGAGCCAGCCGAAAGCGGCAGACGAACCTCAAATAGTAAATCTTTAGAGCGCTTGTCGAAGTAGCCTATTTGGAAGTTCAGGCGGTTAAACAGACGTCCTTCTACAGCGATGTCTACGGTCTGAGTCGTTTCCCATTTAATATCCGGTGCAGAAAGTGACTGTTTTACCAACGCAGCTTCACCACCGTTCTTGTCGATAGTATAAAGAGCCATGTGTCCATAAAGGCTGACGCCCATATTGTTACCCACTTCACCGTAGGAAGCACGCAGTTTTAATGCATCTAACCAGTCAACATCTTGCAAAAAAGATTCCTGTTTCATGTTCCAACTTGCACCTACGGAGTAGAAGTTACCCCAACGGTTATCTTTGTGGAAACGTGAAGAACCGTCACGACGGAACGAACCTTCCAAGAAATAGCGATCATCATAGTTGTATTTCAGACGTGCCAGATAAGATTCCGTTTTGTCTTCATCATCACTTCCTGTGAAATAAGAGTTATTGAGAAAGTTACCCATAGTAAGATTTCCATCTACTGCCATGCCGGTATTCATTCCTGCTGTATATTTACGTTCCCAACTGTAGCTTTCGTGAGCTGCCATAACTTCAACATTATGTACGTTATTGAACTGGTAGCTCCAATTTACGATTTCTTGCAAGGTCGTGGTTCTGTACTGGTAAGCATAACTAGTCAAACGACCACCGTTGGTAGCACCGTCACCTATTTCCGGATTGTCGTACTTCTTATTATTGGAAGTACTGTTATTCAGGTCACCTTTTACAGTCAATGACACTCCATAAGGTAATGAGATTGTGGCAAAAGCTTGTCCGCCTAATACGTTACGTACGCTTTCCTGCTTGTTGAACAACATTTCATATGCTATATGGCGGTTGCTTAAATAAGGGGAAGTAGTATCATATATTTTGTCTCCTGCAGCGTCCAATTGATATGTGCCATCAGCATTGTGTAAATAAACAGGATATACCGGCGCCATATAGCGGGCTATGTAAAATGGATTGGCATACGCATTACCGCTGGCATTACTATTATAGTTGCGTTTAGTCCAGGATCCTGTAAGATTCACACCTCCCTTAAACCATTTATTGGGAGTATAAGTAGTATTGATACGGCCTGAGAAACGTTCATAACCGGTAGCCTTCACATATCCTTTTTCATTCAAATAGCCTACGGACGAATATACATTATATTTTTGTCCGGATGCAGCAGCCGACAAGTTGTATTCTTGGCGATGTCCGTTACGTTCAATGGCATCCTGCCAGTCAAGGTCGTCATAACCAGTCAGACGAGTAGCTATCAGCTTTCCGTTATTGTCGAACAGTTGGTCGTCAGCAGCATTATAAATGTTTCGGCCGATGGACTCACTGATTAGGTGGCTCGTGGCATATGCGGCCGCCTCGTTTTCTGACATCCCGGTATTGCTCATCATAGAGTTTTTCTTGGCCATCCAACTTGCTTCCATCCAACGGTCTGCATCCAGACGTTCATACTCGGGAATACCTCTGTTATATATACCCTGATTTACCTGTAGTGTAATACTTGGTTTGTTAGTATTACGTCCACTTTTGGTCGTAATGAGGACTACACCATTAGCAGCACGGTTACCATATAATGCAGCTGAGGCGGCATCTTTCAAGATGGACATGCTCTCAATATCGTTAGAGTTTAGTTCGGCCATGTTTCCATCAAAAGGAACTCCATCTACTACATACAGAGGACTTGAAGCACCTGACACCAATGTACCGAAACCGCGGATGCGAATCTCGGGAGCTTGTCCCGGTTCGCCATAGGTATTATTTACTTGTACGCCCGGTGCGGCACCTTCAAGCGCGCCGGTCACACTGGTTGTAATACGTTTCTCGATCTTTTTATTGTCAACTACCGAAATAGAACCTGTCAATGATTCTTTTTTAGCGGTACCGTAGGCAATTACCACAACTTCGTCCAAAGCTTCGGCATTGCCTCTCATTACAACCTTCAAGTTAGGTTTGACTGCAACCTCCTGTGTCTGCATACCAATAAACGAAATCTGAAGCGTTTTCGCAGAACTAATGCAGTACTTATTTTGTTAATAATCAACTAATTAGCATATCTTAAAGAACTAAATATTATGTATTTCCTATTTTATAATTATTTGTATATAAGCATTTTATATATACATGAATTCATTAAATTCTACCAGTATTATCCCATATTTAGAAAATATTATATTGAAATTCAGCAAT
>ENA-UPWK01001912-UPWK01001912.1-human-gut-metagenome-genome-assembly--contig:-NODE-1912-length-11850-cov-4.634418_pt1 | contig 11850 bp, 10 predicted proteins | sample MGYA00250048_ERZ773373 | MGnify/ENA primary metagenome ERZ773373 (study PRJEB29103, sample SAMN06112059) | human gut metagenome | biome: human gut; feature: ankylosing spondylitis patient; material... | reverse complement strand
ATCTGGTGGGTCAGACCATGCGGGCCATGAAGGGAAAGGCAGACCCGGCCATGGTGAACCAGATTGTGAAGGAACTGCTGTCCTGCTGAAGGATGAACCGGATTATGGAGGAACTGCTGTCCCCATGAAGGATGAACCGGACAATCCCAAAGGGATAGTCTATAAGTAAAGACACAAAAAGGAAAGCCAAACATAAGCATAACTTTCACCAATATAAGAAATTTTTGTATTGACGGAAAGCCCCACTTGGTGTATGCTTATGTACAATGCACGAAAGTGTAAATCGGTGGCTGACAGATGTACGCCTGCTGGCTACAATAGAGCGAAGAGAATAATGAAGGGTATCAAGGAGGATATTTATGAAGCCATATGCAGAGATGACCAAAGAAGAACTTGTTGCGCTACGCAAGGAACTGAAAGCACAGTACCGTGAAATGCAGGGTAAGGATTTAAAGCTGGATATGTCCAGGGGCAAGCCGTGCGTGGAGCAGTTAGACCTTTCCATGGGGCTCATGGATGTTCTCAGCAGCAATGACGACCTGACCTGTGAGGACGGAACCGACTGCCGCAACTACGGGGTGCTGACAGGGATTGACGAGGCAAAGGAACTGCTGGCCGACATGATGGAAGTGAACCCTTCCACGGTTATCCTGTACGGCAACTCCAGCCTGAACGTCATGTATGATACGGTATCCCGTGCCATGACCCATGGCATTTTGGGAAATACCCCCTGGTGTAAACTGGATCATGTAAAGTTTTTGTGCCCTGTTCCCGGATATGACAGACATTTTGGAATTACAGAGCATTTCGGAATTGAAATGATCAATGTACCCATGACTCCCGAAGGACCGGATATGGACCTGGTAGAGAAGCTGGTCAGCGAAGATCCCGCCATCAAAGGCATTTGGTGCGTACCGAAGTACTCCAATCCTCAGGGATATTCTTATTCCGATGAGACCGTAAGACGCTTCGCAGCGCTTACGCCGGCGGCACCGGATTTCCGTATTTTTTGGGATAATGCTTATGCAATTCATCATTTATATGATGACAGACAGGATCAGCTGTTAGAGATTCTCTCCGAATGTGAGAAGGCAGGACATCCGGATATGGTATTCGAGTTCTGCTCTACCTCTAAGGTAAGCTTTGCAGGTTCCGGTATTGCGGCTATCGCATCTTCTAAGGCCAATCTGGATGATATGAGAAAGTCCATGACAATTCAGACGATTGGATACGATAAGATCAATCAGTTACGTCATGTACGCTATTTTAAGGATATTAACGGTATTCGTGAACATATGAAGAAGCATGCGGCAATCATGCGTCCAAAATTTGAGGCAGTATTGAAGGTTTTGGATGAGGAACTGGGTGGACTTGGTATCGGCAGTTGGACAAAACCCAACGGTGGATATTTTATCTCCTTTGATGCGATGGATGGTTGTGCCAAGGCTATTGCGGCAAAATGTAAGGAAGCAGGTGTGACTTTGACGGGGGCAGGCGCTACTTTCCCTTATAAGAAGGATCCCAAAGATTCCAATATCCGTATCGCACCTTCCTTCCCGACACCGGAAGAGATGGCAATGGCAACGGATCTGTTCGTACTGTGTGTCAAGATGGTAAGTGTGGACAAATTACTGGAGAACAAATAACAGATTCGAGGATAAATAAAAGAAGGAATAACGGGTCATGGAAGAATTCAGGCGTATCAAACGGGAACTGGTGGCAAAAGGTGCGATCATTGATTATTATCAGGACACCATGCAGATTCCCAACGGTAACATTGCAAAATGGGATCTGATCGATCATAAAGGCGCAGCAGCCGTGGTTGCAGTAAGAGAAGACGGTAAACTTCTCATGGTGCGGCAGTATCGTAATGCGTTAGAGCGGGAGACTCTGGAGATTCCGGCCGGCGGACTGAATGGCAGAGAAGAACCTACGGATCAGGCAGCCATGCGGGAATTGCAGGAAGAGACCGGCTATCATACCGATCATGTGGAACTGCTGACTTCCATCTATACCACAGTAGCTTTCTGCAATGAGAAAATCGACATCTATCTGGCGTTAGACCTGAAAGACAGAGGGAGCCAGCATCTGGATGAAGATGAATTTATCAATGTAGAGGCATATTCCGTAGAGGAATTAAAACAAATGATCTATGACTGTAAGATTCAGGATGCCAAGACGATTTGTGGCATTCTGACATATGCATCGAAATACTTAAGTAAATAGTCAGTACATTGAGGTAGGCAATCCGCTCCATGGATAGAATCTGTGTGGCGGATTGTTTTTTAGTTGTTACGGTTCAGGAATGATTCCCTGTGTTGTCCGCATATATTAACATAACATTGCGTGGCGTAGAGATGGGAATTTTCATGAAATGGGATAAGTCTATCGTACCGGTGGGAAAGCTGCCGCTTCGTTTTCTGTTTGTGATCGGATTCGCAGTGGGGTTTCTGATCGTATATTGGGGAAAAGGCACTTTCCTGAAGAATATGGGAATGCTGGATGAGGATACTTTGTATCATATGAAATACATGGCCGTGGACAACAAGGTGCTCTTCTGGTACGTCCTGTGTAAAAGAGGTAAAGATTTCATTGCACTGGTTCTCATGGCCACGACGTACCTGGGATTGTTATTCTGTGGTGGGATGACAGTAAAATATGGCTTTTCCCTTGGATTATTCTTAGGTACTGCGACCTGCCGTTATGGAATCAAGGGGATTTTATTATGTATTGTTGGAATTTTTCCTCACTATCTGTGTTATGTACCTGCAATGGTGATGCTGCTTCAGTGGTGCGAGGATATTTACAGAAGTATTTATTTTTATCATAATATCACCGGGCAGGGAAAAAAGTCCCTGCCCGGTAAACTGGGAAAACCGGTGCTCATTTTGGGAGTACTGGTTCTCGGATGTGTGTTGGAAGCGTTTGTGAATCCTGTGTTATTCAAAGGCTTCCTGCAATTTTTTTAAAAAAGGGTTCGTCTTATTCGTACTCTGCGATATCGTAGATCAGACGCTCTGTATCGTCCCAACCCAGGCAGGGATCTGTAATGGACTTACCGTAGCAGCCGGCACCTACCTTCTGGTTGCCTTCCTCGATATAGCTCTCGATCATGACACCCTTAACCAGCTTGTGCAGACTGGGACTGAGCTTACGGCTGTGCATTACCTCCTTTGTGATACGGATCTGCTCCTTGAACTGCTTGTTGGAGTTGGAATGGTTCGCATCGATCACGCAGGCAGGATTCTTCAGATCCATTTTTTCATACATATCCCACAGACGGATCAGATCTTCATAATGGTAGTTGGGAATGTTGGCACCATGTTTGTTGGTAGCACCACGCAACACGGTGTGAGCCAGATCATTTCCATGGGTATTTACTTCCCAGCCGGTATAAATAAAGGAATGGGGATGCTGTGCTGCATATACGGAATTCAGCATTACAGAGAAATCTCCGCTGGTTGGATTCTTCATACCTGCCGCTACATCAAAACCGCTGACGGTCAGACGGTGCTGCTGATCCTCTACGGAACGGGCGCCGATTGCCACATAGGAGAGGATGTCGGATACATAACCCCAGTTCTCAGGGTATAACATTTCATCTGCCGCAGTCAGCCCTGTCTCCTGGATCGCACGGATGTGCATTTTACGCATGGCCATCAGTCCTGCCAGAAAATCAGGCTTCTTCTCGGGATCGGGCTGGCTAGTGATACCTTTGTAGCCTTCACCGGTAGTGCGGGGTTTGTTGGTGTAGATTCTGGGGATCAGGATCAGCTTATCCTTCACCTGTTCGTTAACTCTTGCAAGGCGGTTTACATAATCGCAAACGGAATCCTCATTGTCAGCAGAGCAGGGTCCGATGATCACCAGAAATTTATTACTCTTACCGGTGAGGACATCTCGGATCTCGGCGTCTCTTTCTTCTTTGATCTTGACTAATTCTGCCGGAAGAGGCAGTTCCTTACGTATTTCCGCAGGAGTGGGAAGTTTTTTGATGAATTCGAAACTCATAGTATTCCATCGTGCGCGGGGCACGTCCTTTCTGCTAAATTTCTTTGCCTATTATAGAACAGAATCCCCGCAGATGCAAGAAAATTTAGCGATTTAAAGCGAAAAAGAGTAAAAATGATAAATAAGCTATCGTGTTAATGCGTTAATTTGCAAAAATTTATTGACAGGACAAAAGGTTTGCCATAAAGTTAGAGATAGTGAAATAACTGCAGAAACTGCGAAAAAACTACGAGAGAGGGCAAAATTATGTACGGAACAATTTGGGCATTACTACCCCCGGTGGTAGCAATTGTACTGGCACTGATCACAAAGGAAGTATATTCATCACTGTTTATCGGTATCGTTACGGGAGCTCTGATCTATACCGGATTTTCTCCCATTGCGACGCTGGACACAGTGATCAACGATGGATTCATCAATTCCGTTGCGGATGCATGGAATATCGGTATCTTCATGTTCCTGATCCTGCTGGGAACCATGGTGGCACTGATGAACAAGGCAGGAGGCTCTGCTGCCTTCGGTGAATGGGCGAAAAAGCATGTAAAGACCAGAGCGGGAGCACTGCTTGCCACCTTTTTATTAGGTGTTCTGATCTTCGTGGATGACTATTTTAACTGTCTGACCGTAGGCTCCGTTATGCAGCCGGTTACAGACGGACACAAGATTTCCCGCGCAAAGCTTGCATATATCATTGATGCCACGGCAGCACCCATCTGTATGATCGCACCGATCTCTTCCTGGGCAGCAGCAGTATCCGGCATGGTGGATGAGGGTGTGTATTCCGGCATCGAACTGTTCGTAAGGGCGATTCCCTATAACTATTATTCGCTGTTAACTATTGTATTTGTCGTCGGAATGGCACTGATGGGATTCGATTACGGTCCCATGGCAAGACATGAGCGCAATGCCAGAGAAAAGGGTGACCTGTTTACCGAAGGTGAACGCGTAACGAATGCAGATAACGCACCCAAGGGCTCTGAAAAGGGAAAAGTATACGATCTGCTGATCCCTGTGATCGTGCTGATCATCTGTTGTGTCGTTGGTATGATCTATGTAGGCGGATTTTTCGAAGGTGTGGGCTTCATCGATGCCTTCAGTGCGACAGATGCTTCTGTGGGACTTCCCTGGGGATCTCTGATCGCGCTGCTGTTTGCCATTGTATATTATATGTGCAGAAGACTGGTATCCTTTAAGGAGGCCATGAACTGTCTGACCCAGGGCTTTATCGCTATGGTACCTGCCATGCTGATTCTGACCTTTGCCGTTACCCTGAAGACCATGACCGGACTGTTAGGTGCTGATGTTTATGTGGCAGGTCTGATGCAGGGCGCATCTACGGGACTGACCAATATGCTTCCCGCGATCATCTTCCTGGTAGCGTGCTTCTTAGCTTTTGCTTCCGGTACCAGCTGGGGGACCTTCGGTATTCTGATCCCTATTGTAACCGGTGTATTTACCGATCCTGCTACCGGAGCCATCGTACCCGGAGCCGAGCATCTGATCATCATCGGTGTGTCTGCATGTCTTGCAGGTGCTGTTATGGGTGACCATTGTTCTCCTATCTCTGATACCACGATCATGGCTTCCGCAGGGGCACAGTGTAATCATATCAACCATGTATCCACCCAGGTACCTTACGTACTGACTGTGGCAGCAATCTCTTTTGTGACCTATATCATTGCCGGATTTGTACAGAATGTGGTGATCTGTCTGTTAATTGGTGTCCTGCTTACTCTGATGACACTGATAGTTCTGAAGCGTGTCTTTGGACAGAAGACTGCTACGCAGCAGTAACGCAAAACGGGAATCATATTAGTACAGAAATGTGTCTGAATGTGTCTGTGGGAAAGGAAACATATAGAAACTATGAAATACGATTATCTGGTCGTCGGTTCCGGCCTGTACGGAGCCGTGTTCGCAAGAGAAGCGGCTGACAGAGGGAAAAAGGTTCTTGTGATCGATAAGCGCCCCAATGTGGCGGGTAATATTTACACGGAAAAAGTGGAAGGGATCCATGTCCACAAATACGGTGCCCATATTTTTCATACCAATGATACGAAGGTATGGAAGTATATTACGAGATTTGCGGAGTTCAACCGGTTCACCAATTCCCCGGTGGCAAACTATCGTGGAGAACTGTATTCCCTGCCCTTTAACATGTATACGTTTAATAAAATGTGGGGTGTGGTGACGCCTGCGGAAGCAGCGGCGAAGATCGAAGAGCAGAAAAAAGAAGCATGTATCACGGAGCCGAAGAACTTAGAAGAGCAGGCCATTTCTCTGGTCGGAAGAGACATTTTTGAAAAGCTGATCAAGGGCTATACAGAGAAGCAGTGGGGACGTGACTGTAAGGATCTTCCGGCATTTATCATCAAGCGTCTGCCGGTTCGACTGACTTTTGATAATAATTACTTCAACGCCTTGTATCAGGGCATTCCCATCGGCGGTTACACGAAGCTGGTGGAGCATTTGTTAGAAGGTATGGAAGTACGCCTGAATACAGATTATCTGGAGCAGAAGGAGGAACTGGACAGACTGGCGGAGACAGTCGTCTATACCGGTCCCATCGATGCGTATTTCGGATATTCGCTGGGAGCATTGGAATATCGTTCCGTAAGATTTGAAACAGAGGTGCTGGATATTCCGAACTTCCAGGGCAATGCGGCAGTGAATTATACGGACCGTGAGACTCCCTGGACCCGGATCATTGAACATAAATGGTTCGAGTTCGGCAAAGACGAACAGGGACAGGAGTTACCGAAGACGGTCATCAGCAGAGAATACAGCTCCGAGTGGAAGCCGGGAGATGAGCCTTACTATCCGGTCAATGACGAGAAGAACGGAGCACTGTATGCTGAGTATAAGAAGCTGGCGGATGCCGAGCAGAATGTGATCTTCGGAGGAAGACTGGCGGAATACCGCTATTATGATATGGATGCGGTCATTGCTTCCGCATTACAGAAAAGTGAAGAAGTGCTGTGATCATTCAGACCAAAACGGTGAGCCTACCTGGTGTGAATCATAAAAAATGCAACGGTGAATTTGCCGTTGCATTTTTTGTCTCAAGAAATTCAATTCATTAACCGATCTGCGGTTTTGCTTTTCTCTTGTTGCGGAACTCTCTGACTGCGATCAGCAGGTCGTAACGATATACCAGGGTGTACATCACAGCCGCCATAACGAAAGCGGTGAGCACATCGAAGACGGAGTGCTGTTTGATGAACATGGTCGCTAAGATGATCGAAGAAGCCAAAACCAGGGATCCGATGCGGATGCCCTTTTTCTTCTCGAAGCACTTGCTGCGGATGATCGCAAAATGTGCACCCAGGGAATTATATACATGAATGCTGGGCCACAGGTTGGTAGGTGTGTCTGTCCGGTACAGAGCGGCTACCATGCGGGTGAAGATATTGTCTCTGGGCATCACCGCGGGACGAAGGTGCTGTCCGTTGGGCCACAGAGTGGATACGATCAGGAAGATCGTCATGCCTGTAAAAAGGAAAATACAGGTGCGGTAGTAATCCTCTTTATTTTTGAAGAAAAAGTAGATGACCACTGCCGATACATAGGCAAACCATAAAAAGTAAGGAATGACGAACACCTCACAGAAAGGGATGTAATCATCCGCCGCCATATGTATGATCCGGTAGTGTCCGGTGGTGTTCTTCTCCAGCCAGGCGAACCATGTCATATAAATAATGGCATATATAATAAGAGGAACGGCATGTTTATATTTTAAATAGAAGATCTTAAGTTTTTCCATAAAAACCTCATTTCTCTACCAAACCTATGCTTCAAAATTAATTTTAGTATAATCACAAGAAGAAAAAAATCAAGTTCTTTTTGGAATACTTAAGCATTCTTAAGAAAATCTTTAGAGTGTGTTTATTTCACTTCGGGAGTGATCATGCGAATGGCGCCGGGAAGACATTCCACCCGGAATCCACAGCTTTTCCTGGTTACTTCGCCGTCTGTATGTACCCATAGGGGAGCGGAGGCAGTGATAGACATCTGTGTGGCTGTGTAAGCATCGATCCCCTTTACGAAATAGTGTTTACCGAAAAAAGCGGTGGGAAGAGCCAGCAGGACCAGTACTTTGGAAATATTGCCAACGCAGCACAGATCCAATATGCCGTCATTATCCATGGCGGGAGGACAGAACATGAATCCGCCGCCTTCATAGCGATGACTCATACAGGTTACAAACAAAAAGCGGGGGAGCTGGAATGCGGTCTGCTTTCCGTTTACTGCGTTTTCGATGGTCAGGGTACAGGAGACTTTGCGTGCGGTGATCAGCTGCTTTAAGGCGATTCCTAAATACGTCAGCTTGCCAAGACCGATCCGGTTCATGGTATCCTTGATGGGGGAATGCATGGCTTCTGCACAGACAGCTGCGTCAAAGCCGATTCCACAGCTGACAGCGAACAGCCGGGATTCTTCCGGCTGATCCTCATCGAGATAAGTAAGTCTTCCTAAGTCCATGACTCTGGGAGCAGCATTCCGAAGGATCAGATCAAGGGCTGCTTTCGGCTCTTTGGGGATGCCGAGATCCTTGGCCAGATCGTTGCTGGAGCCGGTGGGAATGTAACCCAGGATTACTTTGGAGGGATCAGCGATTCCCTGCAGGGCTTCGTTCACCGTGCCATCTCCACCTAGGACAATGAGCTTTAAATCAGGATCGTCTTTATATTCTGCGGTGATCTGAGCAGCCAGATGCTTTACTTCTCCGGCTTTTTTGGAAAAATAGGTCTGAAATACGGCATCGCTTTTTTTTAGAGCAGGTTCGATCTGTTCAGACCAGATCTTCGCACCTCTGCCGGAGCGGGAGGCTGGATTGATAATAATATGATACATGAGGATACCTCATCTTTCGTAAGAATGTAACTAAAGTTTATTCTAACACACTCAGGGGCTTCTGCCAACATTGTTCATTTTCCATCTTTGCAATTAAAAAGTTCTATGCTATACTAAACCATAAGTTTAGCGAATTAACGTAACACAAGGAGGAATGAGGCATGTATTCATTGGATGAAGTAAAAAAAGTTGATCCCGAGGTGGCACAGGCCATTATCGACGAGGAGAATCGTCAGAACAGTCATATTGAACTGATCGCTTCCGAGAACTGGGTAAGCAAGGCAGTCATGGCGGCTATGGGCAGTCCCTTGACCAATAAATATGCGGAAGGTTATCCCGGCAAGAGATATTACGGCGGATGTGAGTGCGTGGATGTCATCGAAAATCTGGCAATCGAGCGTGCCAAGAAGCTGTTCGGCTGTGATTATGCCAATGTACAGCCCCATTCCGGAGCACAGGCGAATATGGCAGTGCAGTTTGCCGTACTGAAACCGGGTGATACGATCATGGGCATGAACCTGGATCACGGCGGACATCTGACCCATGGTTCACCGGTAAATATGTCCGGTAAATATTTCCATGTAGTACCTTACGGTGTGGATGACAACGGATTCTTAGATTACGACAGAATGAGAGAACTGGCACTGGAATGCAAGCCTAAGATGATCATTGCCGGTGCTTCTGCGTATGCCAGAACCATTGATTTCAAGAAGTTCCGTGAAGTAGCAGACGAAGTGGGTGCCGTACTGATGGTAGATATGGCACATATCGCAGGACTGGTGGCAGCGGGCCTTCATCCCAGTCCCATCCCTTATGCGGATGTAGTGACCACTACGACTCACAAGACCCTGCGCGGACCCAGAGGCGGTATGATCCTGTGTAACAAGGAAGCAAATGAAAAGTTCAACTTTAACAAGGCCATCTTCCCCGGCACCCAGGGCGGCCCGCTGATGCATGTGATCGCTGCTAAGGCAGTCTGCTTCGAAGAAGCATTAAGTGATGACTTTAAAGTATATCAGCAGAATATCATTGACAATGCCCAGGCACTGTGCAAGGGTCTGATGAGCCGTGATATCAAGATCGTATCCGGCGGTACCGATAACCATTTAATGTTAGTGGATCTGACTCCTTACGGTCTGACCGGTAAGGCAGTGGAGAAGCTGTTGGATGCTGCTCACATTACAGCCAATAAAAATACCATCCCCAACGATCCCCAGTCTCCGTTTGTGACCAGCGGTATCCGTCTGGGAACCCCCGCGGTTACTTCCAGAGGTCTGAACACCGAGGACATGGATCAGGTGGCAGAAGCCATTGCCCTGGTCATCAAGGGCGGCGAAGAGCAGGTTCCCGCAGCCAGAGCCATCATTCAGAAATTAACAGACAAATATCCTTTGATCTAAAGCTTGGAGGAGTAAAAGAAAAGAGCCGAAAGGCTCTTTTCTTTTACTCAGAAATACTCAGAAATGTATTAAAAAGGCCTGAAAAAGATAAAAATGGGGGTTGCCTTTCATACTTTACTGTGCTAGAATATCCCTCAGTGAAAAACAAGTGTCCGTACTACAGATACGAACTGCTGAAAGGATAACATATGGGAGAAACGACCAAGTATTTCGTGGTGAAGCAGAAGGCGATCCCTGAGGTGCTGTTAAAGGTAGTGGAAGCAAAGCGGCTTCTTGAGTCAGAGAAGGTTCTGACCATACAGGAGGCGGTTGATGCAGTTGGCATCAGCCGCAGTTCTTTTTATAAGTACAAGGATGATATCTTTCCGTTCCATGACAATTCTCAGGGAACGACCATCACGCTGACTTTCCAGATGGATGACGAACCGGGAATTCTGTCGGATGTGCTGAAGATCATCGCAGAGTACCGTGCGAATATCCTGACGATCCATCAGAGTATTCCCATCAACGGAATCGCATCTCTGACACTGAGTATACAGGTACTGCAGACTACTGGAGATATCTCCCGGATGATCGAACAGCTGGAGGGGCAGACCAGTGTGCATCATGTGAAAATACTGGCAAAAGAATAATGTCGGAACGAAAAAGATAAAAGTGAGGAGAATATTATGATCAATGTTGCGGTATTGGGCTACGGCACCGTCGGTAGCGGTGTGGTAGAAGTTATCGAGAAAAATAAGGACATGGTAAATAAAAAGTCCGCACAGGAACTGGAAGTGAAATACATTCTGGATCTGAGAGATTTCCCCGGAGACCCTTATGAGAATAAGGTCATTCATGATTTCCATACGATCTTACAGGATGACAGCGTAACCATCATCTGTGAGACCATGGGTGGTGTCGGAGCTGCTTACCAGTTCACGAAGCAGGCACTGGAACTGGGTAAGAGTGTCTGCACCTCCAACAAGGAGCTGGTAGCAAAGCATGGTCCCGAACTGTTGCAGATCGCCAGAGAGCATAACTGCAACTACTTATTCGAGGCAAGTGTGGGCGGCGGTATTCCCATTATCCGTCCGCTGAACTACTCCCTGACCGCAGAGAAGATCGAGGCTGTCAATGGTATCTTAAACGGTACCACGAACTATATCCTGAGCAAAATGGAAAAAGAAGGCGCGGATTTCGATACCGTTCTGAAGGAAGCACAGGACAAAGGCTATGCGGAGCGCAATCCGGAAGCAGATGTGGAAGGTCATGATGCCTGCCGCAAGATCGCGATTCTGTCTTCTCTGATGTTTGGTAAAAACGTGGATTCCGAGAAAGTCCCTACCGAGGGTATTACGAAGATCACCGCAGCGGATTTTGAATATGCCAATGCTGCAGAGTATACCATCAAGCTGTTGGGCAGAAGCCGTGCGATTGACGATGACACAGCGGAAGTTATGGTGGCACCGTTCATGCTTCCCAAGGACCATCCCCTGGCCATGGTATACGGAGTGTTCAATGCGGTATTTGTCACCGGCAATATGCTGGGAGATTCCATGTACTACGGACGGGGCGCAGGCAAGCTTCCCACCGCCAGTGCAGT
>ENA-UPWK01001898-UPWK01001898.1-human-gut-metagenome-genome-assembly--contig:-NODE-1898-length-11963-cov-41.253912_pt1 | contig 11963 bp, 10 predicted proteins | sample MGYA00250048_ERZ773373 | MGnify/ENA primary metagenome ERZ773373 (study PRJEB29103, sample SAMN06112059) | human gut metagenome | biome: human gut; feature: ankylosing spondylitis patient; material... | reverse complement strand
CAAGAACCAGTCAATTTTAACTGATGAGTAGCAATTGTAAAGTTTGCAGTTTCTACCACATCCATTTTACGGATACGATCTTCAATTTTTGCTGCGCAGTTCGGACAGTTCAAATCCTTCAACAATAATGTTTCTTCCATGATATCTCCTTTGATAATAGTGAAAGTTTCTATCCTGTATTATAAGTTAATTTATTGTCTATTTCTAATACTTATTAGACATATCTTGTTTCATATCTTGTTATATATGTTCCTAAACATTATTCATCAGATATTTTTATTTATATGAATATCTGTTCATATGTTTATATTACATTAAAGGAGATTAAATGTCAATACAAAATTATATTCACTATATATCAAATTTTATTTACTTTAGATCTAACTATATTCAGTTTATATCAAGTTTCGTTTTACCAAGAATTGATGTGCTACATCAGCTGGTAATTGATGTTCCGTTTCAACGGCATAATTCATCTTTGCCATCTCTTGATCTGTAATCGTATGATTTAAACTTTCTAATATAGGGCGCAGTTCAGGATGAGCGATCAACACTTCACTACGCACCACATTACCAGACATATAGGATGGATATAAATGTTTATCATCTTGTAACACCGTAATCGGTGCAATACTTAATTGACCATCAGTCGTGAATATCGGCATTGCATCCACCTCTCCACGACTAATAGCCGTATATTTTAGACCTATATCCATATCTTTAGTCGCTTTAAAGCTCATGCCATACACCCGTTGTAATCCAGGATAGCCATCCTCACGACCAAAGAAATCATATTCCCCTCCTAATGTTAGGGATGGTGCTATACGAGCAAGATCAGAATACGTTTTTACGCCATAACTCTGAGCGATTTCATTACGCACCCCTATGCCATAGGTATTATTAAAGCCGTACATGCCGACCCACTCAAAATTATATTTCTCTTTATAAGCCTGTGAAAGCTCATTAAATAAGCTTTCATCATAAGCATCTGTACGTTTTAACACAGCAGACCAAGCCGTCCCCGTATATTCAGGATATATATCAAATTGGCCGGAAAGCATAGCTGGTTGAATATTTGATGTACCACCACCTACACCTTCTGTAACCTCTACGGTTAGATCAGTCTTCTTCTCGATTAATTCTTTTAAAACATTCCCCAAAATAAGCTGTTCCGTCATAGGTTTCGTTGCAATATGAATAACATCGGTCTTCACATGACGGCAATACATGGCCCAGCCACCTATACCCATCGCAATTATCGTCATAATCGAAACAAATATAATCGTATAACGCTTCATATGGGGGCTAATATGCGTTACTCTTTCACCTAAAGAAAAGAGCGCATCAACAGTAATGGCTAATAGTGCAATCAGTAAACTACCGGCAATCGTCAATGCACTTTGATTCGTTGTAATCCCCCTATAAATCGCCACACCTAAGCCACCAGCACCAATAAAGGATGCAATACCTGTCAAGGCAATGGTCATAACGAGCATGGTCCGTATACCAGCCATAATCGTCGGCATAGCCAAGGGAATCTCTATATTCCACAAACGTTGAATCCGCGTGAGTCCTAATGCAATTCCCGCTTCACACATGGCTTGATCAATCTGGTTAAGACCAGTAAATGTATTTCGTACCATTGGTAATAAAGCATATATAACCAATGCAATAATAGCCGTCGTATTACCAACACCCGATACATACAACAAAAGGCCTAACATCGATATAGATGGAATCGTATATAGGAAATTAACCCCTACCATAACTGGCGTAGCTAGCCGTTTATATTCATATATAAATACACCCAATAATCCCCCGATGATGATAGCAATAACAGAAGCTAATACTGAAATTTCTATATGCTCCCATAACAACTGGAGAAAAAAATCATAGCGATTGATAAGTAATGATATGACATCATGCATTACATACACCGCCTTTCTAAGTTAAGAAATAAAAAACTATATAGGTATACTACAGCTAACCGAATTCAAAAATTTATTATCAAGCTATATTAACCCATAATATCATTGTATACCTAATTATTCCTTAACTCTAGTCTATTTACCATACACAGCAAAAACCGTTATATTTATATTTACATATCATACATATTCAGCTCTTTAATATGTCTGAAAGGAATAACAGTCCCTTGTACAGAGAGAATTTGTAATTGCTCACTAATCATATCAACCGCACCTATAAGTTCCGTATATTTTCGTTTGTTATAGTAAACAATTCGTACCCACTCCCCACAACGTACAGATTGTAAAACTGTATTTAATTCATCTATTTGATCCTCTGACAACTCTGCCCGATCTTCTTTTGGCCTTGCTATAGCGGTTAATAAAGCTTCAAAGCCCCTCAATGCCGCAAAGGGCATAAATTGTTTTGCTCGCTGTAAACGAGACATGCGATGTTTCATTAATGTATACCTCCCCTTACGCGACTAATGTATTTCCAATTTAGCTATTCTGCTACTTATTTCCAATGTATCCATTCTACTATTTATTCCCCATTGTGCCCGCCTACTAAAGTATTTCTAAAGCGCATGGTCCCTTCCTCTTGCAAGCTAGAAGCGCGTAGAATAGAATTTTTACCGAACTGTTCCTTGATGGATAGCATTGCCTCTTGTACCTGTCGTTCCTTTTCCTCTTCATTTGTAGTAAGAGTGCTAAATAGGTCCACCTCTTGAGGTATGGCGGATCGATTGACTAAATCCTCAAAGCTGATTCCTATGCGACGGATGAGCTCATTTTTATGGCAATGCTGCTCATATAATTTAATAACTGCAGCCGTCAACGTTTGTAGAGAATCTGTGTACTGCTTAAGCTTTTTAGAACCCCCTGTAGAGCGCATCATTTCATCAGCATAGCCGATATGGACATGAATGTGATTTGTAACCCCTTTGATTTGTAAAAGCTCTAACACCAAGGACTCTACCATTTCGCGCATGGGCACGTATGCCTCTTCATAGGTATAATTACGCAACAAAATCTGACTATGCGAGATAGAGTGCTTAATAGGTCGATATGCATGGATATCCGCAATCGTACAAGGCTCACGACCCCAAGCATGGTCAATGATGAGCTCTGCATTAATGCCGAACTCCTTGTACAACTTCGCCTCTGAAATCATAGTAATACCATGTAAGTCATAAGCACCATACTTATGCAAACGATTAGCTATGCCTTTACCAATCTGCCATATATCGGTCAAGGGCTGATGATACCAGATTTTCTCTTTAAAGAGACTTTCATCAAGATAGCCTATAAAATCAGGCGCATGTTTCGCCAAAATATCGAGGGCAATCTTGGCGAGAAACAAATTCGTTCCAATCCCAACGGTGGCATAAATCTTCGTTGCCGCTAGCACCGCATCAAGCAACATCTGCGCCAACTGACGAGGCGTCTTTTTATATAGTGGTAAATAGGGCGTGATATCGATGAAATACTCATCGATAGAGTACACATGCACATCTTCGGGCGCCACATACTTGAGCAAGATTCCATAAATCTCAGCAGACACCTGCATATACCGTTTCATATGTGGCTTCACCGTCAAATACTCAATATGCGGTGGAATCTGAAATAATCGGCTACGATTTTTCACACCTAAATTTTTTAAGGCTGGAGAAATAGCCAACGTAATAGCCCCCTTGCCACGAGAACCATCGGCCACCACTAGAGGTGTTGTAAACGGATCCAGTCCCAAATCGGCGCATTCTACAGACGCATAAAAACACTTCAAATCAATGCACATATACAGCCGATCCGTATCAGCTGACCCCATACAAACACCTCCCTAAACCGCTAAAAAACTGGCTTTTATAAAAATTAAGAACGCAAGAATTTGTATGATTAGTATAACAAAAAAACAAAGTATTTTCAAACATATGTTTGTTATTATAAAAGTAAATTTTAAGTATAAATAAAAAATCCCAAGCCTTAACTATATAGTTAGGACTCAGGATAAAATATATCTATTTTAAAGAGAAAAACGAACACCTTGTGATTTAAACCTTTTTGGATTTTCCACTAGCTGCTTATAAATATCAAGCGCCTTTGATGTTTCTAAACTTTTAATCGGTTGTAAGATCATCTTATTGCCGTAATACTGCTGCTGTAACTCATTAAACTTATTTATACTTTCGATATCTTGTGGATTTAAATAATATACATGAATGATATTATTCTTCTGGTTGATGGTCAAATAAATATTATCTCCTATCGCATAAATTTCATCATCAATAATAATCATAGAGCTACCTTTATTAATAAGATATACATTATATGCTTTATCAAAAATAGTGTTATGTCTACTCTCTACTACATATCGATATTGCAAATCATGAAATAACCATCCTCCACCGATGAAAAAAAATAAACCAAATATAACTAATAATCCACTTGATAATTGTAGTAAACTCCTAAAAAACTCAGCTATTACTTTCATAATTTCTCTTTCCCAACAATACAATGAAAACTATCTAGTTCAATTATATATTGATGGGACTTATTTTGCTAACGTAATACAAAAAGAGCACCACCTATCGAGGGGCGACTTACGTGTCGTTTGGAGCCACGAGATAGGTGGTGCTTTTTTGTAACTAAGTTGTCGAAATAAAATTGGGCCCCATCAATATATAAGAACTAACTAATAGTTTTTATTATTGTTCCGGCCCTAGGTCTCGGAATTCTACGTCTCTAAATTGTGTTAATTCTCCAACGAATTGGAGTTCCACGGTACCGACGGAACCGTTACGGTTTTTACGAATGAGGACTTCTGCATTGTCCCCTTTTTCGGAGTTTTCATCGTAATATTTATCGCGGTACAAGAAGATAACGATATCCGCATCTTGTTCTAAGGAACCAGATTCACGAAGGTCGGAAAGTACAGGCCGTTTGTCTGGTCTGCTTTCAACACTACGAGATAACTGAGACAAAGCGATAACCGGTACGTTAAATTCACGAGCAATCAGTTTAAGATTACGAGAGATTTCGGACACCTCTTGTTGACGATTTTCACTGCCCTTACCAGCATTTCGACCTTGCATCAACTGAATATAATCGACGATAACGAGATCGAGACCATGTTCCACCTTGAGACGGCGCAATTTAGAGCGCATATCTTGTACGGTAAGACCCGGCGTATCATCGATAAAGAGCTTGGATTTACTCATGCGGTCCGCTGCGGCAATAACCTTTTCCCAGTCAGCAGGATCCATGTTCGCACGGCGCAATTTTTCAGAGCTCACACCTGCCACGGAGGACAAAATACGACCAACGAGCTGTTCCTTGCCCATTTCTAGGGAAAAGAACGCCACCGTCTTGTCGTACAACATCGTTACATTTTGAGCAATGTTCAAGGTGAAAGCTGTTTTCCCCATCGCAGGACGAGCTGCTACAAGGATGAGGTCAGATTTTTGTAAGCCGTTAAAAATGTGGTCTACATCTTTAAAGCCTGTTGGCACGCCTGTAATAGCGCCATCATGCTGTTGCAATGCATTGAGTTTATCTAGATTAGATAAAACCACTTCCCCAATGGCTGCAAAAGATGATTCAGACTGGGTTTGACCGCTTACGTCTAGCACCATTTGCTCTGCCTTGTTGAGGATAGCTGTCGGCTCATCTTCGCCAGCATACGTCATACCTACGATTTTATTTCCTGCATCGATGAGACGGCGCAACTGAGCTTTCTCGCTGATGATTTTCGCATGTTCCTCAACATTGTAGGACACCGATTCATTGGCAAGAGATGTAATATAAGCAAGACCACCTACCGCATCGAGGCGCTTACGACGATCTAGTTCTTCACCAACGGTAATAAAGTCAGCTGTCTTATTGGCATGCACGATTTCTAAAATGGCATCGTAAATAATACGATGTGCATCGCGGTAAAAATCTTCAGATTTAAGAATACTTGTCACCGTATCTACAACAGCGCCCATATTGGATCCATTAGTTAATAAGGCCCCTAAAACGGCCTTTTCCGCATCTAGATTATGCGGTGGAATGCGTACATCCATGATAATCCCCTTCACACAACCACTATGGATAAAAGAATTCACCATACTCCAAGAGCATGGTGAATACTATTATTCGGCTACTACATTAACCTTGATAGTACTTGTAATTTCAGGATGAACACGCACTAGTACGTCATGTACGCCCAATGTTTTCAATGGTTCTTTAATTTCGATTTTCTTTTTATCGATATCTACTTTATATTGAGCTTTAGCAGCATCGGAAATATCTTTAGCAGTAACGGAACCGAATACGCGACCTTCTTCGCCCATGCGAACTTTTACAGTTACTTCAACCTTAGTCAATTGAGCAGCCAAGATCTTAGCTTCGTCATTTGCAACGGCTTTATTATGAGCAATGGATTCTTGTTTTTGTTTCGCATTATTTACGTTAGTTGCTGTACCTTCAAGGCCGAGGCCTTTCTTGATCAACACGTTACGGCCATATGCGTCACTAACTTCAACGATTTCGCCTTTTTTACCAACTTTTTTAACGTCTTCTAACAATACTACTTTCATTGTTATTCCTCCTCTTGTTCTGCGGAATGAAGCGCCTTAAGAGCATGCTCCAAAATGGCCTGCTTCGCTTCCTCTATGGTCATACCTTGTAATTGAGCACCAGCCACAGTTCTATGACCGCCACCACCCAAGGCTTCCATTACAACTTGTACATTTACCTTACCTTTGGATCGAGCACTAACGCCGATACCGCCATCATTTAGGGAATATAGTACAAAGGCAGCTTCAATATCTTCATTACTGATGAGCATGTCCGCACTTTGTGCAGCCAACGCCATCATATCCTTCAAGCCTTCAGGCGCTACGGAAATAGCAATCCCTTCAGTACGACTTGCTTCAAATACCATTTTAGCACGCAATTGGATAGAATCGAAAGTTTCAATAAACAATTGTTTAACTCTGTCGATATCCGCTCCTGCACGGCGCAAGAATGCTGCGGCCTCAAAGGTGCGTGCCCCAGTTTGTTGGATAAAGTTCTTCGTATCTAATACGATACCTGCATAAATACCTGTGGCTTCCGCTTTTGAAAGTTTTACAGGAACGCCTGCATATTGTACAAGCTCTGTTACGAGCTCAGATGTGGACGATGCAGTTGGTTCCAAATAGGTAAGCAATGGATTTTCCACAAAGTCCGCTGCGCGGCGATGATGGTCGATAACGATGCGTCGTTCAGAAATTTCAAGCGCCTCTTGAGCCGCCACCATTTCCTGACGATGCGTATCACACACGACAGTGAGCGTATTCGCATCTACCCATACTCTTGCAGCTTCTGCAGTAATAATATTCTCTTTCCAGAACTCTGACTCGTTAAGAACATTCACCATTTTATCGATGGCGCTAGTTTCTTTTGAAAGCGCAATGCGCACGTCTTTACCAAGTGCTCGAGCAATGGCGGCTACACCGATAATACCACCTAATGCATCGTAGTCTTCACGTTGATGCCCCATGATAAGAATCTTATCAGAATCAATCATAAGCTCATGTATTGCTTGAGATACAACACGAGCACGAACGCGCGTATTCTTCTCAACGCCTGCCGTATTGCCACCAAAGAAACGCGTACTTTCACCATCCATAATGCACACTTGGTCACCACCGCGACCTAAGGCGATATCTAAGGCTGCACGAGCACGACCAGATACATCTTTCACAGAACCTACATTTTCACTAATACCAATAGAAATCGTAGCTGGTACTTGACGCGGAGATGGTACTTTACGGATTCGTTCGAGCACTTTAAATCCGGCTTCCTCCATCTCATGAAGCGCACCACGAGAAATGGCAAAGGTATACATATCATCTTGGAAGTTACGAATAAAGCCTTCGTAGCGATCGATTTCATCCATGATGATATTATTTATATCTGTCCAAATACTAGTATACTCACGATCACTAAGGCCTTTTGTCAATTCTTCGAGATTATCGATTTGAATCATACCCCATACAGGCTGTCCCTCTTCGGCTTTAATACGGGCTTTTTCTAGGTCAGTAATGTCCTTAAAGTACAATGCCATCACTGCATGTTCCGCCAGTTCATCTTCACTATCAATATCTGATCGCGTATCCCGAGGATCGATAAATTTATAAATAATTTGGAAGTATCGATTTTCATATTTTTCCGTCATATATCCGGACTTACCCCAGATTTTATCGATACGGAAACCAGGCAACAAAGCAGACATTTTTTGGAGCTTATTCCAGTCCACCTTAACCCAATCAGCAAAAACACTATTATTCCACACCAATGTGCCTTGTTTATTAACAAGAACAATCCCCATTGGCAAATTTTGTAAAGCAAAGTTAGAAGCTTGTGTGACATTTTTCATCATCGCACTAAACTGTTCTCTTGCTAAACGACGCCGGTTATGAAGGGTATTATAATTAACCAAATACGCCGCTACTACAATGATTAATGCTAAAATCGCAATAGCCCAATTTAAATAGGCCAGCAATAATAGCAATAATACGAGAACGGCAACAATGGTAATTTCTAAACCTTTCCATCTCCGTTGAAAGGATTTCATAACGGCCTCCTTTCTATTACTATTGACGCGCTTTGTAACGTGTCCGTAAATCTAAAAACATATCTATAACACCAAATATCGCTAGTGCTTGTCCAAAGAAGAAGGCATATACACCAAGTAATATCCACTTCAATTTATTACTCATGCGATAACTACTCATTAAATCTGCTAAAGCAGCAAAGCCATGAACAGAACACATAGAACTACCAAGAAGAACTAAATTATTACTAATAGTTGTAATCCATGAAGACTCCATATTAATATGTGGAGCGCCATAAATCCCAATGATACCAAGTGCATATAAACCAGCACTCCAAATAGGCATCTTCCATTCTTCAATCGGTAAAAATCGAGGTATGGAAATATGTAATCGCTTGCCTAACCATATAGATATCTGAATTGTTACATAACTATATGCTACTGCGGCTATTGCCACAGCTACAAAAAACATATCCTTCAAAGAAGCAGTAAGCTTATTCATTCTTTCTAAGAATAAATCCGCTTGCTCTTGTGTCATATTAGGATTTGTTTGTAACGCCTGTTCTGCTAATGTACGAGCTTGTTCAGTTATTTGAGTATCTATCATTGATAAGTCAATACCAGATATATATACTTGTGAAATTAGGCTAACTAATACAGCAATAAACATGGCAATACTAGGAAGTAGTAACCGTTTAATCGTTCCCAACGAAAGACGATTGCCTTCTCCAACCCCTACGCCTACAACAGAAAATAACCCTACGGCCAATCCATTCCATGGTCCGAATAACACTACTGACAAAAATGTAGTAATAACGGCTGCCGATATACTATACTTGCGGCCCCATTTTGTTCCAATTATTCCAATCGCTGCAGGCGTAACCAAAAATGCTAAAAAAGCGAAACCAGGCACATATACACTGATAGCACCTAGCATAACACCTATAGCACTAACAAACGCAGTTTCTACCATCGCTCTTGTATTTGTTTTATTCATAAATCACCATTCTTACATAAGAAGATATATTAATTGGTATCTTTTAATTATAACAGTTTAAAAGGGTAACTTCAAATACCCCATATAGTAGACAATTGCGATAGTGGTGCTATTTATAGTACTGGCAATACATATAAATAACGAAAAATAGGGAGCCACCTAAAGTAGCTCCTCATCTCATATTACCATATGTAATTGACGCATCATTTCAAATACATTCACATATGAAACATCAAAATGCTCACATATATCCGGTATCTTGACTTTTGTAGTCTTTGGTCCCGCTAGAACTTCGTGGGTTACAACTACACCTCTGTGGACACTCGCATAAGCTATAAGCCAAGGATCCGCTTTAGCCAAAAAACGATGTTTTTCAGCATCCTTATATTGTTGATTTAACATCACATATTCAGCTATATCTGCATATGTATTTTGTATCTCAACATCATTTGTCGCTTCGGTAAACCTCAAATAATGAGTGTCAAACCAAATAGATAACTCATCATTACCACTCATAATTTCATTTTTAATGTGATCAATAGTTAAAATATTACCTCTGCTGTGAGATATCAACTCATTCCAGAATGATGGAACAATATCAAACCCATAATATCGGTTCTTTGCATCTATAAAGGTATTACTATCAAGGACATACATAGTTTTCTCTCCTAAAAACTATATTCATTCACATATTTTGTAAAAGTACTACCACGTAAGCCTAACAACTCATACGCATCTCGATATGCCAGTTCGCCTGCTCGAGCGGCTTTGACAACAGTACGACTAAAACTTTCCCCCAACCGAGCATGAGCAGTGACATAAAAATTTCCACCATCTCTTGTCTCTCGTTCAGGTAAGCTTTCTAATCTCTGATTAAAACATTCCACTAGGTTATGATATTGAATTCGAGTAATATATCCATGCTCTAATGCTATCCGATAGATAACATACTCACTCACCTTAAAGCGCTTAGCTATGGTTTCATAATCCTCCGGATGTTCATTCCACAAAGGAATAAATTGGGATTTCGGCACAAGAAATTCACCTGCAAAGCTGTTACAATACGGCTCAGAAGAGCTATCAGTAACGCCTTCTTCACCTAATAATATATGACAAAGCTCATGAATAATCGTAAACAGCCTACCATGATTCGAGTCAGTTCCATTGATAAAAATAATAGGTGCATAAGAATCAATTAATGTAAACCCTCTAAATTCATCAACGGATAATTTACGTCTAGTATTAGAGCCTACGATGCCGTTAACAAATACAGTAACATCTATAGTCTCGATGCGTTTGCGTATATATGTAAACGGATCCGCTACACCTATTTGCCAGCCAGCCTCTATATCTAATAACGAATAAGCTTGATGCACAAGATCTCTGCTATCCATACGTTTAGAAAAGCTCCCTACATAAGGTAACGCATCTATTCCTAAATTAAGCTTTCGATATTGGCTCAACCAATCTTGTCGAATCTGCATATCATAAATAGTATCTCTTAACTCAGGACTATATGGTCTGTCAGCGATTTCACCATTCAGTTTTCTAAAATCAGTAATCTCTTTATCCGATAACGGTGGAGGATTCTTTAAATAAATATATCCTAACGGTACATTGGAAAAAGTAGCTAATGCCTGTATTTGACAAATTGTCGGATGCACACGACCTGCAATCCACTCTCCATACTTTGGAAATCGCTTATAGAAAGCTTCATAACCTTTACCACTATATTTAGGCAACCAGTTTAAAATAGCCCCACTCACTGGGAACCGTTCAGACATACCATCACCTCCTTTTATCCCTTATTACTCTTCTACTAAATAGTATTCGCTACCAATTGTAAAACTCCTACTTTGATTACATTAATTTTACAATCATATACCAATGAAAAACAAGCAGTTGTTAAATAACTACTTTAACAACTGCTTGTCTTAATTATATCTATACGTCTTGAATAATTGGCAAAATCATAGGACGACGACGGGTTTTATCATAGAAGAATTTACCCAATGCGTCACGTACGTTTTGCTTAATGGTTGTCCAGTCTTTGATGCGTTGCATTTCACAATCTTCAAGAACTTGTTCTACGCGGTGCTCCGCAGCAAGCATGAGTTCTTCTGCGTCACGAACGTATACGAAGCCACGAGATACGAGGTCTGGACCAGCTACGATAGTACCAGACGCTTTGTCCATCGCCATAACAACGATAACCATACCTTCTTGTGCCAATTGTTGACGGTCGCGGATAACGATATTACCTACGTCACCAACGCCAAGGCCATCAACGAAGATAGCGCCAGCTTGTACGCGTCCACCTTTACGACCACCATCTTTATCAAATTCAAAGATTTGACCATTATCGCCGATAAGGACTTTCTTAGGATCTACGCCCATAGCCACACCAAGTTCACCA
>ENA-UPWK01001884-UPWK01001884.1-human-gut-metagenome-genome-assembly--contig:-NODE-1884-length-12113-cov-6.886175_pt1 | contig 12113 bp, 8 predicted proteins | sample MGYA00250048_ERZ773373 | MGnify/ENA primary metagenome ERZ773373 (study PRJEB29103, sample SAMN06112059) | human gut metagenome | biome: human gut; feature: ankylosing spondylitis patient; material... | reverse complement strand
GAGGTCACAGGAACCAGTGATGAGCTTCCGATCAAAGAGCAGCTGGAGATGATCCGTGAGATGCTTCCGGATGCAGAAAAGATTGGAATTCTTTACACAACAAGCGAAGTCAATTCTGTATCAGCAATCGAAACATATGAGGAGCTGGCAGGAGATTACGGATTTGAGATCGTAAAAAAAGGAGTGACACAGACTGCAGATATTTCTCTGGCAACAGAAGAGATTCTGACAGAAGTGGATTGTCTGACCAATCTGACAGACAACACAGTTGTAAATTCTCTGGCAACGATTTTGGATAAAGCAAATGAAAAGAAAATACCGGTATTCGGAAGCGAGATCGAACAGGTGAAACTTGGATGTCTGGCAGCGGAGGGTCTGGATTATGTAGCTCTTGGAAAACAGACAGGAAAGATGGCAGCAGACATTTTAAAAGGAGAGAAAAAAGCATCGGAGATGAACTATGAGACGATTTCTGAACCGGGACTTTATATCAATACAAAAGCAGCAGAGGATCTTGGAGTAACAGTGGATGAGACACTGCTTGAAAGTGCAGCAGAGACATTTGACAGCATTTCAAAGTAAGAATTAGAAACGGAGAGGCATTGAGATGGATATTTTTGTAACAATTTTAGAACAGGGACTGATTTATGGGATCCTTGCTCTCGGGGTTTATATCACATATAAAATTCTGGATTTTCCGGATCTGACAGTGGATGGAAGTTTTCCTTTGGGTGCAGCTGTTACAGCGACAATGATTACTCATGGGGTGAATCCGTACCTGACCATACCGGTATCATTTTTGGCAGGGGCAGCGGCGGGAGTCTGTACAGGACTGATCCACGTCAAGGGAAAAGTCAGAGATCTCCTCTCCGGTATCATTATGATGACGGCACTTTGGACGATCAACCTTAGAATTGCAGGCAAAGCGAATGTTCCGATATTCGGTGAAGAGAATATTTTCGATAATCAGACGATGAATGGAATTTTTGCAGGCGGAGCAGCGAAATATAAAGTTCTTGTAGTAGTATTTATTCTTGCAGTGATCGTGAAAATAATTCTGGATCTGTATCTGCAGACAAAATCTGGATTTCTTCTGAGAGCTGTGGGAGATAATGCAAATCTTGTAACTTCACTTGCAAAGGATCAGGGAAATGTAAAGATTTTAGGACTGGCGATCGCCAACGGAATGGTTGCTATGGCAGGCGGAATTTTCTGTCAGGAGCAGAGAGTATTTGAGATTTCCAGTGGTACAGGAGCTATCGTGATCGGGCTGGCAAGCGTGATCATCGGAACCAGCCTGTTTAAGAATCTGACATTTTTGAAAGCAACCACAGCAGTCCTGATCGGTTCTGTCGTTTACAAAGCCTGCGTGGCAGTTGCTTTGAAGTTTTTTGAACCACAGGATATGAAGCTGATCACAGCGGTATTATTCCTGGTAATCTTACTCATTGGAATGGAACGGAAAAAGAAGGTGAAGACAAATGCTTGAGTTAAAACATATTCATAAATATTACAATCCAGGAACAGTCAATGAAATGTGTCTGTTTGAAGATTTTAATCTGACAGTAGAACAGGGAGATTTTGTTTCTGTGGTAGGAAGCAACGGTTCCGGAAAGACTTCCATGCTCAATATCCTGTGCGGAAGCATTCCGGTAGAAGCAGGACAGATTCTGATGCAGGGAGAAGATATTTCCTACATGAAAGAGTATAAAAGAAACCGGAAGATCGGAAGAGTGTATCAGAATCCGGCGCTTGGTACCTGCCCATCGATGACGATTCTGGAAAACATGTCTCTTGCCGATAATAAAGGTAATTTTTACGGATTGGGAAAAGGCATCAATAAAAACAGAAAGTCTTATTATCAGGAGTTGTTAAGCCAGTTGAACCTGGGACTGGAAAATAAGCTGAACGTGAAAGTCGGTTCTCTCTCCGGTGGACAGCGTCAGGCGATGGCGCTTCTGATGTCAACCATGACTCCGATCGATTTTCTGATTCTGGATGAGCACACAGCGGCGCTGGATCCAAAGACGGCAGATCTGATCATGGAACTGACAGATAAGATCGTGAAGCAGAAAAACCTGACAACGATCATGGTGACACATAATCTCCGCTATGCAGTAGAATATGGAAATCGTCTTCTGATGATGCATCAGGGAGAGGCAGTGATGGACTTGTCAGCAAAAGAAAAACAGGAATTGAAAGTAGAAGATATTTTGGAAAAATTCAATGCAATCAGTATTGAATGTGGAAATTAAGAGAAAGATAGCAAGTACAGATGAAATAAGTCAAGGAGCTGCATTGTGTCAGTCCCTTGACTTTTAAATTTTTTGCTATTCTACAGATTTTAATGCGCTGAGCATATCTAAGTATTTGAGTTTTCGATTCATTATGTATCCTAGAATAAATGTAATGACTGCAATCAAAATGGCAGGAATCGCAAATGCTTTTGCACAAAGAGCGGGGTTAAACATCACTTCATCCGGTGGAACAACTGCCAGTATGTACTGGTAAAGCAGATCACCGACTCCAAATCCTGCTAAAATACCGAGCAGGGAAAGGAGTATTGTTTCCCGGTAAATATAGAGTGTTACTTCTTTGTCGTAGAATCCGAGAACCTTAATGGTTGAGAGTTCACGGATACGCTCTGCCACATTGATGTTGGTAAGGTTACAAAGGACTTAAAAAGATTCTTTTATACAGAGGCAATTGCGGAGACATTACTGGAATGGATCGTGAACAAAGAAAAGTATGACAGGCAGCAGACGATCGATTATATTTCTGTTATTTTCCGTACCGGGCTGCCTGCTGCCATCAGGCAATATTCAGACGTGGCAAAATAAGTTTTATGATTTCAATAATCTGAAAAAACTTCTTGACAATAAAAAATATCCTCCGTATAATGGTTGAAAGTTAGGGAACTAACTATATAAAGAGAGAGGGATGGAATTATGCAGGATATAGAAGATAAGGAAAGGTACATCAATACCGGCAGGCTGATTCACATTCTTTCCAATCAGATGAAGCGCAGAAATGCGTCTGAAGCAGTGGGAGATGATGGCCTGACCACCATGCAGAAGCATGTGTTAAAGCATATTCTTTTGGAAACGATGCACAGGGAAGTATATCAGAAAGATATAGAAGAAGAGTTTCGAATCCGGAAGTCCACAGCCACAGGGATTTTGCAGCTCATGGAAAAAAATGGATTTATTTCCCGGGAAAGTTCGAAAAAGGATGCCAGATTAAAACGTATTGTACCGACCCCAAAAGCAGAAGCACTCAGACCTGAGATTCTGGAGCACATCAGAGATACCGAAAAGCGGCTGATACAAGGAATAGATCAGGAAGATGTAAAGATCTGCAGAAAGGTGCTTGTGCAGATGATTCAAAATCTTGCAGAAAACAAAACAGAAAATAAGGAGGAAGACGAGAACGATGAATAAAACACTTTTAAAATCAGTCCGGGAATACAAAAAGCAGTCTGTGTTGGCTCCATTTTTCGTAATCCTGGAAGTTTTAATGGAAGTTCTGATTCCGATGGAGATGGCGAAGATCATTGATGTTGGAATCATGCAGGGAAATTTGAGCTATATCGTACGGCGGGGATTGATTCTGGTCATTATGGCTATGCTGGCTCTGTATTTCGGTATTATAGCAGGAAAAATGGCAGCAACAGCAGGTGCAGGATATGCCAAAAACCTGAGACATGATATTTTTTATAAAGTTCAGGAATTTTCATTTAAAAATATTGACCGGTTTTCCACATCCGGTCTTGTAACACGTATGACAACAGATATTACTAACGTACAGATGGCGTATATGATGAGCATTCGTCTGCTGGCGAGAGCTCCGATCATGATTGTTTTATCCTGGATCATGACACTTTTGCTCAATAAGAAAATTGCTTTACTGTTCCTGATCATCATACCACTGCTTGGAGGAACACTGATCTTTATTGCAAAGAAAGCGCATCCGCATTTTATTAAAGTATTTGATGAGTATGATATTCTGAATAATTCCGTACAGGAAAATGTCAATGCATCCCGCGTGGTAAAAGCCTTTGTACGGGAAGATCACGAAATTGAAAAATTCCATGGAATTTCAAAATATGTCTATACATTATTTACAAAAGCAGAAAAGATCGTGGCATGGAACTCACCGGTTATGCAGTTTACGATCTATACGGCGATGCTTCTGATGGTAGCGATCGGAGGAAGAGAAATTGTATTCGGTGCGATGGAAATCGGAGAAATGACCAGTGTGATCGTGTATGCGTTCCAGATCATGATGGCTCTGATGATGGTTACATTCGTATTTGTTATGATCATGATCGCAGAAGCGTCTACAGACCGTATTACGGAAGTTCTGGCGGAAGTTCCGGAGATGCAGGACAAAAAGAATGCGGTTACAGAAGTGGCAGACGGAGAGATCCGGTTTGAGCATGTAGATTTCAGTTATGCGGGAGAAGGCGGAAATCTTTCGTTAAAAGATGTCAATCTTCATATTAAATCCGGACAGACGATCGGGATCATCGGAGGAACTGGAAGTGCGAAATCAACATTGGTACAGCTGATCCCGAGACTTTATGACGTGACAAAAGGAACTGTAAAAGTTGGCGGACTGGATGTCAGAGAGTATAATCTGGAGGCACTGCGCGATCAGGTATCTATGGTATTGCAAAAAAACGTTCTCTTTACAGGAACGATCTACGATAATATCCGTTGGGGAAATGAACATGCCAGTGAGGAAGAGGTTCAGAGAGTCTGCAAACTTGCACAGGCAGATGGCTTCATAAAAGAATTTCCGGCAGGTTATCATACGATGATCGTACAGGGCGGAAACAATGTTTCCGGCGGACAGAAGCAGCGTCTGTGTATTGCACGGGCACTTCTGAAAAAACCGAAGATCCTGATTCTGGATGACTCCACAAGTGCGGTAGATACAAAAACAGATGCGCTGATTCGAAAAGCATTCCGGGAAGAAATTCCGGATACTACAAAGATCATCATTGCGCAGCGAGTTTCTTCTATAGAAAATGCAGACCAGATCATTGTACTGGATGAAGGAAAGATCATGGGAGTCGGCACATCCGAAGAATTGCTTGCGACAAATGAAATCTACAGAGAAGTATATGAATCTCAGATAAAGGGAGGTGAGGACGATGAATAGAAAACCAAAGGTTTCAAAAGAAAATTTACAGACCGCAAAGCGGCTTTTAAAATATGTGACCGGGACGTACAAGGTTCGGTTTGTGATCGTATTTATCTGTATTTTGTTAAGTTCGATCGCATCAATTTCGGTATCATTGTCCCTCAAGTTTTTAATCGATGATTTTATCAGTCCTCTGATCGGACAGAAAGATCCGAATTTTGCAGAACTATATCGGGCACTTGCGGTGCTTGGAAGCATTTTCCTGATGGGAGTCATTGCTACATTTACTTATACACGACTGATGGTCTACATTGGTCAGGGTGTCCTTAAAAAAGTAAGGGACGATATGTTTGAACATATGCAGACTCTTCCAATCCGTTATTTTGACCAGAATACGAATGGTTCTATCATGAGTCTTTACACGAATGATACAGATACGCTCAGACAGATGATCAGTCAGTCGATCCCACAGGCACTGATGTCCTTTTTTACGATTATCGTAACCTTTATTTCAATGCTGATCTTAAGTCCGCTGCTTACAATTTTAGCAGTTCTGATCATTGGTCTTATGATCTTCGTAACAAAAAAGATCGGTGGAAACAGTGGAAAATATTTTGTTCGTCAACAGAAATCTCTGGCAGATGTGACTGGATTTGTGGAAGAGAGAATGAACGGACAGCGCGTAGTAAAAGTGTTCAACCACGAAAGAAAGTCAGAAGAAGAATTTGACAAACTCAACGAGGCGCTCTTTGAAAGTGCTGCACAGGCAAATACCTTTGCAAATATGATGGGACCGGTAATCGGAAACATCGGAAACCTGCAGTTTGTACTGGTCTCTGTACTTGGAGGATTCCTTTCTATTATGGGAATCGGAGGGATCACTCTGGGAGTTATGGCATCTTATCTGCAGTTTACAAAGAGCTTTACACAGCCGTTTATGCAGGTGGCGCAGCAGTTTAACTCTATTGTTATGGCACTTGCCGGAGCAGAGCGTATTTTTGCTCTGATCGATGAAGAATCGGAAAAAGACGAGGGATACGTAACACTGGTCAATGCGAAAAAAGACGAGAACGGCAATATTATCGAATGCAAAGAAAGAACAGGAATGTGGGCCTGGAAGCATCCACATTCGGCTGACGGAAGTGTGTCTTATACAGAACTGACCGGAGATGTGCGTTTTGAAGATGTGACATTTGGATACAACGAAGATAAAGTGATCTTAAAAGACATCAGCCTGTTTGCAAAACCGGGACAGAAGCTGGCATTTGTCGGTTCTACCGGAGCAGGAAAAACAACCATCACGAACCTGATCAATCGCTTTTACGATATTCAGGAAGGAAAGATCCGGTATGACGGAATCAATATTACAAAGATTAAAAAGGATGATCTGAGACGTTCCCTCGGAATTGTACTGCAGGATACCCATTTGTTTACAGGAACCATTATGGATAATATCCGTTATGGAAAACTGGATGCTACTGATGAGGAAGTATATGAGGCTGCAAAACTGGCTCATGCAGATCAGTTTATCAAAATGCTTCCGAAGGGATACGATACTATGTTAAGCGGTGATGGAGAAGAGCTTTCACAGGGACAGAGACAGCTTCTTTCCATTGCGAGAGCAGCAGTTGCAAATCCGCCGGTACTGATTCTGGATGAAGCAACTTCCAGCATTGATACCCGTACGGAGAGTATTGTGCAGAAGGGTATGGATAACCTGATGACGGGACGTACAGTATTTGTTATCGCGCACAGACTTTCTACGATCCGCAACAGTGATGCGATTATTGTTCTGGAACACGGAAAGATCATCGAGCGTGGAGATCATGCGGATCTGATCAAAATGAAAGGAACGTATTACCAGTTATATACCGGAAAACTGGAGCTTTCATAAAAATTTACTGTGAATAGCAGACCATAAAGAGGATGGAGTTTTCTTACAGAAAGTGTAAGTGTTTTTCATTCACGATACGGCTTATAATATTCTTATCACGAAAGGGAGGGATATTATGAGCCGTATTATTTTGGAAATAGAATCGTTGTACAAAACATATGGGGAAAAGGAAAATGCAGCAGAGGCACTCAGAGGAATTTCGTTTCAAGTATATCAGGGAGAATTCCTCGGAATTATGGGAAGCAGCGGTTCGGGAAAAACGACGCTGTTAAATTGTATTGCTTCGGTTTTAAGACCTACAAGGGGGAGGATTCTTCTGAAAGGACAGGATATCGGAATGTATACGGATGCTCAGCTGGCAGCGTATCGGGGAAGACAGATCGGGTATCTGTTTCAGCAGTTTGAATTGCTGGATAATCTGACGGGTGGAGAAAATATTCTTTTGCCGGCACAGATTCACAAAATGCCGGAAAAGGAAAGCAGAAAAAGGATGCAGAAGCTGGCGGAATATTTTGAGATCAAGGAGGTGCTGGAAAAGTTTCCGAATCAGATGTCCGGAGGACAGAAGCAGAGGGTAGCCGCATTAAGAGCGCTTCTTTTGCATCCGCAGATCGTACTGGCAGATGAGCCGACCGGTGCGCTTGACAGCCGAAGTGCACGAAGTCTGATGGAACAACTTTCCGGAGTGAATCGAGAGGATGAGGCTGCGGTTCTGATGGTGACACATGACGCACAGGCTGCGAGTTTTTGTTCCAGAATTTTGTTTATTCAGGACGGAAAAGTATTTCATGAATTACGCAAGCGAGTCGGGGAGGAGACAAACCGGGAGTTTTATGAGCGCATTTTGTCCGTGATGGCGCAGTTGGGAGGAGGAAGCAATTATGTTCTCTGAACTGATCAGACGAAACAGTAAACGAAACCGGCAGGAAAACACGCTGTATTTTGTTACGATGATTCTCACGGTGGCGGCATTTTATATTATCCTTGCGCTGGATCATCAGGATGTGATGATCTTTCTGAAAGAGATGGAGAGAGATGCTGTAAACAAGCTGCTGATGCTGATTCCGATTTTATATGTGGTATCTCTGTGCCTGCTTTATTTCCTGGTATATTTTACGGATAAGTATCAGATGGAACGGCGAAGTCATGAGTTTGGAACCTATTTGATGCTTGGCATGAAGAAAAGAAGTCTGTTTCAAATGCTTTTTCTGGAAGATCTGCGAAATATTGTGTATGCTCTTGTGATCGGGATCCCGGGGGCTCTGCTGATCTCGGAACTTACAAGCCTGATTACGGCGAAGCTTGCAGGATTTGGAATTCTGCGTCATCAGTTTACATTTTCCGGTTTGGCTGCATTGTGGACGGTCATTGGGATTTGCGGAATTAAAATGCTTGCCCGGTTTGTGCTTTGCATGAAGCTTTGGAAAAAAGAGGTTTATGAATTGTTATCCCGTGAACAGAAGGAAAAACAGCGTGCATTTTCGCCCATAAAAACGTGTGTGAAGCTGATGATGGGAATCATTCTTCTGGCAGTAGCCTATGGGATCGGATGCGGGATACTGAGTTCGGAACTTGGGATAAAACGAATGTTTCGTATGACTGCAATTTTATGTGTTTGCGGAGTACTCGGTACATTCTTTTTCTTTCAGGGCCTGGCATACCTATTTGATAGGATATGCAGAAAACTTCCGGGGAAAAAGCTCTGGACATTTACATGCCGTCAGCTGCAGGAAGCGGTATTTTTAAAATCATCTTCGTTGGCAATTTCTTCCCTTCTGATTCTGTTTGCGATCATATGTTGTGCCTATGGAGTCGGGATGAGCGGGCAACTGGGACAACAGGATACGGCAGGGATCGATTTTACATTTGACGAGAAAAAAGAAACGTTAGAAGAAGTGCTGTCATCTCAGAAAGTAGACCAATATTTTTCAAATCTGTTTGAAGTACGAAACGGATTACTTTGGACAGATCTGGATTTTACGGAAGGTATGGAGGAGCGAAAAGTATATGCATATGACTGTGAGGAATTACATGAGCGTCTGAAAAACAGATTGAATCCATATTCTTGGGAAGAATCCCCGTTTTTGATCGCAGAATCAGGGTACAATGAGATTTTGCGTTCAAAAGGAATGGAACCTTTGAACTTAAAGGAACATCAGATGGCAATTTACGGGCACCCCACATATTTGTCGGATGAGACTGCAAAGAGCGTAGAGAAACTTCTGAAAGAGAAAGTTTTTGTGCAGATAGACGAGACCGATTATGAAATCATTCCAAGAGTATGCAATGACAATCTGGTGGCAGACCGGATGTTGACGATTATGTATGGTTTTATTGTACCGGATGAGGTTTTTGATGTCTTTGTAGCAGACGGAAGCTATTCTTACTGGAACGGGATTCTTGATCCGGTTCTGGTAAAGGAGGAAGGATTGCTCAAAGCAGTGATGTCTGTCAATGACCGTCTAAAAACAACCAATCTGCATTATGAAAGTTATCTGGGAACAGCCGGGCGGCATATGTTTTATCAGGTGGCATTGGGATATACGACGATCTATCTGGCGGTGATTTTTTTGATTATCGCAAATACACTCATTGGAGTTCAGTTTTTAATTCAGCAGGAGAAGACCGGGGCACGCTACAGCGTTCTGCTTACACTGGGAAGTAACTACAAAGAGCTCTGTCATTGTGCGAAAGTTCAGATCTGGTGGCACTATGGACTGGTATTGAGCGTTGCATTTTTCAGTAGTGTGTTTGGGGTCTGGACATTGTTCCGGCTGATTGGACAGGTGCAGGAAGTAAAAGTTTTCTGGCAGACGGCAGGAAGTGTGTTTCTTTTCTTGTGTCTGATAGAAACAGCTTATATAATAGGAGTCATAAAGACAAGCAATCGCAGGATTTTGAAATTTATTCAGAGAAAACGGCAGGAGTAGAAGACAGGCATGCAAAAAATCATGATCGTAGAAGACGATGAATTCCTTCGGGAAGAACTGGAAAATATTTATCATAAGGCAGGCTATGAGGTATGCTGTGTAACGGATTTTCCAGAAACCGGTGCTGTCTGTGAGGCAGAGCATCCGGATTTGTTAGTGCTGGATCTGGGACTTCCGGGAATCAGTGGATTTGCACTTTGTAAAGAAATACGAAAGAAAGGCAGCCTTCCTATTCTTGTGCTGACCTCCAGGGATAAAATGCAGGATGAGTTGAAAGCACTGGAGCTGGGAGCTGACGAATATCTGACGAAGCCATGTCATAAAGACCGTCTGCTGGCAAGGACAGAAAATCTGCTGAAACGGGCAATGGGGAATGCACATTTACTGGATGGAGACGATTTTCTTTTTGATACCAGAACCTATACGGTCTGTCAGGGGAAAGATGCCTGTCATATTCCGGAAAATCAGGGAAAAATCTTAAAAATTCTTTTGGAATATGCAGGAACAGAGGTGAAAAAAGAGTGCATTTCAAAGGTATTGTGGGGAACAACCGAATATATTGATGAAAATGCGCTTCAAGTCAATGTGACAAGGCTGAAAAAGACATTAAAGGCGCTTGGTCTGGAGAATCGGATAGAAACAATCCGTGGCAGAGGATATCGGTGGAAGAGAGAGCAGTAATATGGAATATATCAGACGAATCTGGAGCGAGATCAAAGAAGAAAAAATATGGTTTGTGATCCTTACGTGTACAGAACTGGTATCGCTATTCTTTCTGTGGCTGTCGGGGATGGAGCAGTTCAAAGTTCTGGCCGGACTGGAAGTCAGTTGTCTTGCAATCATTTTTTTGTATGCGGTAATCTGGAACGTAAGGAAAGAGCAGAAAAAGAAAGAGCGGTTTCTTACATTTCTGGCGGATCCGAGTGAAGAAAATGAGAGACTTGCGATCGGGGGAGCAGGAAATGAAGAACAGGAAATCCTGCGGGAGATCGGGGCATATCTTCGAAAAGCATACAGGCAGGCTGATGCAGGGAGGATACAGGAAGAAGAATATGAACGGTATGTAGAATTATGGGCACATGAAGTGAAAATTCCATTATCTCTTTTTACACTTTTGCTTGAGAACAGAAGTGAGGAGATGTCACCGACAGTACACAAAAAAATGGAGCATGTCAGACTGCAGATGCAGTCCTATGTAGAGCAGATGTTATATTATGCCAGGGTTAAAGCAGTGAATAAAGAGTATTTGTTTGAAGAGATCAGTCTGGAAGAATGCTGCCGGGAGGTGCTGGATGAATACCTTCTGTATCTGGAAGAAAAGCAGATCCTGGTGCAGTTGGATCTGAAAAAGAAAATCGTACTGTCAGACCGGAAAAGTCTGTGTTTTATGCTCAGTCAGCTGATCGCGAATTCTATCAAATACACAGGATATGAAGCCGAAAAGTGTCCGAAGCTGAAAATCAGTTCCGGAAGTGAGAACAACAGAGTCTGCCTTTCTGTCTGCGACAATGGGTGTGGCGTAAAACCATATGAACTCCGCTATCTTTTTGAAAAAGGATTTACAGGAGAGAACAGCCAGAAAAAATCGACAGGGATGGGATTGTATCTGGTACGGCAGATCGGACAGGAATTAAAGATAGAAGTAGAAGCAGTGTCAGTCTACGGAAAAGGAATGGAAATCAGACTCTGGTTTCCGGTGGTGTAGGGCAGTTCCATGTGGAACTGCTCTGTTACTGTGGCTTGCAGAGTTATTGTTTACAGTAACTTTTTACAGGATATTTATGGAAATTTAATTGTATCCTGATCAAAATTCAAGTATAATAAAATCAATCTTGAAAGGAATCCCTTTCAATTTTCAAATATGGCAAAGAATTGCCATTCAAAAGTTATTCCCAGATAAAGAGTAAAGAGATGGATAAAAGAATAGAGGGAGTTTGTCTGTATTTGCGATTGTGAAACATCGCGTCAAAAGATATAATAAAATCAAAGATATAGATACATACTCGCCGAAATATTCTGGTTTCCATCAGAACAAAGGAGGAGTGTGTATGAAGAAAGAAAAAACAACACAATTTTTAATGAAGCCAAAGGTAGATTTCTGTTTTAAAGAACTGATGGAAGATGAAGAGGTGCGCAATGCA
>ENA-UPWK01001872-UPWK01001872.1-human-gut-metagenome-genome-assembly--contig:-NODE-1872-length-12220-cov-67.907601_pt1 | contig 12220 bp, 14 predicted proteins | sample MGYA00250048_ERZ773373 | MGnify/ENA primary metagenome ERZ773373 (study PRJEB29103, sample SAMN06112059) | human gut metagenome | biome: human gut; feature: ankylosing spondylitis patient; material... | reverse complement strand
TCATTCAAAAAACGGGCATGCACATCCCGGATGACGTCATCAGAAACCACGCTGATTTCTACTTCATCCAATCCGGAAAGTACAGGGACAGGACCTTCAGGCAACGCCAGCACAGATGGAAGACAACTCTCCAAGGCACAAATCAGGGCATCCGTAACGGGAGGACTAAGCCATCCCTCCTCCAGATGATTGTAAAGTTCAAGGTTCGGTTTCATTTTCCTCCGTATCCGCACCGTTCTTCATCTCCGCTTCTGTGGATCTTCCCTCTTGAAGGGTTCCGGAATCGGGCAGGTCCATGATTTCCGGAGCGTCTTTGCCCTCACCTTCCTTTTTTACCGATTTTTCCTCTTTTTCCCTGATAGAAACATCAGGAAGAACATTTTTTCCAATTTTTGCTTCCGGGTTGTGGGAAGGATAGGCAATGCGGTTGTGATGAATGCTTTTCAGCGTCTTAATGAAACTGTTGCGGATCTTCTTGAGATCTCCGAAGGTAAGGCCGCAATCGTCCAAATGGCCGTCCACCACCCGTTGCTTCAAAAGTTCATCAACCCTTTTCTGCATTTCCTCACAGGAAATTTTACCCATGGAGCGCGTGGCGCTTTCCACAATGTCCGCCAGGCTGACGATTCCCGTTTCCTTGCTCTGCGGGTTGGGCCCCTTATAACGAAAATTGGATTCCACCACTTCCGGTACGTCATCCGGAGAAGCCAGGCCGCTTTCCACGCGGCTCAGGATTTCGTCCCGGTATTGAAGGGCTTTCCGGTAAAAAAAGTAGGCCAGAGATGTACCGTGATGCTGTTCAATAACATCCACCAATGGACGCGGAAGGTTATTCTCCCTGGCCAATGCCACCCCGTCCTGAACGTGGTCGATGATGATACGGGCGCTCATACTAGGCGTCAGTTCATCATGAGGATTAGGCCCGTCCATGATATTTTCAATAAAATAAAGGGGGTTTTGCATTTTGCCGATGTCATGGTAATAAGCCTCCACCCGGCATTCAATGGGATTGGCCCCAATGGCTTCCGCCGCAGCTTCCGCCAGCTGGGCAACCATCAGGCAATGGTGAAAAGTCCCCGGAGCCTCCATTTGCAGCCTTTTCATGAGAGGGCGGTTCATATCCGCCATTTCCAGCCAGGAAATAGGCGTAATGATTTTAAAAGCTCCTTCTATGATAGGCAGGACGCCGCTGATCAACACACTGGTCAGCATGCTTACGCCAAAAGCTACGGCCAAGCAAACCAGAACTCCAGTAAGGTTGTAGTCCCATGCCTGGAGATTGATGACCCCCATGATGCAACACAGTACCATGACGAGCAGCCCCACAAAAAATCCCGCTCTCAGCAACTGGGCACGATTCCGCAGGTTATGGGTAAGCAACACGGTAAGCATTCCGGAGAGAGAGCTCAGAATCCAGAATTGAACCTGCTTTTCCGGGGCATATTGCTCCGGTAAAATGAAAAATCCTCCAAGCATGCAGATGGAAATGGTGGCAAACATGCCCAGAAGGGGTCCCAGCAGCACCGTGGCAATCAACGGAGCCATCATATAGGGAAGGTACAAAAGTTCATTGCCTATGTCGGAAGAAATGTCAGCCGTTATATGCCGGATGAGGCCAAAAAACAGGAGCTGAACCAGGACCGCCCCCCACGTCACAACAAAAGTTTTATTTTTTTTGCGCAGGGAACCGGCGCATAACCAGTACATAGGCATCAGTGCCAGCGTCACGGAAAAAAGCAGAAAAGCTTCCGACACATGATGCCATATGGATTTTCCCCAATGGGGACTGTAACTGCCCATCCATTGGAGCACGATAAAAACCAGCACGCACAACCCGACAGACACTGCCAGGCTGGAGTCCAGACGATCACCGGCAGAACGGGACACGGAAGCCGCCCCTTCCGGGGGAGCACCTTCTTTTGCCGCTGCAGCGGCATGCTTTTTCAGAAAATGAAACATGATGGTTATTTAGGGTACACTTCGGCAACGTCCGGAATAGTGCCCAGCCGGGCCATCTCCTCTTCTATGAGGGGGTTGACACCCTGCTGCACCATTTCCATGGAAACTCTCAGGGCATTGCGGATGGCTACGGATGTAGAACTGCCATGCGCAATGATAGTCACGCCCCTAACGCCTAAAAGAGGGCTTCCCCCTACGGAGTCCGCAGAGAGGCGCGCTTTCATGGCACGGAATGCTCCGGAAGCGCAAGCGGCTCCAACCATGCGGAACGGATTTGCCTTAAGTTCCTCTTTCAGCCATTTGCTGAAAGCCTTGGCAGTAGCCTCGCATGTTTTCAGCAGAACATTTCCGGTAAAACCGTCTGTCAAAGCCACATCTATTTCATGTTCAAAAAGATCATGGCCTTCCACATTTCCTACAAATTTAAAAGGGAGCGCACCGCGCTCCTCCAAATGCTTCAACAGACAAAAAGTTCCCTTGGTAAAATCTGTTCCCTTTTCATCTTCAGAGCCATTGCTCATAACTCCCACTTTAGGCATCTGTTTGCCGTAAACGGAATGCGCCAGAATACTGGCCATAACGGCATACCCTACCAGATGCCGGGGCTTGGCATCCGGGTTGGCACCGGTATCAGTCACATTGCAAACTCCAAATTCATTCGGAAGCTGGGTCACAATGCCCGCACGTTCCACGCCATCAAGCAATCTCAGTTTGATGGTGGCAGCCGCTACAGCCGCACCCGTGTTGCCCGCGCTGACCACGGCATCAGCATCTCCGGACTTGACCAGATCCACGGAAATGGACATGGATGAATTCTTTTTCTTTCTCACCGCCAGCAATCCGGATTCGTTCATTTCCACAACTTCCGCAGCAGGAACAATTTCCACGCGCGGGCCGGAAAGCCCCCAGCGGTCACAAGAGTTGCGCACCGTTTCTTCCCTTCCCACAAGATAGATTTTTTCAATGAGAGAAAAATCCTGCAGGGCCCGCTTTGCCCCGTCCACGTTAATATCAGGCGCATTGTCGCCGCCCATCACATCCAGTGCAATCTTCATATTATTTGTTGAAGAAATGTGTTAGCAGAAAAAACAGCCCGCTTCAAGCAAGTTCAGCCGCTTTGCGAAGCAAAAGCGGCTGGAAAGTCTGTATAATAGCGCCGCAACACGGCGATATTTTCAAGGTAAATGCGGCGCCTGCGGAACTTATGCTTCCGCTTTCACCACGATTTCCTTGCCGGAACGAGTCTTGTACGTACCGCAATTGGGGCAGGCGGTATGACCGGGGGTGCTGCTGCCGCAATTCTGGCACTTGCGGAGCTTCGGCGCACGCCATGCCTGCGCGGCAAGGCGGGTACGCTGCTTCATCTTGGACGTTCTGCGCTTAGGTGCTGCCATAATTTTAGTTGGTAAAAAGGTGATTAATGATGATCTCCCAATTCATTGAGGGCGTCCCAAACGCCGCTATTCCTGATGGGGGCAGAACTGTTTACACCCGTTCCCCCCTTTTTGTCCACTCCAAAATACGGAGTTTGCGCCATACAGTCGTTTTCCATGCCTCCGTCAGCACACTTCGGGTATGCCGGAAAATCCAGGACTATTTCCTCCCTCAAGGAATCTGAAACATCCACAACATTCTGTGAATCAATCTGGAAAGAAGCAGCAAAATCACAAACTTCCACCACGTAGTCAAAGTAGCCCAGACAACGCACGCAGCGAAACTTGAAGGGGGCGGAAATATTGCCTCTTACAAACAATTCGTTTTCAAACCTCTGCACATGCAGATCAAAGGAGAGAGGCCCAATGGAAGAGACCTCTTCATCATCAATGCCGAAAATTTCAGAATCCAGCTCACCGCTGTATTTTTTCCCTGCCTCCGGCAAGTTCTCCAGTTCTACCAGCAATCTTTTCATGAATGCATCTTACAGGCATACTTAATTCCTGACAAGCAGGCAAGGCGGCACCATTCATGGAAAATGACACATCCATTCCTTTTTCAGGCAATACCCGAATTCGCTCCGGCCTAACCGGGAGGCCATTCCAGCTTGCGGCCTGCCAACAAATGCATGTGCAAATGGGGAACAGCTTCCCCGGCGTCATGCCCATTGTTGATGACCAGGCGGAAGCCTCCTTCATCCAGATGAAGATTCCGGGCAATCCGCCCGACTGCCAGCATCATGTGCCCCAGAAGGGCGGCATCTTCCTCCCCGGCCTCGGAAAGGCGGGGAATGGGCTTGCGCGGAACAAGCAGCAAATGTTCCGGTGCTTGTGGACTAATGTCCCGGAAGCAAACACACAGTTCATCCTGATATACGATGTCCGCGGGGATTTCTCCAGAACAGATTTTTTCAAATAACGTAGCGGCCATAAAATCAAAAAGGAATCTGCAATGACTTTAACATGTTTTGCGAACCGTGGGCAAGTTATTCCCTGACGGCTGAAGCGCGTCGCAGGCGATCCATAATAGCGCGTCCCAGGCCGGATTCCGGAACGGATTCCGCCACAATGACGTCAACAGCTTCATTTTCATCCATCTGTCTCATCAGGGCAAACAGGCGCACGGCAGCTTCTGCCAGCCGCCCGCTGCCGGGACTCATGGCTACTACTTCCGCCCAGTTCCCTCCCTGGGCGAGATCGGACGTTCCTTCATAAGAAAGCAAGCCGTACCTCACACCCTCCACCGGGGAAAAATCCCCCCCCGGTTCCAGCAACAGCATAGGTTTGCGTGGGGCGTAATGGCTGGTAAGCTGCCCCGGCGCATCCGCCGGAGATTCTTTTGAAACAGGGCGGCAGGAAGGCTTGCGTCGCACCACCTTGACCAGATTGCGGAATTGTTCCCGGGTCACCGGCCCCTCACGAAGCAATTCCAGGGAGGGCTTGCCCTTCTCGTCAAGCACAGGGCGCACAATCGTGCTTTCCAGCCCCTCGGAACAGGCTCCGGCATCCAGAATCATTTCAATACTCCCTCCCAGTTCCTTTTGCACGGCAGAGGCGGAAGTAGGGCTGATATGGCCAAAGCGGTTGGCGCTGGGCGCAGCTATAGGCCGCCCCAGCGCTTTCGCCACCCCCCGCATGGCAGGATGAGCACTTACGCGAACGGCCACCGTAGGCAGGCCGCTGGTTACAATGTCCGGAATAATATCCGCCTTTGGCAATACCAACGTCAGCGGCCCCGGCCAGAATCTGGAGGCAAGAGTATGTACCAGATCTTTCAGCCCCTCCGGAACGGCGGTATATTTTTCCACCTCACTCCCATGATGCACATGAATAATCAGCGGATCAAAAGAAGGCCTCCCCTTGGCTTCAAAAATCCTTGCAACCGCTTCCGGGTTCAAGGCATCCGCCCCCAGTCCGTATACAGTCTCCGTGGGAATCCCCACCAGCGCTCCCGCACCCAGAGCCTCTGCCGCACGGGCATATAATTTGCGGTTATCTGACAGGGGATCTACCTCGAACAATTCGGTTTGCATGGCTTTATCCTTGCCTGAAGAAGCTCCTTCGTCAAGTAAGACCTCCTTCCCTCGAAGGGAGAAAACAGACAAATGAATAAGAACACGCCGTGCGGCCCCATCCTTCTTCTCTCTTTATCCGACAACCTTTCCTCCGCTCTGCCCTTACGAGCACTTCCCGAGTAAAAGCTGGTTCCGGAAAAGACCATACCGCTAAAAAGTTGTTTTCTCATTCCACCGGATTGAGTACAATCAAGCCATGAAGGGGGCCGCATCTACATCCTTGCCAAACATCATCCTGATCGGGCTGATGGGATGCGGCAAAACAACCATCGGAAAGGAACTGCACCGGGAAACGAACCTTGGTTTTACGGATACGGACCAGTTAATCGAACGCCAGACGGGAATGCACATCCCGCAAATTTTTAAAATTCATGGGGAATCGCATTTTCGAGACCTGGAAACCGGAATCCTGCGGCGGCTTCAGACGTCCGCTACACAAAGCCGCATTATTTCCACAGGAGGAGGCATCATTATCAGACCGGAGAACCGGCTTCTACTGAAAAAACTGGGCTTCGTCGTCTGGCTCCATACAGACGTAAACATCCTGTACCAGCGTATTTCCAGATGCACCAACCGCCCCCTGCTCCAACAACCCAATCCCAAGGCCGTGCTGGAACATCTCATGAAAGAACGGCATGATTTTTACCAGGAAACGGCGCACTTGACCATTGATACGGCCAATCTCCATATCCATGAAATCGCATTCGGCATTCTGGAATCCGCCAGAGTATTCCGGTCCCGGCGGCAATAATGCCGACCCGTTTTTCCGTGAGCGGGAAATTTTCTCTTTCTGACCCATCCTAACGCAAGCGCTTCCGGGGAAGACCTTTTTCCCGCTCCACGCACAAGAAACAACAAAAGGCGATCCCCATTAAAGGAACGCCTTCAGGAAAATAATAATGACCGGAAAAGGCTTAAGCCTTACGGGCCTTACGGATCATTGAATTCACCGTTTCAGAGGGCTGTGCTCCGTTGGCAAGCCATTTGTCAACCTTTTCCAGATTGATGGTATAGTTGACGCCTTCCTTCATGGGGTCATAGGAACCCACCTGCTCAATGTAACGGCCGTCACGACGCGCGCGGCTGTCGACAACGACGATTTTGTAGTAAGGACGGTCCTTGGAACCCTGACGGTTGAGTCTGATTGCTACTGCCATATCAATTATAAATAAAAGGTGTTAATGGAAAACTTGCGCGCCTTGCCACTCACATGCGTGCGCGTTCGGCTTTCCACAGCGGGTGCAGATGTATGCGATATAATGGAGTCATTGTCAATACCAGAGTTATTTTTACGGGAAAAAAGACTTTCCTCCATTCTGCGTCAGGAAAAAATTTCCATCGCCATGCGGCCAAAAGAATACAGCATGTTGAATCCGAACCCCGCCAGCACAAGGGACAATATTCCATCCAGTATTACGGCATACCGTCCGTAAAAGGAACGAATGGGCTGCCAACGGAAAACAAGAGCCCACAAAATCCAGCCCGCCGTTCCCGTCGCCACGATTAAAAAACCGATAAAAAGAGCATAGGAAGGATCATGATTTTTTTCTAACAGCGGAGCGGAAAGAGCCACAAAGAAAAACGTGGCCTTGGGATTCATCAGGTTAGTCACCAGAGCATCACGGTAAAAACAGGAAGCCGGGGGAATATCCCCGCATCCATCCAGAAAAGCATTCCTCCCCCTCTGCCATATTTTCCATGCCAAATACAGCATCCAGCAGGAAGCGGCGCAAAACAGCCCCCAACCCCAGGGGACTGTGAAAAACGGAAGCTCCTGCCGTGCATGCCAGAGCAGCATGGGCAATTATTCCGGTCCCAATCCCCAAAGCAGCCATCACTCCCGCGTCAAAACCGTAAGCCTGCGTGCTCCGGGTAACAAAAGCCTGGCCAGGCCCCGGAGATGCCTGGGAAAGAAGCAGAATACCTGCGAATATAAGTTCTTCCTTCATAAAACAAAACACCCCCTATGCCCTGGGGTGCGCCTGTCTGTAAACTTCCGCCATTCTGGCACGCGTCACATGCGTGTAAATCTGGGTAGTAGATAAGGAAGCATGGCCCAGCAGTTCCTGGACGGAACGGAGATCCGCCCCAGCCTCCAGAATGTGCGTGGCGAATGTATGCCTGATCTTATGAGGGGAAATGGTAAAAGGAATGGAAGACAGCTTCACATATTTATTCAGCATCATCTGCACGGCGCGAGCGCTTAGCCGGGTTCCTATGCGGGAGACAAACAAAGGGGAATTTTTCGGCAGGCGGGCCATGGAAACATAAGTTTCCAGAGCAGCCAGAGCAGGAGCTCCCACAGGCAGAATACGCTCCTTGCGACCCTTCCCCATTACTTTCACTCCCTGGAAACGGTGATCCACACTGCCGACATCCAGCCCCACCAGTTCACTCAGGCGCATTCCGCAGGAATAAAAAAGTTCCAATATGGCTGCATCACGGTAAGGAAGCCATGCGGGGGCATTGGCGGGAACGGCCGTCTTGTAGGGAAGCTCCAGCAATTCCAACATCTGGTTGAGTGTCAGGAAAACGGGAAGTGTTTTCTTCCTTCTGGGAAGGGAAACGCCCGTCATCGGATTCGCCTCCAGCCCATGCCTCCGCATCATGAAACGGTAAAAACTGCGCAGGGCGGCAAACCTCAGCCGGATGGAGGATGTGGCGGCTTCATCCTTCAGCTCCTGGAAAAGCCAGTCCCTCATCTGGTCCGGCGTACAATTCTCCCACCCTGGGAATGAATCAGCCGCCCAGGCCCTGAACTGGCGCAAGGCGCGGGCGTACACTTCCACCGTATGAGGAGAAGCCTGCTTTTCCACCTCCAGATACTGAAGAAAGCCCTGTTCCGGTTCCAGAGGAATCCCCATCATGAAGAATAAATTACTCCGTACCTTTATCCTTGTCATCCCCGGCATCCACCGGCGACTCCTTCAGCAGCACTTCACTAATATTGGCCCGGATGAACAAATCAATATCGTCCGGTTCTTCCATGGCATACAGAGGGCTGTCTTTATGGCTGTCCGCCAGAGCCTGCTCTCTTTCCACCGGGCTGAGCACACCGTCCTGGTCCAAATCGTAAAGCTCCATCATTTCCTTCATTTTAGCCTGGTACAGAGCCGCGGCATCTTTCATGACAACGGCATGTTCCTCCGGATCAATGCGGCCGTTCCCGTTGGCATCATAATTCTGCAGCAACATGTTACGAGTCAGCAGAAACAATCCGGGAGCAACCATGAAGCTCTTCCGTCCTACCGTGCGAATTTCCACCATGGGCACGTTCCCCCCCTCTGCAGGGGGGGGGGGCGGAGGAATTTCTTTCCTCTCGGCGGGAGGATAAAACGGAATTCCGTCTCTCTTGTCCGGCCCGGCATCCGGCCTGCGCACCCCACGCCGCTTCTCTACATGTTTCCGGAAAGCCCTGTACTCTTCCGGGGAAAGCCTTCCGTCCCCATCCTTATCAAACTTCCTCAGGAAGGCCTTTCTGGCCTCCCTCCGCGCAACGCGGGCATCCTCCACCAACCGGGCCTTGTCCTGTTCGGACAAGATCCCCGTACCCGTGCTGTCATAGCGGTCCAAAACCATTTGGCGGATGAGCAAAGTCACCTGAAGGCATTCCAGTCCGGGCTTGGGGACAGGCTCTATTTTCCCGCAGTCTCCGGGAGCCACGGATTGCCCTGCCGCAAACGGAAACAAACCGAACGCCAATGCTGCAGAACATGGCAAGATAAACATGTGGGGCAATCTCATAATCACCTTTACTAACCCCGCTGGAAAAAGACGGTTTCAAAAATAAACATCCGCCCCTGCCGGCGGGCGACACGGGCGGATGCTGGAAACGTATGGAAAGCGGAAAAACTTACTTCTCCACTTGAACGATCGCGTTCTTTTCCAACTCAATCACCACGCCTTCCGCAATCTTGAGGGAAACGGTACGCTCATTCACCTTCTCCACAAAACCGTGCAACCCTGCGTTTGTAATCACCTTATCCCCGCGCTGCAGGGCCGCAATGCGCTCCTGCTGCTCCTTCTGAGCCTTCCTCTGGGGGCGGATCAGCATCACCCAGAACAGGACGATGATAATCACAAACATGAACATGGGACTGGCGAGAATCTGCTGGAACATATTTGCAGGTTCCTGCCCGGCGGCGCCCGCCGCATCCTGAGCCTGTGCTAACATGAAAATATTCATAAAATGTCGTTTGCTTTATACCGCGCGATAAACGAATCCTTGAAGGAACCGAACGTGCCGGCGGCTATGGCCTCGCGCGCCTGGACCATCAGCCGGAGATAGAATTCCAGATTCTGAAAAGAAAGCAATCTTAAAGCGAGTATTTCACCGGCTTTAAACAAATGCCGCACGTAAGCTCGGGAAAATTGTGTGACATGCGGATGTCCCTCCGGGTCAATTGGACGGGAATCCGTCGCCCAGCGCTGATTCTTGATATGCATGGGGCCGTCCGGAGTCAGCGCCACTCCATGGCGAGCCAGGCGGGTAGGCATCACGCAGTCAAACATATCCACGCCGCGCGCAATCATTTCCAGCAATTGGGGGGGGGTGCCCAGCCCCATGGCGTACCGCGGCTTTTCCTCCGGCAGCCAGGGAGCTGAATGATCGATGGCGCGGAGCATTTCATCCTCCGGCTCACCCACGGAAACGCCGCCGATGGCGTACCCGTCAAAATCCATGGCGGCCAGTTCTTCCGCGCACTTCTTTCTTAAATCCGCATACACGGAACCCTGCACAATGCCGAAATGGTGCTGACGCCCTTCCCCGGAACGGGGTCGATGTTCCTGCACCCACGCCTTGCAGCGGCGGGCCCAACGAAGCGTGTAGCCCAGGGAGGCTTCCGCGTACTTCCTGTCGCAGGGATAAGGAGGGCACTCGTCAAACAACATGGCAATATCACTACCCAGATCCGCCTGAATCTCCATGGACCGCTCCGGACTCAGCATCATGTACGCCCCATCCAAATGGTTCTGGAAACGCACCCCTTCTTCCGTAATTTTACGGAGCTTCGCAAGGGACCAGACCTGGAATCCGCCGGAATCCGTCAGAATAGGGCGGTTCCAGGAGGAAAATTTGTGTAATCCGCCCATCTGCCTAATCAAAGCGGAACCGGGGCGCAGGGACAAATGATAGGTATTTCCCAGAATAATCTCAGCTCCCAGCATCTCCAAATCCTGCGGATGCATGGTTTTCACGGAACCCTGCGTTCCCACCGGCATGAAAATGGGGGTGGGAACCCGTCCATGCGGCAACTCAAGCGACCCCAGGCGCGCAGCCGTGGAGGAATCTTTCTGATGAAGTATAAAAGGCATCGGAATCAGACTTTCTGCAATTTGATAAAGCGGGCGCGGTAAATCGGCTTTCCCATGGCCTCCCATTGAAGCTGGAAATCCGTGCGGGGATAAAAAAATTCGTCCTCATCCCAACTGGCACGGCTAAACAGACCGCTGCGCGCCACATGGTCCAGCACCCACAGAAAATATCCTTCATGATCCGTTTTGAACAGGAACTCTCCGCCATCGGACAGGGAACGGTGAAGCACGGGAAGAAAATCCTCCTGCACCAGCCTGTTCTTATGATGCCTCTCCTTGGGCCACGGATCCGGACACAAATAATGCAGCCGGGAAATGCAGCCGGGCTGCATCATCCATTCCAGAAAGTAACGGCTTTCCACGCGAAACACCTTCACGTTATCCAACCCGCGGACGGCCACCCGGGAACAAACCCCCCGTACGCGGCCCAAAAGCCGTTCTATTCCCAGAAAACGGCGCTCCGGATAATAGGCCGCCATCTGAAGCAGGAATCCTCCGTCCCCACACCCCAAATCAACCTCAAACGGACCATCCGCGCCAAAAATATCAGAAGGCGCCAGCACCTTGAAAAAATCGTCTGGAATAAAGGCCGGATTTATCATGGGAATCAACGTGCGGATAAGATGCGTTACAAAACGGACTCTGTCAAACGAGAAGACCCTCTCCCCGCAAGCATGGCGGAAAGAGGCCCGGAAAAACGGAAAAAATAAGTCAGAACGGCCCGGAACCATCAGCTCCGGCAATAAAGGCGATTATAAATTTTACGGTCAAAACGGTAATAGCGCGCGGCGCGGTGGGGAACCCCCTCCTCCTTCTCATCCAGCGGTACAATGTACGGGCGGGAAGCGATTTTTTTGTGGAAATTACGCACATCCATGGGCTTGCCGTGAATTTCCTCATTCAACCGCCGGAGCTGAAGAGCCGTAAACTTGGCAGGCAACATGTCATAAATCAGAGCAGGCTCCTTCTTCACGGAAGAGCGCACTCTCTCCAGCGCCAGGTCAATAATATCCCGGTGATCAAACGCCAATTCCGGCAAGTCATCTACAGGCACCCAGCGGGTTTTGTGGCTTTCCACCAGCTTGCGCAGCTTGGTGGAAATCCTGAGCATGGCCATGTAAGCCACCGTCACCAGGCGCCCTATCTTCTGGCCGGAAACAGCCTCCACCCATGCCCTGTCCTCTGGATTCTTGATGCGCGATGGCGCGCCGAAGGTATGGAACTGTTCCAAATGAGGAGAAGACATACCGGTCATGTCAAACAGAACGCGGCGGGCAGCAGCATCCAGTTCTTCCTCCTCGTAAATCAAATCGCCGGGCAACTTGGAAATAGAGCCGGTATGCCCGGGCTCAAACTGCGTCTTCTCCACCAGAAGGACTTTCAAACCCTCTTCATCGAACCCGATCAACACACAATCCACTGAGAGATGCGGATAAA
>ENA-UPWK01001858-UPWK01001858.1-human-gut-metagenome-genome-assembly--contig:-NODE-1858-length-12351-cov-7.453886_pt1 | contig 12351 bp, 20 predicted proteins | sample MGYA00250048_ERZ773373 | MGnify/ENA primary metagenome ERZ773373 (study PRJEB29103, sample SAMN06112059) | human gut metagenome | biome: human gut; feature: ankylosing spondylitis patient; material... | reverse complement strand
CGCCGCCGTCGCTGGCGTAGCGCACCCATTGCTTGCTCATTTCGTAGCGCAGGCCGAGGTTCACCAAGAGGGCTTCGTACAGATAGGTAATTATGAGAATGCTAATGATTTTGAAATTACTATTCCTTACTCAAGATGGAATGATAAATTTAATAAACATTCATATTTCTTTGATGAGAATGGTAGTGAAGTTGGTGGATATATTAAAGGCATTACATCAAAAACCGCATCACAAGAAGTTGTACTATATGGACTGACATGGCGTGGATTGATAAAACAGCAATTCATAAAACCTCCATCTGGACAGGCTTATTATGAAGCAAGGGAAGATGCAAATACTTTTTTAAGAGATGTTTTAGATGACTATTTTGATGGAATTATAGTTGGTTCTAAAGAATTGTGTGGAGTTAATGTCAATTTTAATATTCGCTATATTAATAAACTTGAAGCTATCGAAAAGACATTATCTAATGCTGGTTTAAAAATAAATATAAGATTTGATTATGTAAATCATGTTGCTGTTGTTGAAGCTATTGAAAAAAATAAAACAAATAAAGAATTATCAAACGATTATGGTTTTGATATGACTGCCAAAGATATTGAAAATGGCTATAACCATGTTATATGTCTTGGTAAAGGCGAATTGACAGAAAGAATGGTTGTTGAATTATATTTATTGAAAAACGGAAGCATTACTCAAGATGAAGCATTGGCTATTGCTGATGGAAATAGTGGAATCAATCGAAATACAACTGTTTATGAAAATACAAATGCAGCTGATGAAAATGAGCTGATAGAAGGTGGAACTGAGAAGTTGACAGCAGATGAAAAAAGCCTAAGCATTGATAATGTTGATCAGCTAGGCATAGGAGATGTTATTTCATCTAAAGAACGTATTACAGGAATTTCAATGAATAAAGAAATCGTTTCTCAAGTATATAAAGGTTATATAGATTCAATTAGTATTGAAAACAAGGTAGGTGATTAAATGGGAAAACAGCTTACTGTTTCAGGAGCGGAAATCACATCACGTGATGATGCTCTTTTTTTTCATTCTCTTACAGGAATGAATGGTGTTTTTAAATATGGAAATCAATTAGCTCATGAGGTTGTGAATGTCAACAAGATTAATATAAAGGATGGTATGGTTCAAGCTCAGGGCCGAAACTATGTTATATATCCTAATGATGTTGAAAGCTTAACAATTGAAAATGGAACACAGAATCAAAAAAGATATGATTTGATTGTCTATGAAATTTCCAAGCAGGATAATCAGGAAACTTTAAGTTTGAAAGTGATTAAAGGAACTCCAGTTGCATCCAATCCTGTGGATCCAACGTTAACCCAACAGGATACACTTAGTTCTGGAACAACTTTTCAGTTACCTCTTTATAGAGTAAAACTAAATGGCATCAACATAGAAGGAGTTGATGACCTCAGAACTTACATTAACAATCTCAACAATGCTCCACAGGTGGTGGATGTCACAGATGAGTATGTTGAATTTGAAATCAATTACGAGGAGTGACGGATATATGCTGAAAGTTGAAAATAATATCATATCACTGACTCGTGGTGATAGTGCCTTCTTGAATGTAGAAATTACAAATGATGAAGGTGAAATCTATGAATTAGAACAGGGAGATGTCTGTGAGTTTACAGTTAAGAAATATACAAGCAGTGAAAATGTTCTTATACAAAAAGAAGTGCTTAATGGTGAAATAAGAATCAGTCCAGATGACACAAAAAATCTTGAATATGGACAGTATGTCTATGATGTACAGGTTACAATGGCCAATGGTGATGTTGCGACTGTCATTCCTCCAACGACATTTAATATTCTGGAAGAAGTGAATTTTGAATGAAACTAAGCGGAAAGATAAGTGTGAATGCAACAGTCCAAGGACAGATGAATATTTCAAGAAGTGGAGCAAAGTTCTATGATGAACTTCTTGAAAAGCCTATGATAAATGGGATAGAAATTTCTGGCAACAAGAAGGGCCAGGATTATGGACTGATTGATGAAATTAATGAAATTACTAATAGCGACATTGAAGCGATGTTCAATGAAAATTTTAGAATGATGAAGGAGGAATAATTATGGCAACTAACGGAAAATATGCAAGTAGTGAAACGTTGCTTTATTTCAAGCAAAAGCTAGATCAGATCTTTGCGAAGATAACCGATATTCCAACTAAGCTATCTCAATTAGCAAATGATGTTGGTTTCATTACTTCAGCTGCACTGGATCCATATGCCAAGACAGCAGATCTGCCTACAAATGTATCAGATTTGACAAATGATGCAGGATATCAGAACTCATCACAGGTAGACAGTGCAATTACCAGCAAAGGCTATCAGACTGCAACACAGGTAGATAGTGCTATTACAGCAAAAGGATACCAGAATGCCACTCAGGTTCAGCAGGCTATCAATACTGCATTGAGTGGATTTACAGGGATTGATTTTCAAATTGTTGAATCACTTCCTGGAAGTGGAGTGAAAGGTACCATCTATTTGCTTAGTAATGGTGGAAGTGGCAATAACTCGTATGATGAATATGTCTATATCAATTCAAAGTGGGAGAAGATTGGTACGACAGATATTGATCTATCCAACTACTATAACACAACAAACTTTACTGCTATAACGAACAGTGATATCGACAGCATCTTTGCTTAGCTAGGTGGTGTCAAGGTTATGGCAAGTAATTATCTAGATAAGAACGGGCTTTCACGTGTCAAGAGCAAGATAGCGGCAATGATTGCAGCAAGAGTGATTACATGGAGTGAAATTCAGGGCAAACCAAGCACCTTTGCTCCAAGTTCACACACGCATGATGTAGCAACGACTGCTGCAAATGGTTTCATGTCAAGCAGCGATAAATCCAAGTTAAATGGAATTGCAGCCAATGCGAACAACTATACGTTGCCGACAGCAGGACAGAACAAGCTTGGTGGAGTAAAGACAACCAGTGCAGTAGCAAGTACAAGTGGATATACCGCATGTCCAATCATAGGTGGCGTTGTCTACTACAAGGATACAAATACAACCTATAGTCTTGCGTCTTTTGGAATCACAGCAACAGCAGCTGAGCTGAACAAGCTGGATGGTGCGATTGTGACAGTTCAGGAAATCAATTACCTTGATGGTGTAACAGCAAACATTCAGACACAGCTCAACAACAAGGCAGCAGCCAATCATACACATAATTATGCTGGATCGGCATCAGCTGGTGGAGCTGCAAATTCTGTCAAGACATCCATTGTCATTAAACTGAATGGTGGATCAACAGAAGGAACCAATATGTTTACATTCAATGGTGGTACAGCCAAGACAGTGAACATCACTCCTTCTTCTATTGGTGCAGCTGCTAGCTCTCACAGTCATTCAGCAGCAACGCAAAGTGCATCAGGATTTATGGCAGCTACTGACAAGAAAAAGCTTGATGGCATTGCAACAGGAGCAAACAAATATACGCATCCTAGCTCACATCCTGCATCAATGATACAGGTAACCGTCGGATCATCCAGCGTCGCATTAAGTGATGTACTGGCATGTGCAGTGTTTCCAATTTCGCAGACAGATGAATATGTGGAGTTTGGAGATATAACTGAATGGGTAAATGCTGGAAAGCCTAAGCTATAAGAAATACTTAAGAAAGGACTGAAAATTATGAATAAATTGAAATTCACCCACGCCCGCAAAATTCATGCGGGGGGGGGTACAAAATACCGCAATATTATACGAAAGGAGGATGCTATCGAGAGAGGATAGTATCCTCTTTATTGAATCTGGAAAGAAAAGAGGTGAGTGCTTGTAGCATTCACCGTGAGATTTATGAATAAGAAGCTTGTAACTTTTGAATATGTACAGGGCATAGCTAACAGAAATGCAGCGCTGGGCATGAACACCAAAGGAAATGCAATAAGAGTTGGAATACGTAAGGATAGTGCTGATAAGGCAGCCATTTTTATATTTGGTTCTCACAATAGTGAACCTTTCGTAGCACTTATAAGAGTAAGTTGGAATGAAAGCATAAGCTATAATGTAAGCAATATATTAGGCACTTGCAATATAAGATACACAGAGAGGCAGCAAGATCATATTATTATAGACATTGTTACAAGCATCTATGGATGTGCCTATGTTATGTGTACTAATGCATTCTATGCAAGCTTCTTAGGAGTAAGTTAATGCTACATGCAGTTGCATGGGAATTCAATTAGCAAGAAAAGAATATGTGGATAAAAAGATATTTGATATTTCTAAGCACGTAAAGTATGTCTACACAGGAGGAAATCAGTTTCTTTACATTTCTGTACCTTTTGCAACAATGATAGGCCCTATCGGATTTATTAATATAGTTGGAAATGTAGGGCAGGAACCATATCATGGCATCATAACTTTTAATAAGACAAATTACGAAATAGCAGATGTATTTGTTCAGAACGACCTTAAAATTGAATATAGTGCAGTTACTGCAGGAGAGTCAAATATCCTGATGAGAGTAAAAGTACCGCTTTATTCGGTTATAAGATTGGAAAGTGACAGTTACTTTGAGAGTGATACAGGAAATGTCTAGTTTCTTTCCAGAAAAAGATAGTAAATTAATTTATGAATTCAATTAAAAACAACCCTCGAAAAATCGTCGGGGGGGGGGTCAGAATTCTGGCCATGTATACAATCTTCTACAGAGAGGGGGCTACAATGTAGCTCCTTCTTCTTGCATGAAGGGTGGTGTCAAGCTAGATTAGGCATGACACGTGATGATAGATGCGAGTGAAATTTCAGAAGGCATTTACAATCTATAGAAACGAACATTTCAGCTATATGAATGGTGCAACTGGGAATCTTAATCTAATCGTCTTTGATGATTATATAAGACTACTCATCGGATACGTAGTGGTTCCAGCAAATTTGAATAAATGGACACCAGTTGTCACTATGCCAATCAATACTCAGTACAGCTTCTATGTTGATAAGGACAATACTTTATCTACAAATATCGGCCGTAATTATATTGCAACAAGAGAGCTGTCTGAAATAGAAAGACCTGTGCAGATCATTGCATCTATTTAGCACGCTTAATCTAGCGTATTCTATGAAGGTAAAACTTTTAAAAACAGACACACAAAAATATTCAACAGAAAATGAAATAGATACTGGAAAGACGTGGTTTGAAGGGCAGAAAATATTTAGAAAATGTTTTCAGGGGTTGATTAAAGGATCTCCGGGTATGTCATACAACCTATTTGAAAATACAGGAATTGAAAAACCAGTGCTCATTGAAGGAATTATAAAAAGAAATGATTCGCCAGTCCATACGTGTATAAATTCATATGAAAATGCTGATTCTTTCAGCTATGTGTATATGTCGGGAGGAAATATAAAACATTTATGGAAAGGAAATGATTTTCTTGGAAAACAAATAAACATTGTAGTTGAATACATAAAATGACACCATAGCTACATAATTTATATGAAGCTAAAACTACCAAACTGGGGAAGCTTATGCAACCCGAATTTATTAACGAATTCTGATTATAGATCAGGGATTATCAATCAAAAGGGAATTACATCTCTTGATAAAAGTGATGGAAGTACAGAGTTAGGTATAGATGGATGGATTCAATATGGCATCAACATTGCTGTTGGACTTAATTATGTTACTTTTGCCAATAGAACAAGTGCTAATCATACTGTACAACAGCCCCTTGATATTAAAGGCTTAAAGGCAGGAGATAAGGTTACATTCTATGCATCATGTTTTAATATTACAGGAAATGTATACATTTATATGACAGGATTGGATGCACAAAAGAAAAAGTTGGTTAATGGAGATAATGAATTTACATTTACATTAACTTCAGCTCTGGAAAGATTTTACATAGAATTAGCTCCAAACGCAGTTGTTTCTTTTAATTGCAAGAAACTAGAGATAGGTGAACATTTCACAGGTATGCCACCGTGGAACAGAGCTTCAGAATTAGAAAAATGTAAAGAAAGATTTTTATTTGTACCTACTGTTTTTAATGGTTATGTAGATGAAAATGGAAAAATCTTTATCGTATGTGAAGATTCAAGAAAGTTGGTAAAAGAACCAAGCTTGATTATTGATGCAAATACACAGATAGTATTATATTATGATGAAGGAAATGGTACTTATTTGCTAGAAAATATAAAGGCAAGTAGGTATGCAACAAGAGATGGATATATATGTTTAGGTACACTAACAAGCTATAAAAATTGGCGAATTAGTGGGTATTATAAAAGTGGAAAAATATTTTTAGACACTTATGATTAGTTCTCATGCACTCTATTAAAATAAAGTGCTTTTTATTTTGAAGGAAGTGAGGATATGGGAACATATGAATTTGAAAAGATTGCTAAGAATGCAGTCATTAATATTATGAAAGATCAATACGGAATTGATTTAAATATCAAAGAATTAGAATTCGTTTGGTTCGCCCATGAATTAGGTTATAAAAAATGTACCTTATGGGCTAAACAGTTAGGACATTATTATCCTGAAGTAACTTATAACAGAGATAAAGATGAATTGTATGTGGATATTTATTTGAAGCAGTCAAACACACGTATTGAATCAAAGGATTTTGATAGAGAAGTACATATATAAATTTTAGGAGGAAGATTGAAATGATTAAAAAATATGATGTTAAACAATGGTGTAAAGCAGCAGGTGTTCGTGCTGTCAAAACTATGGCACAGACATTTGTAGCAATGGTTGGTACTTCAACAGTCATGAGCGAAGTCAATTGGCCAATGATTGCAAGTGCAACAGTTTTATCAGGTATTTTGTCAGTGGCGACATCAATTGCCGGATTACCTGAGCTTGAAGAAGTGACAGAACAGTAGGTGTTAGAATGACACCTGAAACACAAGTATCTATTGCATTGCTCATAAGTGTTTCTACATTTGTATTCGGAGCTGTTAACTTCTTTTCAACAAGAAAAAAAGAAATTAAAAGTGACAATGAAGCACTTATAAAGGCAAATATGAAATTGGATCAGATATGTGCCACAACAAACGAAACAAGAAGTGATATTAAGTCTATAAACGCACAGATTAAAGAAATCACTGAGCAGCAGATTATTCAAGGTCAGCAAATTAAAGAACTGTGGCGACATGTCAATAAATTAGAAAAAAAATAAAGAAAATACAGAGTAGTCATTCGACTGCTCTTTTAAATTAAAGAAATAAAAAAATTAGGAGGAAAAGTATTATGAGTAAAGTATTTTTAAGTGCAGGTCATGGTGGTAGTGATCCAGGAGCAACAGCTTATGGATTAATAGAAAAAAACATTAATTTAAATATTATGCTTGCATGTCGTGACGAATTGAAAAGACATGGAGTATCTGTTACATGTTCAAGAACTAAAGATGAGAATGATCCTGTGACTGATGAAGTAAAAGAAGCAAATGCTTCAGGTGCAACAGTTGCTGTATCATTCCACACAAATGCAGGTAAGGGTGATGGAAGCGAATCTTATTATTATAAAGGAAGTGCCAGTGGTAAAAAGTTGGCTGAACTATGCGAAAAATACACTAAGCAAATCGGTCAAAATTCAAGAGGTGCTAAATCCACAACTTCATTATGGTTCTGCAAAGGAACTAAGATGGTAGCGGTATTGTGTGAATGTGCATTCATTGATCATAATACTGATAATAATATCATTGATACTACTGCTGAACAAAAGAAATTTGGCGTTCAATATGCAAAAGCAATCTTAGAATATTTAGGAATTAAATATAAATCAAGTTCTTCAGTATCTTCAAGCTCATCAAGTTCGTCAAACTTCTTGATCAAGGTATCAGGAGTTGCAAAAGGTGACGTTTTAAACATTCGTGCCAGTGCATCTGCGTCTGCAAAAATTACAGGCAAACTTGCATACAATGATCCTAATAAATATACAATTGTGCAGACTAAAAAAGTTGGAACTGAAACTTGGGGAAAACTAAAATCAGGAATTGGATGGATCAATTTAAGATATACAAAGAGAGTATAAAAATATGCACGATAAAATTATTTTCGTAACAATACAATATCGAGCACAAACGATAAGTCATGAGTACATGCCTCTATGGTTATACTCTCGACCTTTGTATGTAATTAAAGAAACACAGAATACTGTCATTGTAAGATACAATAATTCAGAGTTTTACACTTATGAATTCAAAAAAGAAAACATTGAAAAAAGCCTCTAGCCATTGTGGTTAGAGGTATTTTTTTATACCTAAATATAACAAACATAATTATAAGTATAAAATATTAATATTGGAACAAAATATGATAAAAAGGTGATAAAAATTAAAATAAAACATATATAGTCCTCTTGATTTTAATTTTTGCATATATATAATAAGTAATGAGGAGAAAGAATGCTTAGGAGGGAACTTATGTCATGGAAAGGAAAGAATATTCTGCTGAGACTATAGCAAAATGGTTTTTATATTATAACGATAAAATTTTAGAAACAGAAGATACAGATTTAATATCTAACTTGAAATTGCAAAAACTAGTATATTATGCTCAAGGCTGTTCATTAGCATTAAATAACCAACCATTATTTAATGAAAATATTGTTAATTGGGAACATGGACCAGTTGTTGAAGAAATATATCATAAGTATAAAATTAATGGATCTAGAGGAATTGAATATGCAAGAGATTATGATTATTCAATTGATAAAGATACTGAATCATTGTTGAAAGAAGTATATAATGTTTTTGGTAAATATTCTGCTTGGGGTCTTCGTAATATGACACATGAAGAGGATCCATGGAAAAATACTGTAAGAAATGAAATAATTCCTCAAGAAGTAATAAAAAAATATTTTAAAGAACATTATATTACTGAATAATGGGTAAAATAAAGAATAGAGAAGATAAAAATACGATTTCTCAACAAGATGTAAAAATAAATTGTGTTTTTAGGAAAAAATATGATGCTATTTTCTTCTCTTTTAAATATTTAACAAATCAAAACAAATATTCTCTTGATCAATTCAAAAAAAGTCAAAATATAAGAGATGATATAAATGTTTTGAATATGTTGCATGAACGTCTGAAATTGATGAGCGTAGAAGGATGGGCTGGTCTTGAAAAAAGAAACAAGTACCAAGGAGGTAGAGAGCTTCTTGATTATTCACAGATTAATTTCAATGCTTACGATCCAATGAATGATTTGAATCTTTCTAATGATACAAAAATTATGTCAATTCGTTTTGGTGGTAATAAGTATAGATTAATTGGATACAAAAGTAAACTATGTCCATCAGTATTTTATATATTAGGTATTGATAGGGATTTTTCTGCTTATGATCATGGAAGTTAAACATTGATTGAATTAACCACTTCTAACTAATTTAAGTTAGAGGTGTTTTTTTATGCCCTAAAAAATTTTTTAAACTTTTTTGCAAATAAAAAAAGAAAAACGGAAAATTTTTGCGTATATAAATAGTAGAGGGGAGGTGTACTCTACTATGAATATTTACCTAAGTGAACTTCAAAAGATTTCAAACGAATTACAATTACATAATTCAATTTTGAATCTAATTTGCAGTGTAAAAGATGATACAGAAGTAGAAGATATTCAAATTGTCTTAGACTATTTCGCAGATCGTTTATTACAACTTGATGATGAAGTTCAATCAGTATTAGAGTTCTAGCTTTGTGCTAGGACTTTTTTATATACATCATAAAGGTACATATTCTTACGTACCTTTATGATGTAGGTATAAGCTATAGTAAAATAACATCTAAAATTATTTTCCCATCAACATAAGAATACTCAATTCTTTTTATAATTGATTTTAATAAATTGTTTTTATCTATAGCTTCTATATTTTCATCTCTAAGAGCATTTATAACATCTTTGAATTGTAATGCCTTTTCTTTGTAATTTGTCTTAGATGGCGAATTCTTAATTAAATCATCATATCTTTTTTTTGCTTCTTTTCTTTGAATTGCCAATTTATCATTTCTTTTTACAAATATATCACGACTGTATATTTTGCTTTCAAGTAAATCATAAAGTTCGTTTTGTTTTTCTTCTATATCATCTAATTCCTTTTGTATGTTCTTAAGCATATTGTTATATTCATTTATATATTTTGTATTATCATTGGTAGCTTTGAATTCAAAATCAATAACTATTTTATCTAAAGTATTAATAAGTAATTCGTAAACATCAATAAATCTTGATGATTTTGTATGACAGTTCTTTTGATTGCCACATAAATATCGTGGTAGATTTTTTATAGTTCCATCTTTTCTTTTATATTCTCTATAAATGATTGCTTTACCACATGTTTTACAAAACAACAAAGAAGATAGGGGATTGATCATTTTATGTCTGCTATTAACACGAGGATTTTTACCCATTCTATTTTGGACTGCATCAAATTTTTCTTTACTTATAATTGCAGGATGTTTTCCTTTTATTAATTCATAGTTTTTATTTCGAGGTCTTGTTTTAATCATTTTCCCATCTTTTAACGTCCTAATTTCTTTTTTTCTTCCTTTTGCGATGTATCCAGTATATATTGGATTGGATAAAATATCTTTAATAACGCTGGGACTCCAATTTTTATTATGTCGTGGTTTATATCCACGCATATCCAATATTGTTGCAATTTTATTATATCCATATCCCTGTAAATATAAATCATATATCAATATGACTGCTTTATATTCTGTTGGTTCAAAATCTAAAGTGGGATGTTTGTCAATAAATATTTTTTTGTATCCATAAGGAGCGACTGATCCAATATAATTTCCTTTTGATGTACTTAAATTGCGACCACGATTCATAATCATCTTTGTATATTCAAGATATTCACTACCATTACCTAATTCCATTTTAAGCATTTTTTCATCATAGTTAGGACCATCGGTATTGAAACTTAAATCAAATGTTTTAATAGGTGTTATAATTAAAGTATTGGAGTATTTAAATGCATTAATAATTGTACCACAATCAATAAGATCCCCACGTGTCAAACGCTGTGGATCCACAACAAGAACACCTAAAATATCAGGATTTTCCATTCGTTTTAGAACTTTATTTATTTCAGGACGTTCATCAATAGTTTCACCAGATACAACTTCTCTATAAATATTACTTTCTTTTATATACTCACCAAATTTATCATAAGCATATCTTTGTAATATTTCATAATGTTTCTTTAATACTTCTTCAATTGTTTCGCTTGGATCATCTGCTCTTGATTTTCTTAAATACATCAGATAATTATCCGCATACATAAAAATCACTCCTTGTATATTGTATGGTTATGCAATCCTTTCTTGTACAAAAAGTGATTTCATGCTAAAATATTGAAATATTGTACGTAAAAGGATTGTTTGAATTAAACATTGAACAAAATTTTATATTTTCCCAAAAATCTTTTTACATTTGATGTGTTGGTAGCACATCTTTATTCGAACTCCACTGTTGGTAGCAGGGGAGTTTTTTTGTTATAATAATGATGATCCTAAGTTACCCGTGGGGGCTTAGGACTTTTTATTATTATAAGGTAGTTTTATTCAATTGAATATCCTGTATTTAAATATTTCTCAAATTCTAACTTTCCTTTAGTAGAGTTTTGCATGTAGTTATTTTTATTTTTTATTGCATCATCATATTCATCAATAATCATTTGAGATAAATATTTTATATCATCTATGCTATTGAAGAGTAATCTACATTGAGCATTATCATTCTTTTTTGATTCAGTTATTTCAAAATTTGAAAAATCATATTTATCCATATCAATACTATTAGGTATTAATATGTATTTTATTTTTCCTCTGCATTTTATTTTAAAGAAACTATAGAATGCAGAAACTGATAAAATATTTGAAGTTAATAATAGTCCTCTAATCATATATGTTTCCTTATTATTTGTTTTAAGTATTTCATCTATGATAGACATAACTTTTATTTCATCATTATTTAGTTCAGGTCTATTTTGTTGATATTTTTCATAACAATATTGGTAAAGTACAGCACATGTATAACAATCATCGAGTGCTCTATGAGAGTTGACATCAAGATTGAAATATGTTTTAAATGTTTCTAATTTATAGTTTTTTATCTCTTTGTTTGAGAAATAGTCTTTAGATAAAGATAGTGTATCTAGAACTTTATTGCTTGGAAATACTATATTATTTCTATAACATTCAGAAACTAACATTTTTAAATCAAATGATGCATTATGAGCAATCAATTGATAATCACCAATAAATTGATTAGATCGGAAGAGCACACGTCTGAACTCCAGTCACACAGTGATCTCGTATGCCGTCTTCTGCTTGAAAAAAAAAA
>ENA-UPWK01001845-UPWK01001845.1-human-gut-metagenome-genome-assembly--contig:-NODE-1845-length-12482-cov-3.770738_pt1 | contig 12482 bp, 9 predicted proteins | sample MGYA00250048_ERZ773373 | MGnify/ENA primary metagenome ERZ773373 (study PRJEB29103, sample SAMN06112059) | human gut metagenome | biome: human gut; feature: ankylosing spondylitis patient; material... | reverse complement strand
GTAAAATTCCTTCTGCGCATTTTAAGCTGCGTCACGGTATGTACCCTGACCATCATCATAGGAATACAGGTGGTGAACCGGTATGTATTTGGAACTTCATTTACATGGGTGGAGGAGCTGGCAGGCATGGCCATGGTTTACATTACATATTTCGGCGCAGCCATGGCCACCATCAATAACAGCAACACGCGGATAGACTTTTTTATCCGCAAGCTTCCCGGACCTGTGTACCGCGGTTTTGAGATTCTGGATGACTGTATCTGTATTGCGTTTCTCCTGGTAATCTGCCGCTATGCGGCAAAGCTGGTGGGCACCAATCTCAATGCCCTTTCAGCTGCTATGAAGATACCTCTTTCCGTCAATTATGTGGGTGTACTGAGCGGCTGTGTACTGATGATTATTTTTTATGTGCTGCGTCTCTGGATTGATGTGGAGAAGTTAAGGGGAAGAAACATGGATTATGTGGAGGAGGAGCTGAGTCGATAATGAATACTGGATTAATTGTTTTGTTTGTTGTGTTGGGAATCTGTCTGCTGATTGGACTGCCTGTGGCCTTTTCCATCGGCATCAGCTGTATGGCCCTGCTGACCGTCAATGGCTATCCGCCTCTGGATATCGTTGTCCAGCGCATGGCCAGCGGCGCCAAATCCTTTAATATGATGGCAATGCCTATGTTTATTTTTGCCGGTTCCCTGATGGTATACGGCAGTACGCCCCGCCTCATGCGTTTTGCCAACATGATGCTGCGGAAAATGCCGGGCGGACTGGGGGCCACGGCACTTGCGGCCTGCGGATTCTTCGGCGCGGTCTCAGGGTCCGGTGTGGCAAGCGCTGCGGCTATCGGTAAGATCATAGGACCTGAGATGCTGGAGCAGAAATACCCAAGAGGACTGACCGTGGGACTGATTGCGGCCGGAGGAACCATGGCCTGCATCATTCCTCCAAGCATTGTAATGGTGGTCTATGCGTCCTCCTCCGGGGCGTCGGTGGGAGATATGTTCCTGGCCGGCTTTGTACCGGGATTTATCTGCATCCTTGCCCTTATCGGGCTCAATACCTTTTTTGCCGTTAAAAGGGGAAACAAGGAGAGCGTTGAGAAAACAGATTATACGGCAAAGGAAAGGCTCAGGATTACAGGAGATGCCCTGCTTCCGCTTTTAATGCCTATTTTCGTGCTGGGCGGTGTGTTTTCAGGTATCTGTACCGCCACAGAGGCATCGGTGGTGGCTGTCATCTATTCCTTTATTCTGGCAGTGTTTGTGTACCGGGAACTGACGCTGCGGGAGTTTTATAAGGTGGCGGCGGAAAGTGTTGTCACCACAGGCGTTATCATGCTGATTATCTCGGTTGCCACGCCTTTCGGGTGGATTATGTCCATACAGAATGTGCCCACCCTGTTTGCGGGCTGGCTGCTGTCCATTACATCCAGTAAGTTTTTAATCATGGCATTCATATTCCTGCTTCTTTTGCTGCTGGGAACCTTCATGGAGACCATGTGCATCATTATTCTGGTGACGCCTATCCTTCTGCCCATTGCCCAGACCCTTGGAATGGGAGTGGTCCACTATGGAGTTTCCATGCTGATGGCGCTGATGGTAGGCTCCCTGACCCCGCCTCTTTCCGTTAACCTGTTTACATCCTGCCGGGTGCTGAATGTAAAGTATGACGAGGCGTTTCCGGATACCCTGTGGGTTATTCTGACTGTGACGGCCTGCGCCCTGCTCACCTTTGCGGTGCCGGGAATCACGGAGTTTCTGCCGGCCATCTTAAAGTAAGGAGAACCATATGGATATGGACAAAAAGAATATGCTGGAACGTGTGGTAAAAGCTGCCCGCAAAGCGTATATGAAAGGATTTGCCGCGGGCAGCGGCGGCAATGTGAGCATACGGATTCAGGGGCAGGTGTATATATCTCCAAGCGGAATACAGGACGGGTACGCCGAACCGTTCCGGGATCGCCTTGACGTAGGCCATGATTTCTTCTCGTTTGCCCCGATCCAGCCCCGTCAACGGTTCGTCCATGAGCAGCAGCTCAGGACAGGCCAGCAGGGCGCGCCCCACGGCGACACGCTGTTTTTCGCCTCCGGACAGATCGGAAGGCGTGCGGTGCAACAGCCGTCCCAGACCCAAAAGCGCTACCACGTCTTCGAACGATACCCCGGACGGGCCCCGGAACCGCCGCCCGAACAGCATATTCGAGCGCACGGACAGATGCGGGAACAGCCGGACGTCCTGAAAAACATATCCGAGCCGCCTCCGTTCGGGCGCGAGGCATACGCCCCGTTCCGCATCGAACCAGACTGCCTCACGGCAGGCGATCCTCCCTGCATCAGGGCGAAGCAACCCGGCAAGGCATTGCAGTAAGGTGGTCTTACCCGAACCGGAAGCCCCCCACAGTACCGTGATGCCGTGGGAAGCGAGCACAAAAGAAACCTGAAGCGCGAATGCTTCAAGTTGTTTCTGGATGGACACCTGCAACACCCGTTTGCTCCGAAAAAAGTCTTTCCTTGCTAAAATGCCATAAGAGGACGGAAAAACAATCCGGGTAGGTTTTCGTCAGAATTCGTGACTCAGAGAAGGGAAAGAGAAGTGTGTGACGCCCTTGAGAATCGGCCACAGTCTTCTGGAACCGTCCAAGTACCCCAGCCCTTCACAGAATTTTTTGATGATGCCATAGCCATTTTCCATAACTGGGGAACGTACCTGTACAGTGCCCGCACCGACAAGCATGGACTCCACAGCCTCTTGCCATTCATAGACACCGCCGTTTCAGCGGACATTGATACAATTTCAACATTATGTTGCCATCGGCAGCGTTTGCTACTCAACATGACCCCCTTCGTGTCTTTATTGTGACGATATGCACAAGTGCTACGGCATGTCGCTGGCTCTCGATGACAACAAGTCCGTTGTGACCCTGTGCAAACAAGGAGGAAAGCGGTGAGCAACTCTATTGATGTTTCCAAATGCACTGGTTGCGGCACCTGTTTTAAAACCTGCGGCCTTGATGTGTTCCGCTTGGATACGGAGCACCCCGTGCTGTCTCCCTGCATGGCCAAATGTCCGGCAGGTACTGTCCATCACTACCGAAAAAGAGCCCCCCAACAGTGTTTACTGCACTGTTGGGGGGGCTCCTTCGAATGAAGTGGGACAAACTTTTACCCAAAGGGAGGTCCTGTCCTTGGGGAAGACGTTAGCCGCACTTTAACTCCTTAATATCTACTCGCTATAGTTTTACAATTCCCCGCATAAAAAGATAGAGCGAGAACAAAGCTACAAGTACGAGCAGCACCAAAAGTACTTTTTCATATTTCAGGAACATGGGGTTCTGATCAGGATGTTGTTTCCGGCTCCAGATATAGACAGGGATACCTATGGCGATAAACACCGATGCCATAAGCAAATAGTGCAGACCAGCAGCGTAAATGAGCCAAAGCCCATAGGCCGACCCTAGAAAGCCGCAGGCCAGCGCCGAAGCGCGTCCGGTTGCGGCCCCCTGGGGATATTGGCCATCCTCGCACGTTTTCCACAAGAAAAGCGTGGAGATGAGATAGGCGGGCAAAACCATGACAGCCGTGATGCTCAGCATCATATTCCAAGCATTGTTGGAAAAATAGACAAGCAGGAGCGCGAGCTGCATGAGCGCGCTTGTCACCCACAAGGACACGGAAGGCGCACCGTTGGCGTTTTCCCTAGAGAACTGGCGTGGAAAGGTTCCGTTTTTTGCCGCGGCAAAAGGCATTTCCGCTGTGATCAATGTCCAGGCAAGCCAGCTGGCCAGAACCGCAATGATCAACCCAATGTTCATAATCCAGCTTCCCCATGTCCCTACGGCCCGTTCCAGTACACCGGCAGTGGAAGGCGTAGGCACGGCGGCCAGTTCCTGTTGGGTCATAAATCCAAAGGGCAATACCGACAACAGGACATATACAATGAGGCAGCCAACAAAACCCATGATCGTGGCCTTGCCTACGTCATCTTGGCTCTGGGCCCGATCTGAAAGGACCACAGCACCTTCAATCCCGATAAAGGCCCAAAGTGTAACCAGCATGGTACTCTTTATCTGAGCACCGAGCCCACCTAAATGCTGTCCATTGTCCACCGCCAGCTTGCCGAAGAAGTCGAAATCGAACTTATCGATATGAAAAACGAAAATCATAATAATGATAAACACGAACAACGGAATGAGTTTGCCGATCGTACCTATGGTATTGATCACGGCAGCCTGCTGTGTCCCGCGCAGTACCACAAAATTGAATAGCCAAATCAGGATGGATCCGCCGATGATGGCGTATATGGTATTGCCGCCGGCGAAATAGGGCGGGAAGAAATAGTTGAGGGCATCCATGGTGATGACTGCGTAGCCTACGTTGCCGAAAATCTGGCACAACCAGTATCCCCAAGCGATGAGGAACCCAACGAAAGAACCGAACCCCTCTCGGCCATACATGTAGATCCCCGCTTTGAGATCCGGTCGGATGTCGGAAAGGATGCGAAAGGAATTCGCCAGGAAAAACATTCCGATACCCGTCACGACCCAAGCGATGATCACAGCCCCTACCGAAGCCTGGGCTGCCATATTCTGGGGCAGGCTATAAATGCCACCCCCCACCATTGAACTCACCACCACACTGGCAAGCGCGATCACACCTAATTTTTTGGTATTATTCGCCATACCCCGCTCCTGTTCACTGACAATCTGTTCCATTTTGCCCGGACCGCCGCCCTGATCTGGCGGTCCGGGATCGGCTATGGGATGACAAAGCTAGCGTTTCACAGGATCAGCAAACTCGAAGTTGAGGAACCCCATAACGGTCAGGCAATATCCATAAGGCTTGGTGAGGTTCAGGTAATTATGCCAGAACTGGAACTCGCTGTGTTGTTCCACCCCGCGCAGGCTCAGCTCATGCTTGAGAGACTTGTTCAACCACATTTCGGCATGAGCCTTAGCGATATCGTCGTCGATCCAAGTGGGGAAGTATTCGACATATTCCGCCGCCCATCCCCCTATGAGTTCGCCCTGTTTGTTTTTTCCCCAGCAGATGCCCAGCCCGGTGGCAATGGCGCGATGTTCTTCCAATCTGGCCCCATTAGCGGCCATAATGACCTCAAGCACGGCACCGTGTTTGAAGGAAGAAGCTACGGAATCGACAGGAACAATGTTGTTGTACAGTTCTTTCGGCAGTACGGAAGTATAAGGAATGATATTGAAATTTTCGATTTTAGCCTGCATCAGCGCCGAGTCGTAGCAAAACGTCTCAAATGGTTGTGGGGGAATGCCATCCTCTGCTTCTCCCACGCCTCCGGAAATAAACGCCAATGTAGGGTATCTTGTTCCAAGAGTAGTCATTTACGTTCTCCTATCGTTACAGGTTTCGCTTTCTCCACATCAATGCAGAAAAGCATACGATTTAAAAAATCGTAGCACGAGTTATTCGTAAATGATTTTCTCAAGTTATACTGTTGATACTCATCCCTGTTCGTTAGAGTGAGCTCGCTGGAATATGATGATGTACAGATTTCCTAGGGTGCGGAGCCAGTGATTCCCGGTTCCCTTTCGCATCACCGTTTTTTGTCCCTGATCAAGCATGGCTACACTTTGGCACTGTGTGGTTTGGCTAGCTCCTGATGCGCCTGTTGGGATACTGCTTTCATAGTGCCTTATAAAAAAGAGGAACCCACCGATTGTATTGGTAGGTTCCTCTGTGGTTCTGTTTCCTGAAGAACACGGCGTTATGACGCACTGAGCAAAAACGGTTCTTTTCAAGGCTAATCCCAAGCCTGCATGAGTACGATGGAAAACGGAACCGCTCATCAGGAGCGGTGAACGGATGACGTCGATAAACAGCATTCGCACAGTGCGGTATTGCTGCCCATACTGTGACCTTCTGGGGTTGCGCAAGAACTCTCCGTTCGTCTCGTGGAGGCTTGAACCGCATTACATTTAAGGGAATATTTATAAATATAGTGTAATTGAATCCATTCCCTCTTGACACATAATACTTTTTTTATAAACGTGTTACTTATTCCAGCAAGGAGGGGTTCATGATGCACATTTGGGGAAGGCTCTCCCGTGTGGTGATGGCTTGCGCGCTGTCGGTTCTTTTTTTGGGGGGTACCGGAAAAACGATTTTGGCTGCTCCGGCGATTTCCTTTACCGATATTGCTGGGCGCGAGGTCCAGCTGGATAAACTCCCCAAGACGTTCGTCGTCGCAAACTACATCGCCAATTTTTTGATGGTCGGCGGAGCGGGGAGTCTGGATAAGGTTGTAGGCATGACGTTCGACGGTTGGGAGGAAACCCGGTACGGCGAGTATGTCGTCTATACTGAAACATTTCCTAAACTGAAAGCTATCCCGAGTATCGGAGGGTATCACGACAACATCCTCGACTCTGAAAAAATACTGTCTCTTCGGCCTGATGTTTTGTTGGTAGGGCGCTCTCAGTTTGCGGACAACAACCAGAAAATCGACATATTTGAGAAGGCCGGCATCAAGGTTGTAGTCCTTGATTACCATGCCATGAAGGTGGAGAACCACACGAAGAGTACGATGATCCTCGGCCAGCTTCTCGACAGGGAAGCTGTGGCCAAGGAACAATGCGATGTCTACGCCTCAGCGCTTGAAGACGTGTATAGGAAGATTGCCGCGCTCCCTGATTCCGCCAAGCACAAGACGGTTTACATGGAATTGGGGAACAAGGGCATTGGAGAGTATGGGAACAGCTATAATAAGGATGTACTCTGGGGCGCGATCCTGAAAAACCTTGGAGCCGACAATCTGGCTGAGAATGCCACCCAGCCCTATGCGCCGCTGGATACGGAATTTGTACTTGCATCCAATCCCCAGCTTATCGTCATCGGCGGCGGTATTTGGCGAAACAACGCCGAGGGTGACCAGATGAGCATGGGGCTGACCATCGACGAGGCCACTGCGCAGAAGCGGCTGAAGGGCTTTGCCGAGCGTCCGGCTTGGAAGAATCTCGCTGCGGTCAAGTCTGGAGAGATATATGCCGTGGATCACGGCAGCCTCCGGAACATGATCGACTATACGTTGACACTGTACCTCGCCAAGATCCTCTATTCCAACACCTTCCAAGAAGTGGATCCGATGGGCGATATGCGCGCGTTCTATGCCAAGTACCTCCCTGAACTGAAGTTCGACGGAACCTTTATGATCAAATGTGCACGTTAGCATGAAGGGTGAAGGTATGCCTTCCGGCAATGCACATATGTACAGGCAGCTGAACGGAAGGCGTCTGTTGACTGGTATGGTGCTCGCCATCCTGACGCTAGGCCTCATCGTCATCGATCTCGGCATGGGGTCTTCCGGCATCGGTCCCGGTGAAGTCGTCGATGCCCTGCTTGGCGGGCCGGACGGTGATACGGCGAATACGGCCATCTTGTGGTCCATCCGCTTGCCCATGACGCTGACCTGTGTTTTTGTGGGAGGCTCGCTCAGCCTTGCCGGTCTGCAAATCCAGACCATTACCAACAACGCTCTGGCGAGCCCCTATACTCTCGGCATTACGGCAAGCGCCAGTTTTGGAGCGGCCATAGCCATTACGTTGGGGCTTTCCGTGGCGGGGTACCTCTGGATCGGGACGGCGCTGCTCGCACTCGTATTCGCGCTTGCCGTCTCCCTCCTCATTTTCTATTTGGGGCGCCTGAAGGGGATGTCCACGAGTACGCTGATCCTTTCGGGGATCATCATGAATTTCTTCTTTCAGGCGTTGCAGCAGTACCTGCAATACCGTGCCTCCCCGGAGATCGCGCAGATCATTTCCGGGTGGACCTTCGGGAACCTGCAACGCTCGTCGTGGATGAGCGTCGTCGTAAGTGGTTGTTTATTGGTAATGGGTGCGGCGCTCCTGTCCGGCTGGTCTTGGCGTCTCACCGTACTGACGACGGGTGAGGAGCGGGCGCGGAGCCTGGGGATCAATGTGGAGAGGTTACGCCTGCATGTCTTCCTGATCTGTTCATTTCTCATTGCCGGTGCCGTTGGTTTTATCGGTACGGTGGCCTTTGTCGGGCTTGTCGCTCCGCATTGTGCGAAGCTCATGTTAGGCGAGGATCAGCGGTATCTGCTTCCCAGCGCGACGATCCTTGGCGGCCTTATGCTTCTTGCGTCCTCGTTTGTTTCTCGTCTGCTTTCGGGCGGCTCCATGCTCCCGGTGGGCATTATCACGTCCATTGTAGGCGTTCCGTTTTTGTTCGTTTTGCTCATGAAAAACGGGAGGTGACATGCTGACTTTATCTATTCAGAACCTGTCCGTACATTTTTCGGGAAACCACGTCATCAATGATGTATCCGCAACGCTGCATGGCGGAGAAATGGTGGCGGTGGTTGGCCGAAACGGCGTGGGTAAGACCACACTGATCAAGGCCATCGCGCGGCTGATCAAACGTTCCGGTGACGTGGCCTTGTACGACGATAAAGGCAACCTTTTTTCGGATCGGGACATTGCGTATGTTCCACAGCTCGAATCCGTTACCAGCCGCTTGACGGCCTTTGAAATGGTTCTCCTCGGCCTGGTCAAGGATCTCAGATGGAAAGTGACCGACGAGCAAATCGAAAAAGTGGCGGACACGCTGGCGGAACTTGGGCTCGACAGTCTGAGCCGGAAGCCGGTGTGCAGCCTGAGCGGCGGGCAAAAGCAGCTTGTGTTCATGGCGCAGGCGTTCGTGTCGCGGCCCAAGGTCTTGCTGCTGGACGAACCCACGAGTGCGCTCGATCTGCGCCACCAGCTCGTCGTCATGGATTTGGCCCGGAAATACACGCGGGAAAACGGGGCGATTACACTTTTTGTCGTGCATGATCTCATGTTGGCGTCGCGATACAGCAGCCGCTTGCTCATGCTTCACGAGGGGCGGATCAAGGCCTTTGATACGGCCGAACGGGTGCTGCACCCGCACTTGCTTGGCGACGTCTACGACGTGGAGGCGAGCGTCGAGCGGACGCGCCCCGGTTTTTTGAATGTCATTCCCGTGAGGCCGTTGTGAATAGGTGCCGCCTGGAAACGATACGGGCCTACTGGTCGGGCAGGGTAGCGGCCTATTCCGCCGTCAATGCGGATGAACTTGGTACTATTCAGGCCAAGGTATGGGATGAACTGATCGCGGAGCAGCTTCCGTGGAAGCACCCTCTGCGTATCCTCGATGCGGGTTGCGGGCCCGGCTTTTTCTCCATCCTGATGGCTCGCCGGGGACATGAGATTACGGGGGTGGACTACAGCGAAGCCATGATCGAGTGTGCCCGGGAGAACGTCGAAAACCATTCCCCGGAAGCAAGCGCCTACTTTTCCCAGATGGATGCCCAAAACCTGACATTTGAGGATGATAGGTTTGATGTCGTCTTGAGCCGCAACCTTACATGGAATCTGGAACACCCGGACAGGGCGTATGCGGAGTGGCTGCGCGTCCTCAGGCCCGGTGGCGTCCTCCTGAATTTCGATGCGAACTGGCACGCTCATCTGTTCGACCCGGAGCTTGCCCGGCTGTATGCGGAAGATGCCCAAACGCTGCGTGCTATGGGGTATGCCGTGGAGGATGAACACGGAGACCCGATCATGGACGAGCTGATCCCGCAGCTGCCGCTCAGCCGTGAACAGCGCCCCGGGTGGGACAAGGCCTGCCTGGAACGGCTCGGTTGCCGCGACGTGCTTGTCAGGGCGGCTCTGCCTCCAGACATCATGAACGATTACTACCGGATTCGGTACACCCATATCCCGATGTTCCTCGTACGGGGCATCAAGCAGTGAGAAGGCCATGACGGAATTGGAAGCGATACGGCGTTACTGGAATACGCGGGCGGAAGGGTACTCCCTGAAGACTGCGTATGATCTTCAACATGCGGAAAAAGTCTGGCTGGAGCGTCTGCGTCCGTTTGTACTTGCGTCCGGCAAATTAGACATTTTGGACATAGGATGCGGGCCAGGATTCTTTTCCATCCTGCTGGCCCGGCTGGGGCATTCCGTGGTCGCCTTCGACTATACGGAAGGGATGCTGGAGCGCGCCTCTCGGAATGCCGCCGAAGCTGACGTCTCTATTGTTGTGCGGCAAGGCGACGCGCAGGACCTTCCGTTTCCGGATGAAACGTTCGATCTGATCGTGTCCCGCAATCTGATGTGGAACCTCGAACACCCGGAATCAGCCTATGCGGAATGGCTGCGCGTACTCAGACCGGGAGGGCGCCTCGTCAATTTTGACGGCAATCATTACCGCCACCTCTACAGCGAACCCTATGCGGAGGAGTTGAAACAGCCTGACTATACGGATGGCCACAATCCGGACTTCATGCTCGGGGTCGATCCCGCCCCGATCCATGCCATTGCCGCGAACCTGCCTTTGAGCAGAGTCGACCGTCCGCAGTGGGATGTGGAAACGCTCCTCAAACTGGGGGCACGCAATGTGACGGTTGACGTGGAACGAAAACATTTCGTAGACGGCACGGGACAGCCCGTATCCATTATCAAGCGCTTCATGGTATCAGCCCAAAAAGAAGAACAGCAGTGAGATAACGTATCTTTTTCTCTTTTGGATTGATTGGGGACCTTGGTCCTTTGGCTGGGATCTCTTTTGGGCCGGGAGCGCCATTCATCAAAATATACTGATTGCAATTTGCTGGGCTGTATTACTGATACGGAAAAAGAGCGGCATATCCTATTGTTGGGTTAGGGCACATTACCCTTTGGGGTTTGTTTCATTTTCGGTAGGGTGGGACTTACTGGTTGAAGCCGCCCCAACTCCCTATCCCATATCTTTGGTAATCATTGCCGTACACTCCCCAGCAGTGTTACGAAATAAAAAAAAATACTACCAAGAGGCAACGCATCGTTTCTTGGCTGGGCAATATTGGCCCTCGAAGTGCCATTCATTGCGGAACAGGTGAAGCAAAAAAGCTTTATAGCTCACGTTGTAAACGGAGAGGAATCATGTTCATGGGAAAACTGTTTGTCGTGGTTATCGCACTCTTGGGGCTTGCGGGGTGCTCGCGGGAGGAGCCGCCCTCCAAAGCCGAAGCGCCTCGTACGGAACTGGCGTACGCGAGCACAAAGGATATTCGAAACATCAACCCTCATCTGTATTCCGGTGAGATGGCGGCGCAAAACATGGTGTTCGAACCGCTGGTCGTCAATACGAAGGAGGGCGTCAAACCCTGGCTCGCGGAAAGCTGGGAAATCTCCCCGGATGGGAAGGAATACACCTTTTATCTCCGGAAAGATGTTGCCTTCACGGATGGAACGCCTTTCAACGCCGAGGCCGTCAAAGCGAATATGGACGCCATCGTGAGCAACCTTCCCCGGCACGCGTGGCTGGACATGGTCAACGAAATCGACCGCAATGAGGCCGTTGACGAATATACCTACAAGCTGGTGCTCAAGCATCCCTACTACCCTACGCTGGTAGAGCTGGGGCTGACCCGGCCTTTCCGTTTCATCTCCCCGAAATGTTTCATTGATGGCGAAACCAAGAACGGCGTGTCCGGCTATGTCGGCACGGGGCCGTGGGTTTTGACCGAGCACAAGGACAAGCAGTATGCCGTGTTCACGCGAAATGAACGCTATTGGGGGCCTAAGCCGGCTTTGGAGAGCGTACGCTGGAAGGTTATGCCGGACCATCAGACTATTCTGCTCGCACTCCAGAAGGGGGAAATCGATCTTATTTTCGGTTCCGACGGTGACATGCTGAATCTCGACGCGTTTGCCGCGTTGCAAAAGGAAGGCACGTACAAGACGGAGATCAGCGACCCCGTCGCCTCCCGGGCCATTCTTCTGAACGCGCATCAGCCGATTACCAGGGACATCAACGTGCGCAAGGCGTTCCAGCACGCCATAGACAAGAAGGCCATTGCCGACGGTATACTTAACGGTTCGGAAACGATAGCCGACACGTTGATGGCCAAGACCGTTCCTTATTGCGACGTTGATCTTCCGGTACGCTCCTACGACGTTGTGAAAGCCAATGAATTGATGGAGAAGGCTGGCTGGAGCATGGGCAAGGACGGGTACCGTTACAAGGACGGCAAGAAGTGCGCCGTCACTATCTACTATAATTCCAACAATTCGCAGGAACGGACCATCAGCGAATACATGCAGAACGATCTCAAGAAGATCGGCGTGGAACTCAAGATCGTGGGCGAGGAAAAGCAGGCGTTTCTGGATCGGCAGCGCACCGGCGAATTCGACCTGCAATACTCCCTGTCGTGGGGTACACCGTATGATCCGCAGTCGTATCTGTCTTCTTGGCGCATTCCCGCCCACGGGGATTATCAGGCGCAGGTCGGGTTGGAGCGTAAGGAATGGCTGGACAAGACAATCACCGCGCTCATGATCGAGCCGAATGAGGATACCCGTAAGAATACGTACAAGGAATTGCTGGCGTATATCCATGAACAGGGCGTGTACGTAAAGGTATGGTTCCGACAAGTCTTATTAAAAAGATGTATGGTAAGTCGGTAATTGCAGAGGTTGTGAATAAGGC
>ENA-UPWK01001843-UPWK01001843.1-human-gut-metagenome-genome-assembly--contig:-NODE-1843-length-12504-cov-19.290014_pt1 | contig 12504 bp, 10 predicted proteins | sample MGYA00250048_ERZ773373 | MGnify/ENA primary metagenome ERZ773373 (study PRJEB29103, sample SAMN06112059) | human gut metagenome | biome: human gut; feature: ankylosing spondylitis patient; material... | reverse complement strand
GACGAAGTCGAAAAAACAAAAAGAAAAAAAGAACACTTTGAGGTCACAACGAATCTGGGAACCTTCACAGGGGATTTCCTGATCCTCGCCTGTGGATCGAAGGCAGCAAAGGCTACCGGATCCGACGGTAGCGGCTATGAGCTGGCGAAGCAGTTCGGACACCGGATCATAAAGCCTCTCCCGGCGCTCGTACAGCTCCGCTGTGAGGGAGATCTTCTCCCAAAAGCGTCCGGTGTCCGGGTGGATGCCCTTGTGAGCATCCAGACGGCGGATGGAAAGACGGCAGCAAAGGACCGCGGGGAACTGCAGATTACAGACTACGGAATCTCCGGCATTCCGGTATTTCAGGTGAGCCGGTACGCCGCAAAACTGCTGGACCAGAAAAAGAAAGTTCTGGCATCTTTAAATTTTCTGCCGGATCTTGATGAGACGAAGGTCCGGTATCTCTTGAGAGAACAGCGGGAAGTCCTTTCCGGGGAAACGGCGGAGGACTTTTTAAGCGGTATTTTTAATAAGAAATTAGCGTCGGTGCTTTTGAAGGCGGCGAAGATCCAGACGGACAAAAAAGCGGGTCTTCTGACATCGGAGGAGCTGGAACGTCTGGGTGCCACGATCCGGGAATTTAAGATCCCGGTGAAGGAGACAAATTCCTTTGAACAGGCCCAGATCTGCACCGGTGGTGTCGACACGGCAGAGATAGAAGCGGAGACCATGCAGTCGAAACGTGTTCCCGGCCTTTATATAGTCGGGGAGCTCCTGGATGTAGATGGAATCTGCGGCGGATATAATTTACAGTGGGCATGGTCCTCCGGGTACGCAGCCGGATGCCATGTGGCAGCAGGAATCGTTCCCGGGTATTTAAAAAACAGCCGTGCAGCAGGAAAAACGATGACGTTTTCCGGTGCGGAGGGAAACAGGACCCAGGGAAAACAGGAAAGGAAAAAACATACATATGATCCGGATCAATCAGCTCACACTTCCCGTGGACCACGGGGAAGAGGCCATAAAGAAAAAGGCGGCAAAGCTTCTAAAAGTCGATGAATCGGCGATCGGGGAGATCAGGATCGTCCATAGATCCATCGACGCGAGAAAGAAGCCGCAGCTGGTATTCAGCTATATTGTAGATGTGATGCTCGCGAACAGTAAAAGAGAAGGTACTGTCATCAAAAAGGCGGCGAACCAGAACATCCGGGCCGAAGGCTTCCGTCCATATGCGTACCCGGAGCACGGAACTGCGGAAATGAAAAAGCGCCCGGTGATCATCGGCGCCGGTCCTGCCGGAATGTTCGCGGCCCTGGCACTCTCCGAGAACGGCTGCGCTCCGATCCTTTTGGAGCAGGGAGATGCCGTGGAGGAGAGGACGAAAAGAGTAGAAGATTTCTGGAAGAACGGGGATGAGGCCCTGGATATCCGATCCAACGTCCAGTTCGGAGAGGGCGGAGCCGGAACATTCTCCGACGGAAAGTTAAATACACTGGTAAAGGATACCTCGGGAAGAAACGGGAAAGTTCTCTCCACGTTTGTGGAGATGGGAGCCGATCCTTCGATCCTTTACGACCATGCCCCACATATCGGAACAGATGTGCTGCGGGGTGTGGTTAAAAATATAAGAAACCGGATCATCGCCGGCGGCGGAGAGGTGCATTTCCGGACGGAAGTCACGAAAATTCTGGAAGAGAATGGAAGAGTCACCGGCGTGATGACTGCAGATGGCGCTGTGATTGAGACAGATCATGTGATCCTGTCCGTAGGACACAGTGCGAGAGACCTGTTCGCGGAGCTTGATCGGATGAAGGTCTTTATGGAACCGAAGCCGTTCGCGGTGGGACTCCGGATCCAGCACCCCCAGGCGCAGATCAATAAGAACCAGTATGGAATGGAGGACGCCGGAAAGCTCGGAGCGGCGCCCTATAAAGTGACGGCAAAGACCACCAGTGGCCGCGGTGTGTATTCATTCTGCATGTGCCCGGGCGGAATGGTGGTGAACGCGTCCTCAGAAAAGGGACATCTCGCTGTCAATGGAATGAGTAATTTTAAGAGAGACAGCGGTATCGCGAACAGTGCCCTGATCGTGGCCATCACCCCGGCGGATTTCCCGGAAGCAGGACCTTTGGGCGGCATCGCGTTCCAGAGAAGCCTGGAAGAGCGTGCGTTCGCCCTCGGCGGAGGAAAGATCCCGATCCAGCTCTACGGCGATTTCGCCGCGAACCGACCGACGGTGGCCCTGGGAGACGTAGATCCTGTATTTTGCGGAGGTTTCTCCTTCGCAAACTTGCGGGAGCTGATGCCAGAGGCCTTAAACGGAGCGTTTCTGGAAGGAATGGAACAGTTTGGAAGACGGATCAAAGGGTTTGACCGTGCCGACGCTGTCCTTGCGGGAATTGAGAGCCGTACGTCATCACCGCTCAGGATCTGCCGCGATGAGAGCCTTCAGAGCAGTTTGAAAGGGCTTTATCCATGCGGCGAGGGAGCCGGGTACGCCGGGGGGATCACATCGGCGGCCATGGACGGCTTGAAGGTTGCGGAAGAGATCATAAAGCGATATGCGGCGGCTGAGTAGTCAAACGTAAACAGTCAGCAGTGCGTTAAATAGCACTGAGGATTCCGCTGAAAGGAGACTTTTCATATGACAGAGAGAGAATTATTAAAAGATAAAAAGAGAATCGTGATCAAGATCGGATCTTCTTCACTGACACACGCGGAGACAGGCGATCTGAATCTTGCAAAGATCGAGAAGCTTGTCCGCATCATCAGTGACATGAGAGGCATGGGAAAAGAAGTGATCCTTGTTTCCTCCGGTGCCATCGCCACAGGACGCCAGACTCTCGGCGGAAAGAAACCGGAGACGGTTGCCGAGAAACAGGCATACGCAGCTGTGGGCCAGGCACGTCTCATGATGGTGTACCAGAAGCTTTTCTCCGAGTACAACCAGACTGCGGCACAGATCCTGATCACTAAGGCGACGATCCTGGATGATACCTCCCGCACGAACGCGAAGAACACGTTCAATGAACTTTTAAAGCTCGGAACGGTGCCGATCGTAAATGAGAACGATACCGTATCTACATATGAAATTAAATTCGGTGATAACGACAGACTGTCTGCCATCGTTGCAGCCCTCGTGGAAGGCGACCTGCTATTCCTTCTCTCCGATATCGACGGCCTCTACACCGACGATCCGAAGAAAAACCCGGACGCGAAGTTCATCAGCCAGGTGGATGATCTTACCGATGAATTTATGGCTATGGGTAAGGGAACCACAGGAAGTGACGTGGGAACCGGTGGAATGGCGACGAAGCTCCATGCGGCAAAGATCGCGACGGAGAGCGGAGCCGACATGGTGATCGCCAACGCGGACGATCTGGAAGTTATGTGGCGGATCTTAAAGGGCGAGGAGATCGGAACGCTCTTTAAAGCGAATAAGAGCAGTGAATTTGCGCTGTTGGATTATATCCAGAGCATTCACGCGTAATATGGGCACTGAAAAGAAACTGAGAGGACAAGAGAAACAAATATGAAACAGGAACAGATCGACAGAATCAATGAGCTTTACCATAAATCCCAGGCCGTAGGACTTACGGACGCGGAAAAAGAGGAACAGGCAGCTTTGAGAAAACAGTATGTTGCCGATATCAAGGCGAGCCTCAGAGGCCATTTAAACAATATCTCCATCGTTGAGAAGGATGGCTCCGTGACAGATCTTGGAAAGAAATACGGAAATGTTGGAAAAACAGAAAGCTGATCTTAGAAAAGAAATACGAGGCCAGTTAAGGTTACTGCCGGAGGAAGAAAAAGAGATCCTGGATCGCCAGATCGCGGAGCGGGTCCTGACTCTTCCCGCGGTCACTGATGCCGGGGCAGTTTACGGATATGCGTCTTTAAACTGGGAGACTGGGACTGCGGAGATCTTAAAAGAGCTTTGGAAGAAAAAATGCATTGTCTGCCTTCCAAAAGTCATGGGTGAGACGATGGAGTTTTTCGTGACTGACTCAGAGGATGATCTCACTGAGGGCGCGTTTCACATTATGGAGCCTAAGAACGGATGCCGGAGCGCAGAAGAGTACCATTCGGAAAAGATGGACCAGGAATTTCATCAGAAATCCAGGTATATTTTTTCGACAGCACCGATCCTGGTGCCGGGCATGGGATTTACGGAAAACGGCGTCCGCCTTGGAAAAGGCGGCGGATATTATGACCGGTATCTGGAGACGCATCCCGGTCATAAGACCATTGCCCTGGCATACGAGTTCCAGATCCTTCATGAGCTCCCGGCGGAGCCGTATGACAAGAGCTGATAACCTTAGCGTAGCAACCACCCTCGTAGTTGAATACACCTTCGTTATCCCATCCGTGCTCATCGTCACCGATCAACAAACGTTTCGGGTCCGTAGACAAAGTAGTCTTACCAGTACCAGACAAACCGAAGAAGATAGCTGAGCTCTTGCCCTCTTTATCCGTGTTAGCGGAGCAGTGCATAGAAGCGATACCACGCAACGGGTTCAAGTAGTTCATGATAGAGAAGATACCCTTCTTCATCTCACCACCGTACCAAGTATTCAAGATAACTTGCTCTTTAGTCTTCAAGTTGAAAACAGTAGCAGTCTCAGAGTTCAAGCCTAATTCTTTGTAGTTGTCAACTTTAGCCTTAGCTGCGTTGAAAGAAACGAAATCAGGTTCGCCGTAGTTAGCCAATTCCTCAGCTGTCGGACGGATGAACATATTAGTTACGAAGTGAGCTTGCCAAGCAACCTCCATGATGAAACGTACTTTCAAACGAGTAGCCTCGTTAGCGCCACAGAATGTATCGACAACGAACAAACGTTTGCCAGACAATTCTTTTACGGCTTTAGCCTTCAAGTCTGCCCAAGCAGCCTCAGAACAAGGCTTGTTATCATTCTTATATTCATCAGAAGTCCACCATACAGAATCTTCGCTGGCTTCATTCTTTACGAAAAATTTATCTTTAGGAGAACGACCTGTATAAATACCAGTCATCACGTTTACAGCACCTAGCTCAGTTACTTGGCCTTTCTCGAAGCCTTCCAAACTCGGTTTAGTTTCTTCTGCGAACAGAACATCATAAGACGGATTGTGAACGATTTCTTTCACATCAACAATTCCGTACTTGCTTAAATCTAAATTAGCCATCTTGAATTTAATTTAAATGATTGACTTTATATAACTTTTCTCTCTACTCTAGTTCGATACGGTGAGTCTTTCCGACCTTTTGGAGCTTGCTGCGACTCCACCTTGTTAACCGCGGTACAAAAGTAATATTTTTTTTTATCGTACACAGCTTATTAAGGAAATTTTTCAGTAATAATTACTCTTTTCCATGCAATTAACAAAACCCTTAGTCTATTTGTAATATGGAGTTTACAAATCATATACTTTTAGCTAGCATCTCAACTATTTCCGAAGTTGTCATCATAGGTATTCGCTTTTATTGTGACTGAAACAAAGATATATACTTTTTTCCGCACAAACAAATCCAGCGTATAAATATAAGAAAGGCGCAGGATAAATATCTTGCGCCTTCTCTTATATCCGATCAGAAATATATTACTTTACCTCCCAAATCTCACCTTTCATCAAAAGGTCGTGTAATTTACGTGTAGGATTCTTCGCTTGTACCTCCTCGATTTGCTGGTGGACAGCCTCATCATAGGTCGGTCCCTCCACATCTCGTATTACGCCTAATGCGATTGGCATATCACCGCTCATCATGGCAAGCATCATATGCAAGGTGTTATCCTTCTCATGGGCGTCGTGTACCAATACGTCATCCATCGTATAACCATCTTGTCCGATCGTTACGGATTTCAGTTTTAGGCCGTCTAGCACAAGGCCTTTATCCATGTTAGCGCCGTAAACCATTTTCTCGCCATGGCGAAGGAAAATCGTACGATCCGCACGGTATGCCTTATCAACGATCCCCTTATGGATACCATCATTAAAGATCACGCAGTTTACCAACACTTCCGTAACGGAAGCGCCTTTATGACGGGCGGAAGCCGTCAATACCTCGGTCGTATTCTTCAAATCCACATCGATCGAGCGGGCGAAGAAATTACCACGGGCACCCAATGCCAACTCAGCCGGCACAAACGGATCTTCCACCGTTCCATACGGAGAGCTCTTGGATACGAAACCACGGTCGGATGTCGGGGAATACTGCCCCTTCGTCAAACCATAGATCTTATTGTTGAAAAGAACGATATTCAAGTCGATATTACGACGGACAGCGTGGATAAAATGATTACCGCCGATAGCCAAGCAGTCGCCATCACCCGTAATCAACCATACGCTCAAGTCCGGGCGAGCCGTCTTTACGCCGGTAGCGATAGCCGCTCCACGACCATGGATCGTATGGAAGCCATACGTATTCATATAATAAGGTAAGCGGGAAGAACAGCCGATACCTGAGATAACTGCCATATTGTGAGGAGCCACTCCTACCTCGGCCATAGCCTTATGCAGGCAATTCAGTACCGCATGGTCGCCACAACCCGGGCACCAACGTACGTACTGGTCGCTTTTATAATCTTTCGGTTGAAATTTAGTTTCTTCTGTTGTCATCTTTTAAGCCTCCAATATTTTAGTGAATTCCTCAACTAATCTCGCAACGACAAAAGGTTGTCCCTTTACACGATTGAAGCGATACGGGTTAAATCCGGGTACCTTTCCACGTAAATAGTTAGCGAACTGGCCGTTATTTTGCTCAGCCACCACCACTTTCTTATACTTAGAAAGAACCTCAGCCGTATTCTTAGGCAGCGGGTTGATAAACTTGAAGTGAGCGAAAGCCACCTTCTTGCCATTCTCCTGCATCGTCTCCATCGCCTCGTAAAGGTGTCCGTAGGTTCCACCCCAACCAACGATCAATAAATCAGCGTCCTCATCTCCGATCACTTCCAGTTCGGGGATATAGTCGGCGATCTTATCGATCTTAGCCTGACGGGTCGTCACCATCTTCTGGTGGTTAGCCGGATCGGTAGAGATAGCGCTCGTCTCGTAGTCTTTCTCCAGACCGCCCAGACGATGAGCGAAACCTTCCGTTCCCGGAATCGCCCAGTAACGAACCAAGCTTTCCTTGTTACGACGATACGCCTTCCAAACTTTCTCGTCTTGATAATTAGCTACGTAATTCGGCTTAATCTCCGGATATTTATCCATTTCCGGAATTCTCCAAGCGGAAGAACCGTTAGCGATAAAGGCATCGGTCAACAAGATAACCGGAGTCATATGCTCCACGGCCAACTTACCCGCCCAAAATGCGGCATCAAAACAATCAGTCGGCGTAGAGGCCGCTATTACCACGGCAGGGCTCTCACCATTACGGCCATACAGAGCCTGCATCAAGTCCGTTTGCTCGCTCTTCGTCGGCAAGCCCGTAGAAGGACCGCCACGCTGAACATCGATAATCACCAAAGGCAACTCGGCGATTACAGCCAAACCGATCGCCTCGCTCTTCAAGGCAAGACCCGGTCCGGAAGTAGACGTAGCCGCCAAGCAACCGGCGAAACTAGCTCCGATAGAAGTACAGATACCGGCGATCTCATCCTCGGCCTGAACCGTGATAACGCCTAAATCCTTACGTTTAGATAATTCATGTAAAATATCAGTAGCCGGAGTGATCGGGTAACTACCCAAGAACAACTGCAAACCAGCTTTCTCGGCAGCGGCTATCAAACCATAGGAAGTAGCCTTATTACCATTCACGTCCGTATAGAATCCGGGCTCGGCTTTCTTACTCTCGATACGATACGTAGAAACCGAGGCATGGATATTATTACCATAATTATAACCGTCCGTCAAAGCCTTGATATTAGCTTGGGCGATAACCGGTTTCTTAGCGAACTTATTCTGCAACATGTGCATAGCCTCCTCCAGCGGACGCTCGAACAACCAGCAAACAAGTCCTAAGGCGAACATATTCTTACAGCGAAGAGCCGATTTATTGTCCAAGCCAAACTCAACCAATCCGTCTTTTACCATCGTAGAGATCGGAGCGGCAACAACCTGCACGCCAGTCAATCCCAGCTCAGTAAACGGATCATCGGTCGTAAACAAGGCCTTATCCAAATCACTTTTCTTGAAAGAGTCCGTGTCGATTAAAACAATCGCATTGGGTTTTAGGTGTTTTACGTTCACCTTTAGTGCGGCGGGATTCATGGCCACCAATACGTCGGCCTTATCACCGGGTGTGAAGATTTTGCGCGATCCCAAGTGCACTTGGAATCCAGATACACCACTTAGTGTTCCTTGTGGAGCACGTACTTCTGCCGGATAGTCTGGGAATGTAGAAATCTCGTTCCCGAAAACCGCGGACAGGTTTGAAAAGATTGTACCGGTTAACTGCATGCCATCTCCCGAGTCTCCCGAGAAACGAATTACAACCTTCTCCAGCGTCTTAACTTTTGTCTGTTCTGCCATAATATACTTTATTAGCTTTATCGCTTATTGGTATTTAGATCGTCCGCAAAGTAAAGCATAAACTTTGCGAGTTCAAAACTTTTCCGCATCAAAAAGCAGAGAGGTATAGATCAAGATTATTAGATGATAGATTAAAATGATTAGACACATAACTATTCACTGTCTTCCCGTAATACATATATACTCCCGCCCTAAAGCCCTTATCCGATTTGATCATTCCTTGCACGGAACCGGCGTCGCCCAACGACAATAATAAAGGCACGAATATATTACTATAAGCCATCGAGGTAGTACGAGCCACCCGGTTGCTGATATTCAGTTTACAATAATGTAATACCCCATATTGCTCGAACACCGCGGGATCTTCCCTCGACAAGCAACAAGTCGTCTCAAAGCAACCGCCTTGGCTTACCCTCAGATCGATCACCAAAGCTCCCTTTTTCATCGTACGCACCAAGTCCGTAGCGATAATATAGCGATGTCTCGTATTAATATAACGCATCGCCCCGATCACCACGTCAGCGCTACGAAACGCGTTATGCAGCACATTCGGATGGAACGTGGAAGTAAAAAGCCCTTGCCCCAAGACCTGTTGTATTATACGCAATTTATTGATATCATCATCGAATACTTTCACGGATGCTCCCAAGGCCAATGCGGCACGCGCGGCCACGGTCCCGGCGTTTCCGGCCCCGATGATCACCACTTCCGTAGGGGATACGCCCGGGATACCGCCTAATAAGATCCCTTTACCTCCTTGGGTATTGCTCAACAGCTCGGAAGCGATCGTTATGGAAGCCGCCCCCTCGATCTCGGAAGTGACATTCAGCACCGGGAAACGATTATATTCATCCGCCATCAACTCATAAGAGATAGCGGTAATCCGTTTCGCCATCATCAACTCGAAAGCCTCTTGAGCGAATAAATTAAACTGCACCAATGAGAAAACGGTCGTGCGAGGTCTCATAAGTGCGATTTCCACCGGCAACGGAGGCAATATCTTCAAGATCAGATCCGCTTGGAAAACTTCTGCGGGCGTATCGACGATCTCCGCCCCCGCCTCCGAGAAATGATTATCGGAATAGTTGATACCTAATCCGGCGCCACTTTCCACCAGCACCCGGTGACCGCAATCGGTCAGCATATCCACCGCCTCCGGAGTTAACGGCAAACGTTTTTCCGCCTCGCATCGTTCACGAGGAATACCGATGAGCAAACGGTTATTCACCTTGCTGATCTCTTTCAATAATTCCTGCGGGATATAGGCCCCCTGTGCCTGCCGGCCGTCGTTCGCTTCCATATGCTATAGGATTTTCATTAACGCGTTCGATATGTCATGTACATCAGATTCTGTTAACATCTTCTCGGCATCAAACGTTATGGACGCCTTCGTATAAAACGGATTCCTTTTCTCCAGACTCTCGGCGATAAACGCCCTCAGTTCCTCCCCGGAACGTCCTTTCAACACCGGACGGGTATGTTTGCACAACTCCAGACGCTTCGCCAGCTCCTCGACTGACACCTTCAAGTAAACCGTCGTGCCAGAAGCGTTCATAAACTCCATGTTATCGAAAAAGCAAGGAGCGCCTCCTCCCGTGGAGATCAGCACGTCCTCAAACTCAGCGACCTCGTGAAGCATATTCCGTTCTATCTCTCGGAAAGCCTCCTCCCCTCTCTCGGCGAATATCTGCGAAACGGCCTTATGATAACGCCCTTCGATATAGTAATCAAGATCTATGAACGAAAGACCGGCGAGCTTGGCAAGCTCTTTTCCCACCGTTGTCTTGCCCGCTCCCATATATCCGACCAAAAAAACACGTTTCATACGTTATTATAATAGTTTTCGCAAATGTAAACTTTTTCCGGGAACTCCATCTTCTTTATTCCTAAGAATCAATAAAAAAATCATAGGCCAATGGCTTTTACTGTCTGGGTCGCACGATCCACTACCAATAAAGTATGACGAGCACCGGCTATTTTCTCGGGATAGACCATCGAATCTGTAAAGTCCTGCAATAATTTTCCGTTCTTAGGGCTGATCTCCCATAGCTCCGACCGTTTATCATCGACACGAAGCGTAACAAACAAACGATCCCCTACAAACGCTATCGACTGGGGAGACTTTTCAAATCCCAATGTCACCAGATACGGCGCAAAGCCCGTGTCCCCTGCCCGAATGTCCGCAGGATCGAATAAATAGATTATATTTTTATTCTGGGCCGTCACATATAAAAAGCCATCATTTCGTGCCGCTACTGCATAAGTACCCATTGCCTCTTGTAAATTTACGCTACGGCTATATATAGGTACCCGAGCAGCGGAACCGGGCTGTACATCTTGCTCCAAGACAACTACCAGTTTCCGTTTATCCCGGATAAAGACAGCTCCTTGACTAGCCGTGACATCAAATGCGTGAACGGTCTGATAACCACCCTCACCCCAAGTACCCGTACCGATACAAGTAATGAACTCATATGTTTCAGCATCGAACACATCCGTACGGCTTCCCGCATTCGTGACATATATTTTCCCATACGAGCGAGTCACACCGTTTGGCTCCCCCGCAAAAGTCTCTTTCTTATCTCCATTCATCCACTCAACCATACTTTTCACATGATGTACATTACCGGAAGATACATCAAAAACCTCCAAACTATAATGTCCCGGAGCATCATTTACTACATATAGCGTATTCCCATAAAGATAGACCGCTTTCGGATGAAAAGTTTCCACAGTGGCACCGGGAATATCCAAGGCAGAAAGTATAAATGAGAGAGAAGGACCCTCATCGCCGGCTCTATCCGTCTCCATCGGAGCAAGCCCAAGCCCACCATCTATGGCATCCAGTTCCGGATCATCGATAATGTATTTCGAGGAGGTATACACGCTTTTGTTCTCTACCAAGTTCTTATTCCTCCGAGTATGCAAGAAACGGCGGGAATAAATCGGCAATTTCTTACTCACGGAAAGCTGTGAGTAAACCTTCATACAAATCGTAGGGAAGCCTCCTTCCGCCGGATAATACGTCATATTCCCACTATGCCCATATCCCAAGCAGTGCGCCAGCTCATGATACGGCACATCAGTCCCGTTGGCATCATCCGCATAATGGGTAAGATAGACATATTCACCTAATCCAAAGGTATTTCCCCCGCCCAGGCCGACAACATTCACCACACGCCCATAACACAATCCGCCATGATTCAAGATCTTTTTCTTCAATACATCTATATCCACGATTTGCTCGTTATTTATCAGCTTACCACGCCACTTCTCCAGTTCCTCGTCAAAAAGCGAGGAAGAAAACATCGCCGCCATATTCAAGGAAAGGGCAACCGCCTCACGAGCCAGATGTGGCCTGAAGTTACCCCAGTTTGAACCGGAATACTTACCAAACCAAATATTCCACTTTGGTTTCACGTTAATCATTCCTTGATATACCGGATCTCCACATTCAATCCGCAAACTTATATTCTCGGCCGCCATATCCGGATAGGCTTCTATGGTAACCTCCTCGCCGGAACGCGTATAATAAACCTTCGCCTGTTCCAGAAAAGGCAACTTCATTTTAAACTCCTGAAAAGGTAAAACCGTAGTAAACTCCGCAAACCGTACCTCGTCCTCATAGCCTTCAATCGTCGCCCATACGATCACGTTATGTATAGCCCTGGGTGAATAGAAACGAAGCATCAGCTCATTCTGCTCGGTAACCGACACCTGCAAAGGTTCATTCACCTTGAATTTTCGCTGCGACGAATCGAAAAGAACCTCGTCCGGTTCCTCATCCTGAAGGATATAAGAAGTATTCGACGAATCATAATCCTCCTCCGCCATCCGTATTAAACCATATTTACTCGTTCCTCCACTATTATCCACATCATCTTCATCCGAACATCCGAGAACAAGAAAGCCTCCCATTACAAACAGAATGACACGAATGATCGTGTATCTCAACATTTCATTCATAAATAATCTCTTACCAGTTTTGGACGCAAAAATAGTATTTTTATTTAACTCGCATAAAAGTCACCGTTTTTATGTAATTTTGCCCCGTAGACAGATGTAGAT
>ENA-UPWK01001828-UPWK01001828.1-human-gut-metagenome-genome-assembly--contig:-NODE-1828-length-12614-cov-3.978145_pt1 | contig 12614 bp, 10 predicted proteins | sample MGYA00250048_ERZ773373 | MGnify/ENA primary metagenome ERZ773373 (study PRJEB29103, sample SAMN06112059) | human gut metagenome | biome: human gut; feature: ankylosing spondylitis patient; material... | reverse complement strand
ATTTTAGTTGCGGGTGTTTTTGAAATGGTATGTATTTACGGTTTTTTTCGCTATGAAGTTGAAAGAGCTTTTGGAATAATTCCGGCTATTATTATGACTGCTGTATTTTATAGCTTACATCATGCAGGTTTTCAACCAGAATTTTTAAAACTATTTTTTGTGGGAATTATGTATGTTTCTGTATTTTACATTACTAAAAATATTTTCAGTATTTTTCCGTTTTTTTGGGGAGTAGGTGCTATTTGGGACGTATTGATAAACTCAGAAGCAGGCAAACAAATTGAAAATATACAAAGTTTTTATATTGCCATTTTGATGTTAATATCAATGCTAGGAATTTGTATTTATATTTATAAGAGAAAGTAATTAAAAGATTATATAAAAGGCAGAACATTATTGCTAACAGTTCTGCCCCCAGGGGATATGAGAGATAATATCTCCTGGGGTATACTTATAAACGACTAATTATTTATACCATTTCATCAATATCCAGCACATTATCATTTTGATCCATACTGAAGGATAAATTGAAAAAGACTTCAGGGTAGCGTTCATCAATATAGGAATAGCACAAATTGTATTGGCTTTCCAGACCATCATGATTATAGGCCTTATTTTTATACACTACCTCTTTTTGAGGCTCTCCATAAGCAGCAATCACTTGTTCCCTGGAATCGCCTAATTTTATACCACGCGAAGTTTCTGTGTCTGATGACATTTGATCGGGGTATTCCGTATATGCCGTACAATTTGTAGTCATAATAGAAATACGTTCTACATCTTCATAGCCGTTTCCGGCTCCATATAAGTCTACGTAATTGCTATATCCAAATCCATTAACATTAAAATCCTCATAAGAGAGAGGCAAAATGGTGCTATTCTCCGTGCTTCCTGATACTTCCACCGGTGCCGGAGTTTCTGTGGAATCTTCCGTTATCACTTCTGTGGTTTCAGTGCGTTCGGTTTCTGCGTTCGTTTCACTCTGCCCGGCATCCGGTTCTGTGGCAGTCGATGCGTTTTCTGACTCTGCGACGATGGCCGTTGCTTCGCAACTATTATGATCAAATTGTAGCAGAAAATGGAGATATGGCAACTGGATTTTTCTAAGAGATTTCCCATGCATGAAGTATCAAGAGTTGTAATCAGTACATTCTTAGGATTTAGATGAAAAATAGGATTTACTATGATATGATTAGTTAAGAATTATATTTAATACGAAAGAGGAATGACACATTATTATGGAATTTTTCAGTTTGTTTTCAACAGTATTTTTTAATATAGCAATTACCTTTGGCCTGTTATTACTTATATACTTGTTTTTCTTTTCGGGCATTAGAGCACGTAAGGACCTGAAACCGGTTAAGTACATTTCCTACAAAAAGGATCATTTTCAGGAGAATTTTGAATTTACCTGTGAGTTTTGCGGATCCAAGGTATCTTCTGCGGATGAAAAATGTCCAACCTGTGGCGGTAATTTTGGAAAGAACAAGGAGTATCAGTTAAAGAAACGGGCCATGCATCAAAGGTATTTAGAGTATATGAAATCCCAGGAAGAAGCCATTACACAGGAAACGGAATATATAAGTACTACAATGCAGGCAATTCAAAAATATAAGCTGATACGTCATAAATACTACAATTTTGAAATCGGCGAGCCTCCGGTTTATAAACCTGCAAGTGATTATGAATTTACCTGTGAATACTGTGATAATAAGATAAGGGGAAAAAGCACAGACGAAAAGGGGTGTAGTAATTGTGGGGCTTCTTATAAAGAAAACCTGGAATTATTGGTACGCGAAGAGGAAGACCGTCTGGAAAAACGCCATTATGACGAATATATGAAACTGAAGGATCTGGAGTGGGAGCAGAATATCAGGAATGAGCGAAGAGATGCAAACATTGATGAAAAGTATGGGACACCTATCCGATTTATGGAGAAAAATGCAAAGGTTATTGCGCTGGTCATTTTGCTTGGGCTTATGATGATTTCCGTGGGAATAACAGTTTTGATTTTATAGTTTAGGTAAAACAGGATGAGTATATCTGACGTGAAGGGAGATCACATGGACATTCTATTTAAAAACGATGATTTTGTATTTTCCTACAGGGTTGGCGGTATATTGATCCATAATGAAAAGATTCTGTTGCAACGTCCGAAAAATGATGACTATGCTATCATCGGCGGGCATGTTGCGGCTATGGAGACCAGCATGGAAATGCTGAAACGGGAGTTTGAAGAAGAACTTCACGCTGAGATAGAGGTAGATAATCTGCTGGCTATAGGCGAAATTTATTTTCCATGGGGAAAGAGACCCTGCCACCAGATCTGCTTATATTATAATGTTCATTTACTGGACGATAGTATTCCTATGGATGGGGTGTTTCATGGATATGATGAATTGGATCATGAGAGAATCAATCTGGATTTCTGCTGGATTCCGCTGGAGGAACATAATATCACCTATACAGATCGTCACATTGTAGAGGACAACCCCACCTACGAAGAATTAAAAGAATGGCAGAGCAGAAGTGGGCTGCCGTTAAAGAAATTCTTCAATACCAGTGGGGTGTTATATAAGAACATGCAGTTGAAGGACAAGCTTCCGAACATGACGGAAGAGGAACAACTTCGGCTGCTGGCCACGGACGGAATGCTGGTAAAGCGGCCGTTGGTCGTGGACGGGGATCTGGTGTTGACCGGATTCCGGGAAGCAGAATGGAAGGAAAAATTAATTTAGTACAAGGAGGACGAATATGAGCAGAGTAAATTTTGGAGCAAAGCCGGTAATGTATCCCATGCCGGTGCTGATCATTGCAACTTATGACGAAAATGGAGTACCCGATGCCATGAACGCAGCATGGGGAATCATTACGGACATGAATGAGATCTCCATCAGTATGTCAGAGCATAAGACCACGGAGAATCTGGCAAAGACCGGAGCATTTACCGTAAGTATCGGAACCGAAGATACCGTGGTAGCCTGCGACTATGTGGGCGTGGAATCTGCGAAGAAAGTACCTGATAAATTCTCAAAGTCCGGTTTCCATGCAGCCAAGAGTGATTTTGTCAATGCACCGTTGATCGATGAACTTCCCATGGCGCTGGAATGTAAGGTGAAAAGTTTTGAAGACGGCATTCTGGTGGGCGATATCGTCAACGTCAATGCGGACGAAAGCATCCTGACGGATGGCAAGATCGATCCGAAGAAATTGAAGCCAATCAGCTATGATCCTGTGAATAATACTTATCTTGCAATGGGAGATAAAGTAGGAAATGCTTTTAAAGACGGTTTGAAATTGAAATAGTAAGATCAAAGAACGCAGGAGGTTTAACCCTCCTGCGTTCCCATCTCATCAGTGGTAGAGCGGATATGTTCTACTGCCGTCTTTACTTGTTCTGCGCAATCCAGGTTGTTCTGGCTCATGGTGTGCACCTGCTCGGCATTAGCTGTGACTTCTTCGGTTACAGCGGACAGATGGGAGATGTTCTCCATAATCTTATTATTGGATTCTGACAATCCCAGAATGTGGTGATTTACTTCTTCCACCTGGGAAGCCAGTGCTTCCATATTTTTGTTCAGCTGTTCGAAAGTCTCGGAAGCGGCCAGGATCTTTTCGCCCTGCTGTTCGGTAGCTTCAATGGAACCGTTGATCGTGTTGACTACCATGTTGGCATTGACATTCAGCTCGTTGGTAATCTTGGTGATCTCTTCGGTAAAGCTCTTGGTCTGCTCTGCGAGCTGACGGATCTGCTGTGCTACAACGGCGAAACCGCGTCCGGCTTCACCGGCACGGGCACTTTCGATGGAAGCGTTCAGGGCTAAAAGATTTGTCTGACCGGAGATTGCCATGATGCTTCCGGCGATAGTTTCCACCTCTTTTGTCTTTTCCTGTAATTTTGCCATGGCGTCGGTGACGGAATGGTTGGTATCCTTGATCATGGCAGACTGCTGTTTTAAGGATTCCATAGCAGCCAGGTTCTTACGGATGCTTTCGTTAGAATCTTCGGCGATCTGCACCATCTGCTCGGAGATATGACCGGTCTGCTCGATAGCATTCTGAATCGTACCGGTCATGTGGCTCTGTTCTTCGATGCTGGTGGCAGTCATATTGGTGGCAGAGGAAATCTCCTGCATACTGTTGGCTACAGATTCCGTAGTTTGTACCAGCTGGTTCATAAGATCTGTGGTTTTGGTGGTTTCCTGATGTACGGTCTGGGATACGTCCAGAACATTATCCAGTACTTCTTTTACATGGTTATGTTCTTCCCGGGAAGAACCGATGGCATCATTGTTAAATAATATAGCAATCTTACCGGTTTCCAAAATAATGATTCCAATCAGGAATACCAGCAGGGTAGAGCAGACGGCATTCACATCCTGACCGTAGATTCCTTTCGTAGCCTGAACGATCATGACGATCAGGTAGAGCACGAATAATCCCAAAGCGGTTTTCTTCAGAGATTTTTTCTCATAATAAGGAATCTGTAATATGAAAATGGCGATCAGCGCATAGTGAATGAAACTTGCATCTGTCTGTAAACCGACCAACAGATACTCAATGCCGATCTCGATGGTAGCGAAGACTTTTAATAGTCGTGTCGCCTTATTTCGAAGGTGTGTCACGGCATTTACTACACAGAAAACGGCGATCAGAATGGTATTTGCGTATGTAACAATGGGTGCAATGTTGTGATTTGTCAGTTTTAACCACAGATAAAACAGGAACACGATCGCCAAAAGCGAAGAAGCGATAATATAGAACCGGTTCATTCTGATATTGCGTTCCGCGGTATCCGTATAACGATATTTATTATTTTCTTTTATATTCATATTCATAAGTTCCCTCCCTATTTTTATTGATGCTATTTTAAGTGTAACTGTTTTCGTCAATTTTTTCTACATTTTTATTCCATTTTTGAAAAATTTTTTGAAAAAAATCATGGAAATAAAAAATGCAAATTGATACTGATTTTCAATACCAAATGCGCTATAATACTTCTGTTACAGCACAGAACATTAAGATGTTGAGATACGAAAGGATACAGAAGTGTTATGACACTGAAAGAATTGGAAATCGGCAAAAGCGCCGTGATCGAAACCGTCGGTGGTTCTGGAGAACTCAGACAGCATTTCCTGGATATGGGTATGATCCCGGGAGCGGAGGTGACGGTGGTAAAGCTGGCTCCGATGGGGGATCCCATGGAATTGCAGGTGCACGGCTATGAACTTACGTTACGGCTGGCGGAAGCGGATCAGATCGAGATCGCACCCATATCGAAGAGAACAAGAGAGCATAAGGGGCTGGACCGGGTGACGGATGCGGAGCACCCGGGCTTAGGTGAGGATGGAAAATACCATTCGAAAAAAGACGAGAATCCTCTGCCGGAGGGAACGACACTAACGTTCGCCCTGGCGGGAAATCAGAACTGCGGCAAGACTACACTGTTCAATCAGCTCACCGGCTCGAATCAGCATGTGGGAAATTTCCCCGGAGTTACCGTAGACCGTAAGGACGGCTCCATCAAAGGGTATCCGGATACTTTGGTGACAGACCTGCCCGGTATTTATTCCATGTCCCCTTACAGCAGTGAAGAGATCGTATCCCGTAATTTTATCCTGTATGAGAAACCCAGAGCTATCATCAATATCGTGGATGCGACGAATATCGAGCGTAATCTGTATCTGACCATGCAGTTGTTGGAAATGAATATTCCCATGGTTGTAGCTCTGAACATGATGGATGAAGTCACCGGCAATCACGGCTCCATCGATGTGAACGCCATGGAAGCGTTCCTGGGAGTACCCGTAATCCCCATTTCCGCTGCGAAAAACGAAGGCGTGGACGAACTGATCCGTCATGCAGTCCATGTGGCAAAATATCAGGAACGGCCGCTGCGGCAGGATTTCTGCGATAAAAACGATCATGACGGTTCCGTACACCGCTGCATCCATGCGGTATGCCATCTGATCGAGGATCATGCGGAGACTGCGAAGCTGCCCCTGCGTTTTGCAGCCAACAAAGCCATTGAAGGAGACCACCTGATCCTGGAGAAGTTGCAGCTGGATGAAAATGAAAAAGAAATGCTGGAGCATATTGTCTGTCAGATGGAGACAGAGCGTGGTGTGGACCGGAGTGCGGCTATCGCGGACATGCGGTTTGATTTTATCGAGAGATTATGTGAACAGACAGTAGTAAAACCCAAAGAAAGTAAGGAACGGATTCGCAGTGAGAAGATCGATCGGATCCTTACCGGAAAATATACGGCAATCCCTTGTTTTATTGTGATCATGATATTGGTGTTTTATTTGACATTTAATGTGATCGGAGCCTGGCTGCAAGGGCTTTTGGAACTGGGAATCGGCAGACTGACAGAACTTGCGGATGCAGCTATGACAGCGGCCCATGTCAACAGTGCAGTACAAAGTCTTGTGATCGACGGTATTTTTACCGGGGTGGGCAGTGTACTGAGCTTCCTGCCCATCGTGGTCACTCTGTTTTTCTTCCTGTCTCTGATGGAGGACAGCGGCTATATTGCCCGTGTGGCGTTCGTTATGGATAAGCTGCTTCGAAAGATCGGTCTGTCCGGACGAAGCATTGTGCCGATGCTGATCGGGTTCGGATGTACGGTCCCGGCGGTCATGGCCACGAGAACACTGACCAGTGAGAGAGACCGTAAGATGACGATCCTGCTGACACCGTTTATGAGCTGCTCCGCAAAATTACCGATTTATTCGTTCTTCGTGAGCGTATTTTTCCCGGGAAAGGGCGGACTGATCATGTCGGCATTGTATCTGTTTGGTATCCTTATGGGAATTCTGGTAGCATTTTTATACCGGGGCACGTTATTCCAGGGAGAACCGGTGCCTTTTGTAATGGAACTGCCGAACTACCGTCTGCCGGGAGCCAAAAATGTAGGGCAGCTGTTGTGGGAAAAGGCAAAAGACTTTTTACAGAAAGCATTCACTGTGATCTTCATTGCCACCATCGTGGTATGGTTCCTGCAGAGCTTTGACCTGAAACTGAATCTCGTTGAGGATTCGGCAAACAGTATGCTGGCTATGGTATCCGGTCTGCTGGTACCGCTGTTTCGACCGCTCGGCCTGGGTGACTGGCGGATCTGTACCTCTCTGATCAGCGGATTCATGGCAAAAGAAAGTGTGGTAGCAACCCTGGAAGTATTGTTCGGCAGCAGCATTGCCACCGTACTTACCCCGCTGGCAGCCGCGTCGTTACTGGTATTCAGTCTGCTGTATACTCCCTGTGTGGCCGCCATCGCTTCTGTCCGCAGAGAACTGGGTGGAAAATGGGCCATTGCCGTGGTACTCTGGCAGTGTTTCGTGGCATGGGTGGCAGCCTTCCTGGTACATAGTATCGGCTTGCTGATAGGATTCTAGAAATTTCAGATGATAAGATGACAAATAGAAAACCTGCAGGGGATTATTCCTCCTGCAGGTATTTTATTACGCATTTCAATTCCGGTGAGATCCATTTGTTCCTATGATATAAAAGCTGTCGCCAGATATCCGGATGAATCTCTGTCATGGGGAGACTGACGAGATTTCCTTTTGTCAGATCTTCCGCTACAACGAACTCCGGCAGATAGGAGATGCCGAGACCCTGACACAGAAGATTGCGGATCAGCTGGGTATCGCCCACCTCCATGATAGGCATGGTCTCCCTACCGTTTTGGGAGAGTAGATCATCCAGAGTGGCCCGGTAACTCATGTTTTTCTCTGTCAGGATCAGCGGATATTCCAGAATCTGTTCCAGGGTGATCTGAGTCTGTCCGGCTAAGGGGTGACCGGCACCGGTGACGAAGTGAATATCCACTGGAGCTTCGAAAGCGGTCACATAATTGTGATTAAAAATACGGCGATCCAGCGTGTATACAATGTCCACCTGATTCTGTCCCAGCATCTGGAACATTTCATCGGTGCTGGTAGCAATGATCTTCAACCGTATTCCGGGATATTTTTCATGAAAATCTTTAAAACGGCTGTGAAATTCCCAGCTGGCCAGGGACTCTGCAATGGCAATCCGCACCAGACCCTCCGGGGCGGTATTACCGCTGATGTGGGTGGCTTCAGCAGCGAGACGCAGGATCTGCTGGGCCAGGGGTAACAGCTTCTCCCCCTCGTTGGTCAGGGTTACGGTATGCCCGATCCGCTCAAACAGAGGGATGGACAGCTCCTTTTCCAATTGTTTGATCTGAAAGGATACGGTGGACTGGGTATAACCCAGACGTCCGGCCGCCAGCGTAAAGCTCTTCAGTTCGTTCACCATAACAAAGGTTTCCAGATTTTTGACATCCATAGAGTAGATACACTTTCTATATTGTAAATTCAATTCTTCGATCAATGCAATGCAAATAATTTGTTTTTCAAATATTTAAGAAAATTATATAATGAGAAAATAGGGCTGTCAATGAGAAAAGACAGCGAAAAATATGGGAAAACAGCAAAAATAAATGCTGTATCCGGCGTTTAAAATAAGTAGTTTTCCCATATTTTTCGCTGTCTTTTCTGGATCGGAAGAGCACACGTCTGAACTCCAGTCACACAGTGATCTCGTATGCCGGGTGTGCCATCGGCTGCGGAAATGTGTGGAAATTCCCGTGGATGTGCGGGCAGAACGGTGGCGGAAGCTTCATGCTGATCTACGTGATCTGCCTGATCGTGCTGGGCCTGCCCACCATGATCATGGAATTTTCCGTGGGGCGCGCGGCGCAGACGAGTCCCCTCTATATGTATCGGAAATTATCCGGCGGCAGGGGAAAATGGAATTTGTGGGGCATCGTTTGTCTCATCGGAAACATTGCATTGATCGCTTTCTATGCGGTGGTGTCCGGATGGATCCTCTATTATTTTGTAAAATTTCTGACAGGGCAGAATCAGGATTTCGGTTTTGAAAAAATGATCACGACGCCCTCGGTGAATGTGACATATTTGTTATTCACCTTGCTGATCGCTTTTGCCATTTTAAGCTTCCATCTGCAGGGTGGGCTGGAGCGTATTACCAAATATATGATGTCAGCATTGATCGTGCTGATGCTGGTGCTGGCGGTGCACAGCTTTACACTTCCGGGAGCAGGAGAGGGATTGAGCTTCTATCTGATCCCACATTTCTCTAAAATCACCGGTTCTGTGGTGGTGGGCGCCATGAATCAGGCATTTTTCACCTTGTCCGTGGGAATGGGCGGTATGGCGATCTTCGGAAGCTATATCGGCAAGGACCGTTCTCTCATGGGTGAGTCTATCCATATTATTATCCTGGATACACTGGTGGCAGTGATCGCCGGTATCATTATATTTCCGGCATGCTTCACTTATGATGTGGAAGTGACAGCGGGCCCCAGCCTTCTGTTCGATACTATGGCAACTGTATTTAACCACATGGCAGGCGGCAGATGGTGGGGAACCTTATTTTTCCTGTTCATGGTGTTTGCAGCCATGTCCACAGTGTTAGGTGTATGTGAAAATATTCTGGCCATGGTCCGGGAACTGACCGGATGGTCCAGACCGGCAGGGTGCGTGGCGTGTGGTGTCGGATGTTTCCTGTTGGCTCTGACGACAGCACTGGGTTTCAGTGTATTTCATTTTCAGCCGTTTGCAGCGGGGACGACCTGGCTCGATTTCTGGGATTTTCTGGTGTCGAATAATATCATGCCCATAGGTTCTATCCTGCTGGCAGTATTTTGTTGTTATAAGGTCGGCTGGGGCTGGGATAAATTCCTGGAGGAAGCAAATGCTGGCAAGGGCTTAAAGGTCCAGCCGTGGATGAAACCGGTGTTCAAATATTTTGTGCCGGCGGCAGTGCTGTTCATCTATGTGTACGGAATGGTAAATTTTGCATGGAAATAAAGTAAATAAAAGTAGGCGGACGGCGGAGTTGAAAAGCTCCGCCGTTTTTTGGATGGAATGATCGTGGAGAGGTTGCGTTATGGCAGAAAAATGGATAGTATAAAGAATAGAAGAGCAGATAGGAGGCACTTATGACAGAGCAGGAGATCCGGACGATATTACGCAGACAAAGAGAATATTTTGCCACGGGAGCCACACTTTCCCGGGAATTCCGGGCAGAACAGCTGGGAAAGTTAAAGGCATCCCTGCAGTGCCATGAAACAGAATTGAACGATGCACTGCAACAGGATCTGGGGAAAAGCCGGATGGAGAGTTACATGTGCGAGATCGGGCTGACGCTCTCGGAGCTGACCTGGATGCAGAAGCACCTGAGAGGGCTGATGCGGGAAAAGAGAGTGCCGACACCGTTATCGCAGCTCGCAGCGAGGAGCTTCCGGTCTCCGTCACCCTATGGCACCGTGTTGATCATGAGTCCATGGAATTATCCGGTGTTATTGACACTGGATCCGTTGATCGACGCTATTGCCGCAGGGAATACCGCAGTGGTAAAACCCAGTGCCTATGCTCCGGCGACGGCAGCAGTGCTAAAAATGATTTTGGAAGAATGCTTCCAGGCGAAATATGTGGCGGTGATCACTGGCGGCAGAGCAGAGAATCAGGCATTGTTACAGCAGCGGTTTGATATGATATTTTTCACTGGAGGCAAGACCGTGGGACGGGAGGTGCTGAGAAGTGCTGCGGAATATCTGACCCCGGTGACGCTGGAGCTGGGCGGGAAAAGTCCCTGTATCGTTGATGCTACGGCGAAGCTTCCGCTGGCGGCGAGGAGGATCGTATTCGGAAAATATCTAAACTGCGGGCAGACCTGTGTGGCACCGGATTATGTGTTGTGTGATGTCAGGATCCGCGACCGATTGGTGGAAGCTATCCGGGCGGAGATCTCGAGACAGTTTGGAGCAGATCCCCTGCAGAATCCGGATTACGGGAAAATCATTAACGAGAAGCATTTTTACAGACTGTTGGGATTGATGGATGCGGAAAAAATCGTCATCGGCGGACAGTATGACGAGAAGACGTTGCGCATTGCGCCTACGGTGATGATGGATGTGGACTGGTCGGATGCCGTGATGGGAGAAGAAATCTTCGGACCGATCCTGCCGGTGGTGACTTATAATGCGTATGATACAGAGAAAAGCATTGTACAAAATGATTTTAGCGGGGAGGTTTCCGGAACCCAAGCTGCCGAGGGAGATTTTGTGGATTGGGCGATCCGCTGTGTGGAGGAACATCCTCATCCGCTGGCATTGTATTTCTTCAGTGAAGATAAAAAAGCCCAGAGAAGGATCCTGGATCACTGCCATTTTGGCGGCGGCTGCATCAACGACACTATCATTCACCTGGCCACCAGCGCCATGCCCTTCGGCGGCGTGGGTGAGAGCGGTATGGGTGGGTATCACGGCCGCACCGGATTCGAGACCTTCAGCCATTATCGGAGTATCGTGGACAAAAAGACATGGATGGATCTGCCGATACGGTATCAGAGATATGATGAGAAAAAAGAGAAGTTGTTGCGGAGGTTTTTGAAGTAACGTCCTGAAAAGTGTGAGATGGCACGAGATTACGTCCTGAAAAGTGTAGTGTATAGCCTAAATTAAGTCCTGAAAAATGTAATAGCAGGATATTAGCGTGAAATAGTATAGAAATCGTGAAGGAAAGAAGGTAATTAGTATGAACTTTATCAAACAGAAATGCATTACAGCAGCAGTATTATTGCTGATTGCTATTTTATCCATAACGGTTGTAGGAAAATACGTCTCCGCACCGGAGAATCATCAGAAGACCATCGCCTCTCTGGATGAGAAAAAACAGACTGTCATGGAATTGACGGCGGCATCCACGGTGACTTCGGCACTGATTACCTTGCTTCCGGGCGACACGGCAACACCCATTGCGGAGAAAATGGCAGATGTCAGCGGATATCTGCTGGTGGTCCTCTGCGCTATCTATCTGGAAAAATATCTCGTGACGATTACCGGCTATGTGGCATTTACCTACCTGATTCCGATTGCCTGCGGCTTGTGGATATTCAATCTGATCTTTGCAAATGCCACCGTGCGAAAACTGGCAGCAAAACTGGCGGTGTTTGGAGTGGCGATCTCCCTCGTGGTTCCTGCCAGTGTGAAGATCTCCGACCTCATCGGTGACACCTATCAGGCCCAGATCGAAGCAACCATTGAAGATGCCAAGAACACACAGAGCATACTGGAAAACAGTGGCGTGGTGGATGATACCAATGCGACGGAAACAACCGGAATCGGAACAACAGAAGCTTCTGGAACTGTTACAGGAAATGTGCAGGAGAAGGACAACAATAACTCCGGCTCTGTCTCAAACATTTTCGACTGGGCAAAAGATGCCATTTCCGGCGCTAAAGATTCAGTGGCAAATGTTGTGGAAAACGTGACGGTTTCTACCGAAGAACTGGTACAGAAGGTGGAGAATTCCCTGAATCACTTTATCGAGGCGGTTGCCGTGATGATCATTACTTCCTGCGTGATCCCGATGCTGGTATTATTATTGTTCTTCTGGATGGTGAAGATAGTGCTGGATGTGGACTTGAGTGGAGTGAAAATTAAGGGGATGCTGCCGGAGCGGAAGGAATAAGTGAAGTTATCTAAAAATCTGAGGTGTTATTCATTTTCATTTTAGCTATTTCAATTTATGTAGAATGATATGACTGAAAATAGAGAT
>ENA-UPWK01001823-UPWK01001823.1-human-gut-metagenome-genome-assembly--contig:-NODE-1823-length-12663-cov-4.183219_pt1 | contig 12663 bp, 11 predicted proteins | sample MGYA00250048_ERZ773373 | MGnify/ENA primary metagenome ERZ773373 (study PRJEB29103, sample SAMN06112059) | human gut metagenome | biome: human gut; feature: ankylosing spondylitis patient; material... | reverse complement strand
GTGCTATTTTATGATAGCTGTGCTAAAAAAGTAGATGTGGTTTTATCCTTTCTTTCAGGTCAAGAAAATTCCAATGATTGCAACGATAAGGATGGGAGTTTTAAAAAAGGGGGTTGAAGTATAAATTACACTTTGTACAATATATATAGGGCGCCCGACGAGAAAAGAAAACGGAGGTTCTGACATGAACAATATGAGGATCTTTTCCATCGGAAAGATAGAAAACAATGAGAAAATGGTATGTATTAATCTAGACGAAAAGTATGCGAAGGGACTCAGGGGGTTAGATGGCTACAGTCATGTGCAGGTTCTTTGGTGGGCTGATGGCTGTGACAATGAATCTAGCAGAAATGTTTTGGTTGAAGAAAAGCCATATAAGAATGGTCCTAATGAGATTGGAGTATTTGCTTTACATTCTCCGGAAAGGCCAAACCCAATAGCGGTTTCAAACGTAAATATTGCTTATGTGGATGTAGAGCACGGAGTTGTCGGATTATATTATATCGATGCTTTTGACGGAACAAAGGTAATTGATCTCAAGCCTTATGTTCCAAGTGTTGATAGAATTGAAAACCCAAGTGTTCCTGAGTGGTGTAAACATTGGCCTAAGTCGTATGAAGAAAGTGGCAGGTTTGATTGGGAATCAGAGTTTAACTTTTAGGAGGCGCGTATGGCTCTTGCTGACTATATAAATAATAAGCCAACCATCGAAACGGATAAACTGATTCTTAGACCGATGATAGCTGCTGATGTTCCTGCACTCAAGGAATGGATGCCAGATAAATCAATCTATACCTATTGGGGAAAGGGTCCAAGTAAAGTGGAAAAAAATCCAGAGTTATTGTTTGAGAAAGAAGATACGCCGACAAAGAGCTTTCATCTTGGAATTGCCCAAAAGGATTCTAACAAGGTTATTGGTGATATCTGGGTTTATCTAATCGAGAATGACAGAATGGCTTCCATTGCAATCCGCTTATCAAAAGAATGCTATGGAAAAGGATATGGAACGGAAAGCTTATCTGCTATGACAAGATTTTGTTTTAAAAACACAGAACTTCAGAGAATCTGGACGGAAGTTGATGTGAAAAATGTAGCTTCTTGCCGAATATTAGAGAAGGCGGGATATACAAGGGAAGGATTAATCAGGCAAGGGAAGATGGTTAATACTTGGTGTGATTATTATATTTATGGCATCCTTGATTCTGATTTTTCTTAATGTATTACATGGTATCAAGAGATTGACAAATCCCGATTTGTTGAGCTGAATAGCACATACTCTCCGATAGGAGCAAGGTTGAAATACACCTTGCTCCTTTTCGTTTCCCAGTGGGTATTCATAGAGAATGAATAAAGAGGTCAGCTATGCACATCAATACTTATCTCGGACAGAGACTTGTTTTTTGAACCACAGGCACTTTCCTCGAAAGTGTCATTCCCTGCAATAATGATCGCCGCCACGCCCTGCTCTGCCCCGTATGCAACCATATTCTGAAAGGTGGTCAACAATTCCGTCTTACGTTCTCTCGCTTTTTCTTTGGTCAGATTTGCACTCATTTTGGAATCCAGATGGATATCCGCACAATGGATGATTTTCATATTGCTGCCTCCCGCATTAACCCTGTAGCACCTGTTGCAAAAGATTGTAACGATGCAGAACCTCATTCGCAAAACTGCATCTTTGATGTTCTCGTTTTGCAGACATATTCATTATATACGAATCTTTGTTCGATTACAACAAAAACGTATCGGTAGTGAGACATTCGGTCTCGTTTTCCGATACGTTTTTTTAAGATGCTGAATCACCTGTGTTTATGACTATACCTGCAGTCTGCCGGCTGTAATGAGTTTTCCGGATTTTCTGTCAAATAACAGAATATCTTCTCCACCGATCTCGAACTTCACTTCCTGGCCGATCTTGTAGGCGGTATTGCCGAAGACTACGCCGGTCAACAGGAAATCCCCGATACGAAGCTTAATCGTGGATTCCATACCGGTGGGCATGGCACCATAGATTACGCCGTCCAGTCCTGCGCCATCGTGTAATTGCAGGGCTTCGGGACGTACACCGATGACAAAATCCTCGTTGGTGATCACGGGAGCTTCCTGCAGTGCGTAATCGTCCTCGTTCACTCTGGCAATATGATACTTGAAGACTTCATCCTTATTGGATTTCTCCACAGCTTTCTTATCCTGCATTTTCTCTTTGTGACGGGCTGCCTCATCGGCTTCGTTCTTATCTCTCTCTGCAAACCATCTCTGCAGATCCAGATGTTCTTTCGGAACAAACTTTGCCTTTCTACCGTCTAAGATCGTCACATCCAGGCTGCCGTTTTCATTCTGCACACCCTTGGCTTCGATAAAATTAATGGAAGGATTTCCTACGAAATCAGCCACAAACAGGTTGTTGGGTCTGCTGTACACAGTCAACGGTGCTTCATACTGCTGCAGCACACCGTTGTTGATCAGGCAGATCTTCGTTGCCAGTGTCATAGCTTCCATCTGGTCATGGGTTACATATACGAAGGTGCTTCCGGTCTCTACATGCAGACGCTGCAGTTCATATCTCATTTCCAGACGGAGTTTCGCATCCAGGTTAGACAGCGGCTCATCCATGAACAGTACCTGGGGTTCCGGTGCCAGTGTTCTGGCAATAGCAACTCTCTGCTGCTGTCCACCGGACAGTTCTGCGGGATAACGATTCATGAACATTCCGATCTTAACGATACGGGATACTCTGCGTACTGCCAGGTCAATCTCTTCCTTGGAATATTTTCTGACCCTGGTTACTACCTTGCCACCGGATACGACTTCGAATTTCTCGTTAAGCTCTTCCCCTTTTTCCTTATGACCTGCCAGGATGCTGTCCAGCTTGGCAGTCAGTTCCTGCTTCTTTTGTTTTGATGCACTTTCTTTGTCTGCTGCCTCGTGGAGTTTGTAATTATACAGCTCCTTTGCAGTATAGATAGAAATGGTATAATTATCGATCAGCTTCAGGTAGACCATATCCAGGTCTAATTTCCCCTTTTTATCTCTACATTCCTCAATGAGTTTTACCAGTTCTCCCGGATTCTCCAGTGCCTTGATCATACTTTTTAAAGCTTTGGCATCCTCATCGATCACGGGAAGTTCTTCCTTGATATTGCCCAGTCCGAAGGAGATGTTCTGGTATACCGTCATGTTCGGCCACAGTGCGTAGTTTTGGAACAGGAATCCGACTTTTCTCTTATTTGCAGGAACATTGATTCCCGCTTCACTGTCGAATACCACCCGGTCTCCGATCTTGATCTGCCCGCTGGTAGGGGTCTCCAGACCGGCGATCATACGTAAGGTAGTGGTCTTGCCGCAACCGGAGGGACCAAGCAGAGTGATAAAGGAATTGTCCTCCATATCCAGACTCAGATCATCTACCGCATAGAATTTTCCCCAACGTTTTGTAACATGTGTTAATTTGATTTCCGGCATAGTTATTTACCTCCGATACCTTCATCCAGGCTGGACCCGGTCAGTTTATTTACTAAAGTATTAAAGATCAGGATCGTTACGATCAGGATCAGGTTGATGGCGCTGGAGAATGCATACAGTCCCATCTCATCGAAATAATCCAGTGTCGTGGAGAGGATAAAGCCCTGCGTACATAACAGTAAGAACAGGGACAGCTCTCGCAGACAGGTCATAAACGGAAGCATATATCCGTTGATAATGGAAGACTTCTGGATCGGAATGATGATCCGAAGCATCCGCTTGTACCAGGGAATATCCTGGATGATGGCCGCTTCCTCGATCTCTCCCGACAGCTGTAGCATGGAGTTCAGTGCACTTCTGCTGGCGAAAGGAATGTACTTGATCACGCCTGCGATGATCAGCAATGTGTAAGTATTGAACAGGTTGATCTTGTCATTGGAGAACAGGATGAAGAAGGCTGCGCCCACTGCCAGGGACGGCATGAGGTACGGCAGGAATGCCACACCGTTGACGTAATTTGCCCACTTGCTTCTCCGGTTCTTGGATACTGCATAACCGATCAGGGTGCCGATCGTACCTGCGATCAGAGCACAGCAGACAGCGACTAACATCGTTCCCTTGAATGCTCTCCAGATCAGCGGATTGTGGAGAATACCGGGCTGTCCGTACAGAGCACCGGCTCCGTTGTTATCCGTCAGCCACCACTTAGTGGTCAGAGCACTGGGATCCATGGTGTACAGGAAACTGTAATCTCCCGGATTCGGAAGGAAAGTCTCCAGTGCGAAGGACAGGATCGGGAAAATACTGGTGAAGAAGGTGATGACGATCAGGATGACCGCGATCAGATATTTCCCGACTTTTCCTAAGTTGATCTTGGAGATCTGTCCGGATTTACCGGTAACCGTCGTATAATTCTTACGGCTCTTTAAGCTCATCTGGTTCATTAACAGGATCGCCACACCGAAGATCATCATGATGATGGCAAGAATACTGGCTTCCCCAGTATACTTGGAGTTCATGGAGATGTACTTGGTGGACAGAGTGGTCAGTCCCAGGTAGTGAGGTACGGGATAACTTCCCATGGCGCTTCCGAATACCAGCAGGATCGTGGAAAGGATCGCCGGCTTTACCATAGGTAAGGTAATGCGGAACATGGTCTTCCACTTCGGTGTATCCAAAATCGTCGCTGCTTCCTCCAGATTGGCATCCATGTTGCGGAAGATGCCGCCGATCAGGATGTAGGCAAAGGGGGCATAATGCAGTCCCAATACTACTGCACTGGGGAACAGCCCCAGGCACCACCATTTGGGCATCGTAATGTGAAAGAGCGAAGCCAGCAGTCCGTTGGAGGTTCCTGTGACTGCATTACTGTTGAATACATTCTGCCATACCACTGCCAGTGTCCACTGGGGCATGATGTAGGGGAAAATAAAAATGGAGCTTAAATATTTTTTACATTTTAAATTGGTTCTCGTAATTAAGAATGCGAACAAACCGCCGAACAAAATGGAGATCAGGCAGGTAAAGACTGCCAAAAGAACAGTATTTAACAGCGGTGTCCACAGATTTGTTCTCGCCAGTTTACTGGTGAACAGATCCACATAGTTAGCAAAGGAATATCCGCTTGCTTTTCCGGTAAGATGTGCATCGATGGTGCCCGGATGAATCTTGAAGGTATCCTCGACGATTGCCACGATCGGCGCCACTGTGGTAAAAGTAAGTACGATACCAAACAGAAGCAGAATGATATTTTGTGGCTTGGAGAAATACGTCTTGATCTTGTTCAGAACAATCACCATCTTGCTTGTTTTTTTTGTGGCACTCTGATTCATGGTTAACCTCTCTTCCCAATACAAGCTTTTGGTCCTGTAAACCATCCACCTCTGCGAATAAGAAAACTGCTACTTACATGCAGGCATGATGTAGCAGATTTTCTTATTCTGACAGGACAAATAGTCACTTTTTTATATCATATATCACTCAGCAGTATACTTCGGTAACAGCTCGATCCAGCTTCCTACCGTGAAGGATACGGATGCACAGTACTCAGGATCTTCCAGCACCAGTTCGCCATCGGTAGACCACCAGTCGAAGCCTCTGTCATTCTTGCTCTCGTATACAACATTACCGTTCTCATCATTACCACCGGTGCTGTGCTGATAGGTAGCTTCGATTGCCTTTGCTACTTCAGGGTTAGCGGAATAACCGCCCATGTCTTTGCCCCATGCACTGAAGCCGTCTTCCGTACAGGTCATGTATGCGATAAAAGCACATGCAGTCCAAGGCAGCGGGCTGTTATCGGTAACAAACAGATAATGGCAGTAACCGTATCCGCCGATTCCCTTATAACCATCCTGATAAGCGGCAACCTTAATATTGTTCACAGATACACCTGCGGATTCTTCTACGGAACGCAGTTTACTGTATACTAACAGTCCACACTGATCGGTAGCGGAATCGGATACCAGCGTATTACAGATAGGTCCATCATCGGTTTGGGCATTGTAGCTGCCTACCCAGAGCTTGATCCATGCCAGGGCATATTTACCATCAGCGCCTAAGCCTAAATCATTGGCTTCGGATTCCATCTCATCAATCGTGGGCTGGAAGTAAGCCTGCTCATCAGCGGGTAATGCATTGAAAGCATCCTTTAACATGGCTGCGTATTTGTCTTCGGTCAGCATGTACAGGAAATTCTTACCTACAACCTCGGAATCAATATCCATGAACAATGCGTGAGTTCCTTCCGCTACGAAGTCCCAGCAGTTGTCATATACTTTATCTCCGGTACAGTTGTATTCGAATACCTTATTCAGCGTCTGTAATGCCAGATAACCGTCCACCGCATCGGGTGTGGTTCCGTTAGCCTCTGCCCATTCCTTGGGAATGAACGTATCCAGTATTCCGGTCTGTGTCATCTTGGATTCGATCTGATTACCATCCTGGATCAGGGTCATTGCGAAGGTTCCTTCCGGCTTCAGGGAATCAGCGGTCAGCTGTTCAAAGATCTTGTTGTTCTTAGGCTGCTGCCAGTCAAATTCCATGCTGTAAGAAGGATCAATAGACTGCAGATACTCGATGAACAGAGGAAGTGCTGCTTTACCACGGCTGGAATTACCTACACCGTAAAAGGTCTTGCCGTTGGATTCTTCGATGGCCTTCTGTGCCAGTTCCTCCATGGTCATTCCTTCTGCCTGTTTGATGATCTGCTGAGTTGCAGTAAGATTTGCGTCGTCGGCTACCTCCGGGGTCTTGGTCTCTGCCACCGTCTCGGTTCCGGCTGTCTGTGTGTTATCTGCGCTTCCAGTTGCCTGGTTCTGGGTCTCGTTGCTGCCGCATCCGGCTAACATACCAACACTCAGTGCACAGATCATAAGTAACGATACTACTCTTTTCTTCATATGCTGTCCTCCCTTGAAACATATAGTTTGTATAACCCTTCATGGTCCACGTACTTGGAATGGGATGTTTCCCTCTTCCGTTCTGATGATTCTATTATACGTTGGGAATTCAGCAATTTGTATAAGGCAAAACTGTTATTATTTTAATATTTCTGATACTATGTATAGTTTTTCTGATATTTTATCGTTTCTTTTGTGCATCTTTGTGGTTTTACATGCTTCTGTCCTGGTATTCAGAGGGAGTAACACCAACAATCCTCTTAAAGCTGCTGGAAAAATGTGCAACATCACGATAGCCCACCTGCTCCGCAACTTCATACACCTTATTCCGGCAGTCATTCAACAGTTTCATGGCAGTGCGCATACGAACTCTGGTGATGTATGCCGCCACCGTGTAATCCGTCTCCCTCTTGAATGTATGACTCAAATGTCCTTCACTGATCCCCAGGTGCTCTGCGATCTCTGCCACACACAGTTCCGGATCCCCATAATGAGCGGAAATATAGTCTACGGCTGCCATGACATATTTGCTCTTGTCGCCTTTATTTAAGACTAGTTCGGGAAGCGGCTCATCCTTGCTGTTTTCCAATTTTTCCTGTGTCCTCTTACGTTTCTCCAGTGCATTGTTCACTGCCTGTTCCAGTTCCCCGTCTCCAAAAGGCTTTAACAGATAGTCACTGGCCAATAATTTCAGAGCGCTCTGCGCATAGGAGAATTCACTGTAAGCAGTTAAAAAGATCACACTGACATCATTGCCTTCTGCCCGCAGTTCCTTCAGCATTTCGATGCCGTCCATTTTGGGCATACGGATATCGCAGATCAACAGATCCGGATGATATTTCCGCACGGCTTCCAGTCCTTCGATCCCATTGCCGGCTTCCGCCACGACGACACAGTTCAGTCCCTGCCAGTCTGTCTCCATCACGATTCCTCTGCGCACCAGCATCTCATCATCGATCACGATCACTTTGTACATCGTATTACTCCCTCCATTGTCTCTTCCCGTTTTCGGTATTTCCCCACTATCCGGTAAAAATTCCTCTCTGTCCGTTGCTCTGTATCGGTTCCTCAGGCTTCTCCGTATCTTACCGGCAATCGTAATGTCACTTTCGTACCGTGGACTTCGCCTTCCTCTTCTGTTCGCTGTCCGTCCATAGGGTTTTCGGCGTGTGAGGTAAGGCTCTCCATATGAATGCCGTATTCTTCCCCATAGGTCAGCCGGATGATGGTATCCACGTTAGAGACCCCGATATGCCCCACCAGCTGCTCCTGTCTTCTGTGATTGATGGCATCTATCCGTTCTTCGGGAGCGCCGCAACCGTCATCGGTTACTTCAATACACAGAACATCTTCCTGTCCTGTGATCCGCACAAGGATATTTCCTTCTTCACTCTCCTTTAATCCGTGTAGTACCGAGTTCTCCACGATGGGCTGTATGATCAGCTTGGGGATCACACACTCTTCCAGTCCCTCCTGCAGATCCACGGTGTACGAGAACTTATCATTGAAACGAATCTTCTGGATATCTACATAACAGTTCACCAGTTCCAGTTCTTCTTTCAGATAGATGAACTGTCTCTTGGAGATACTGGTCCTAAGGATCTTCGCCAGTCCCGCCGCCATGGTAGCGATCTCCGGGATATGGTTGGCCTTCGCCACCCATTTCATGGTGTCCAGTGTGTTATACAGGAAATGAGGATTCAGCTGTGCCTGCATCATGGCAATATGGGAAGCATTGAGTTCCTTCTGCTTCTCCACCTTATCCTGCACGCTTTGCTCCAGTTCGTTGGCCATGATATTAAAGTTCCGGGACATCTGTCCCAGCTCGTCCTCTCTGTCGGAGACGATCCTGACGGTAAGGTCTCCTTCCTGCAGTGTACGCATGGCCGTATTCATCCGTTCGATAGGACGGGTCATATTTCTACCCAGCCGGGAAGCCACCAAAACACACAGAATGACACTGATGGTCAGCATCACGATCAACACACTGTACATGGAGTTCAATACTTCTGTTGAAAACACGCTGGGACAGGACAATGCAGTATACAATCCACTGTCTCCCAGCGGTTGGACCAGCAGTTCTCCGGCACGATATACTCCCAGCAGCTTATGACCAACCATGAGTTCTTCCCGGATCTGCTCTTCCTGCAGATTACCATTATCATAAATGGTTCTCCAGAAGGGGTCCATGATTGCTACCTCCGTTTTGGCATTCCCCTTATCATGAAGCACTTTTTCAAAATTTTCTGCGCGCATGCTGATCACAATATAGCCTTCCGGTATACTGTCTTTTCCCATAAGTTTTCCCGCTGCATACAGTAAAATATTGCTGTCATTCGTATCTGCCCGCCGCAGCACCAGCGTCTCTTTACTATCCTCGACTGCTTTCAGGATGCCCCAGTATACCGGCAGATCTGTCTTAGCACTTCCCTGTGCCGTAGTGTAAATACATTTTCCGTTTTTATCATACAGATCAAATTGGGCATATTCTCTGTAATCCGTCACTTCCCGATAGAATTGCAGGTAAATTTTGCTCTTCGACCAGGTGTCATCTTCACCTATCTGCTCCACGATCCGGGTATTAGCATTTATATTCTCCACTACCGCCTCAAACTCCTGAAACAATTCCAATATGCCGGCATCTATCTGTTCCGCCTGCTCTGTTACTTTTTTCTCATAATCGCTGTTGATCTTGGTCTCCATAGTCTGGATCAGGGATACTCCAAATAGCAATAACGGCAATAACGCAACTACACCGAAGCAGACCAGTAACTGTCTGTGAAACGACTTTTTAATCCACTTTTTCATCTGTTCTCCCCTGCAACGTCTCCCATGTGTTCAGAATTTTTTCCTTTTCCTGAGAAGCCCAATGAATATCATAATCGATCGTTTTTAATTTTGTCTGCTCTGGTGCTGCATACTCTTCCATATCATTGCGGACAGTTCTCCGGAAAAAGACTTCCTCCACCAGTCTCTGTACATCACTACTTACGGTAAATTCCAGAAATAATTTAGCATTTTCCATATGCTTTGTGCCCTTGACGATTGCTGTAGCGTCCGGTATGGCACTGGTGCCGTCCGTGGGGTAGATCACTGTAATATCTGCCCCTTCCAGAATCTTTTGTCTCGCCATTCCCTCTGTGGTAATACCTACCAGTCTGGTTCCGGCATTGACTTCCTCCAGTACTGCTACAGATGAGGGTGACAGGTAACCATCCAGTGCACCGGTAAAGGCCTCCAGCGTCTCCTGCGCATCCTGATCCGATACCTGAAGCATCGTACAGAGTGCTGTATAACTACTGCCGGATTTCGTAGGATCTGCGAACGCGATCTTTCCCTTCCAACGATCGGTCTGCAATTCCTCCCAGGTTCTGGGAGCCGCTACGGGATAGACCAGTTTATTGTTATAGATAAATACAGTCGGCAGCACAGAAAAGGGCGTATAGGCATCTCCCTCCGTGCGATACTGTTCCGCAATTTGATCTATTTCGCTGACTTTATAAGGTTCCAGATAGTCTCTGCACTCCTCAAAATTTTCAACACCTCCACCGAACATGACGTCAAAGGTACCGGGTGCATCCTGTTGTAATTCATCAAAAAGTGCCAAAGTATCTCCTGCTTTGAGCTCTACAAAAATCCCTGTACGTTCCTCAAATTCCTTGATGATCGGTTCGTATACATCTGCTTTGTGAGCGGTATAGACGATCAGTTTTCTGTCTTCCGGGATCTGATAGACCGTCTCTTCGGACTTGCTGCAGCCAGTAAGTATCAGGAGCGCCGCAGTCAGTCCGGACAGAACAGATATTCCTACTTTATGTTTTTTACTATACGAAGTCCTCATAACTTTGCCCTTATCTTTTTCGTTTGTTTATTTTCACTGTATTGTTTCTGTTATCTCTCTGGTTTTTCCATTTTGCTCCCGGCTGCTGTCTGTTGCAGTCTCCGCATCCGGTCGTACTGCCCATACATTTTTTGCACTTCGTTCTCCAGGATGTAGTAGTGGCGGATGTATGGGATCAGCAGGATCAGGATCACTATGGGGAGTAATAAGGTAAAAAGGCTGTCGGAGATCACACTTATGACGATCGCCAGCATCTCTAACAACGCAAAAGTCACCGTAACGATCAGATGGATCAGACGCTCATGCTGGAAAAATCCCACCTGCACAAGATGCTCCTTAAGCTTGTCCTGAACCATTTCCTGCATGGTCTGTTCCTCGGTATCCGTTTTCTTTATGTCAGTTTTCTTTATGTCAGTTTTCTCTGTGTCAGTTTTCTGTGTATGCGTCTGCCTCTGTACAGCCTGCGTTGAGTATTCACCGTGCTGTGACAATGTCTGCACGTTCTGCTCCATTTCTGTCAGCCATTCATCTATCTGTTTTCGATATTGCAAAATGCGCTGCTCCATTATTTTCCCCACCTTCCCGGTACTTGTATTACTCCATCATAGCTATTCTTTCGTTTTTCGTCAATGTGCCATAAATACAAATAATTTCAAAACATAAAAAAACGCCTCTATGCATACGCATAAAGACGTTTTCCTTCATTTCAAACATAAAAATGGGGCCTATAGGGCTCGAACCTATGACCCTCTGCTTGTAAGGCAGATGCTCTCCCAGCTGAGCTAAGACCCCATTGCTTCTGTCTGACGTTTCCGTCAAGCGCGATTGCTTTGACAGTTTAACCTATTTTTTCGAAATTGTCAACAGTTTTTTGAAATTTTTTTGTAATGGATTTTTCCTGTTCTATCTACACGATTTAAAAAAAGACTGACATCTCCTATTTTTCTCTTGCATTCCCAATACATCTTGTTTATAGTATAGAGTATAAGAATCCGATTCGCGGATTCCAATAATATGAACCTGCACAGGAGGGATTGTAATTATGCCAAGAGGAAGAAAGAAGACTGACGTTGCTCCGCAGGATCTTTTAAATGAGGTCCTTGCTTCTATCGAAGAGACAGAGCAGAAATTAAAAGCATTAAGAACTCAGAAAAAGGACATTGAAAAACAGATCGAGGCCAAAGAAATGGCTGAATTATACGCGATCGTAAAAGAGAAGAACATGTCCATCGAGGATGTAAAAACGAAACTCGGCGCAGAATAAGTCTCGCACTTCTGTCTGAACATAAAAGGAAGATCCACATTTCCCGGATACCGGGGATGCGGATCTTCCTTTTTTATTCTATTTTACCTGTTCCACGAAACTATCGGATCCACGCAGATCTCAGGCAGATCCCGATCATTCTAATTCTTTTAAGATCGACTCCCCGATCATATTCTCCGCTTTTTTAAGCCCGAAGTTATCGAGCACCGTCGCGCCGATGACACCAAAGGTCTTCTGTTCCTCAAACATTCCCTTCTCTTTCATAGATGGGGAGTAGGCAATAAATGGAACTTTTTCTCTCGTATGGTCTGTTCCCGTGTAAGTCGGATCATTCCCGTGATCCGCCGTTATCATCAAAAGATCACCTTCCCGGAGGTTTTCAAGGAGTTCTCCAAGCTTCACATCAAAGCGTTCCAGTTCTTCCCCATAACCCACCGGATTTCTCCTGTGGCCCCACAGGGCATCGAAATCCACGAGATTCACAAAGCAGAGTCCCTTAAAATCCTTATCCTTGCAGATCTCGATGGTCTGTTCCATTCCGTGGACGGAGCTCTTGGAGCGGAATGCCTCCGTGATGCCCTGTCCGTCGAAGATATCACGGATCTTTCCGACGGAGATCATGCCTACAAATGCCACGAGGAAAATGAGGCAGCTGATGACGAAGGAATATGTGTCTTCTTTGGGAGAACTGAAGT
>ENA-UPWK01001793-UPWK01001793.1-human-gut-metagenome-genome-assembly--contig:-NODE-1793-length-12909-cov-4.289433_pt1 | contig 12909 bp, 14 predicted proteins | sample MGYA00250048_ERZ773373 | MGnify/ENA primary metagenome ERZ773373 (study PRJEB29103, sample SAMN06112059) | human gut metagenome | biome: human gut; feature: ankylosing spondylitis patient; material... | reverse complement strand
CTAATTACTACTCTTGGATTATCATGTTGTTTTAATCGATTTTCTGTCTTTTCTCTCTTATAATATACATCATTCAAAACTACATATCGTCATGAATATTAATTTTTTCATTTTACTCCTCTCTATCCGCATTTCTATTCTGTTTAATTCCTTTAGTAATATTGTATTATTTCTTATAGTGTAGTACAATCGCATATAAATACACGGGAGGCTATGTGTTATTCAATTATGAGTAGTTTAAATACACTTTTTAGAGAAAATTTTAAGAAATGTTGCAAAGAAAAGGGATACACTCAGCAAGAAGTTGCTGACAAACTTGGAATTTCCTTAGATGGTTTAAAGCATCATCTTCGTAAAAATAATCCTTATCTACCTTCTGTAGATTTACTATATAAAATGGCTAAAATTTTTGATGTTGATATTTCTTATCTGATCGGCGAAATTAATTCTCCAAAGTGTTCGATGCAAGCCATATCAGAAATAACCGGCATTAATGACCGTTCTATTTCGCTCATAACCCGTAACACCAGTCAGTTTATGCCAGGTTTTTGTTTTTTAATTAATGCGATATCAAAATCGGGGCACTTAGAAGAGTTCTCTAGCCTTATTGAAGAGTTATCTTTTTTAGATAGTTTTTTTTTTAATATTAAATGTTTTGATTCTAATATTTTTTATAATTTCTAATATGTTGATTCCAAACCTGCGGAAGCTAAAGTCCTAAAGGCTAAAATTTTATCTTTATTTGATATCATTTTAGATGAAATTATTTTTGATGATCACTTATGGGATCAAGATGCTGGTTATCAAATGAGCTGCCAATTACTAGATGCAATAGATAAAAATGAACATAGTATGAGCCATGATGAACTGGTTGATTATGTTCGCCAAAAATTAGAGGAAATTATTCATGTCAATGCTTGTGAATATATCACCCGCTTTTCACCGGAACAGATTATTAGTTACAGACGCTATTCTCTGCGGAAATTTTACTCACAAAAGAGAACATTTTCCTAAGTTCCTTATTTCCAAATATTATACACGCAATATATTCCATACGTTCAAAAGGAAGGTGGCATAGAAAATGTCACCTTCCCTCTGAATTCAAAACAATTTCTATTCTGTTTCCTGTTCAACTTGGGGTTCATGTGATTTCACAATCGCTTCAAATTGTGCACACAACCATCCAGTGCACGCTTTCTTAATCAAATCCTCCTCTTCCATTTTCTTTAATCCTTCAATAATAGCCTTAATTGTGTCTGCATCTTCAAAATAGCTTTCTCGTCTGACACTGTTTGGATATAAGTCTCTAAGAATTCCTCGAAAATCATCTATATCCCTAGACGAAGCTTTCTTTATATTATTAAGCCATTGCTCTGCTGGAGCCTTTGAAAAGACAGACATATCTTGAACATACCGAAGACCATTAGGGTTGATATATCTATCAAGTTTATCGAGCCAGTCTGAATCCGACAGTATATCTGTAACGCTTTCCCTACTCGCTATCTCAGTACGATTCTTTATAGCTTCATTAATGTCTGTAATAATCGCAATTACTCTCTCTTTAAATTCACGTTCCTCAATAAACCACACATCTTCTGGATCAATTAACTTTTCTTCATCAGCTTTAGAAATATTAGCAAACATCAATTTTTTCGTACGGTTCATGTATTCTTCATCAAATCCCAGATTTATCAATCTCTGGATTATGGCTATTATTTTTCCATAAAAAGATATCGGATACTTATTACTCTCTAACTGTTTCAATATTTTTTCAAGTTGTTCCTCACACCACGCTTGTGTCTGATAATAATATTGTCGTTGCAATAAATTATAGGGATCGTCAGAAGAAATATTTGCTTTCAACTCATTTTGAAATTTCTGAACTTCATTCGCATATTCTTCATCATATGTTCCCGTTTCTACATATTGTTTTATGCTAAGGAAATCTGTATCTTGCTTAGTTATTAACCAAGGATAATCTTCTTTTGGTGGTTGATAATTTGACTTAAATTTTACAGCCTGCGTAAAAGTTTCAGAAATCACCTGATTACATATTATGTCATAATAATCCTGCTCAATATTTATATTTTTCAGTTGTTCCAAAAGGTATGTTACCTTTGAAAGGAAAAACTGAAAAGTCCTAAGATTTCTATGGTGATAATATTCCATTGTAGACTCAAATGATGCTTTTTTTGCCCGTAGCAGTTCCTTTATAGAGTTCTCATAATTTGATGCCTCTATAATTTGCGATATAATTTCCGGTATATTGGGATCATATTTTAATGTTACACCAATAACTTTCTCCCGAATTCTACGATAATTATCATTTCCTTCTGCTGCTGGAAAAAGTAATTCTCTACGTCTTTCCATTTCACGAAAAGAGAGACTTGTTGAATTTTTATTATTATAATGCGTCCATGTATTGCTTTTATCTGATTTTGGCCATTGAATTCTATCGTCTAATGTTAAATAATATTGCAATTCCAAATACTGTGTTTCAGCTATATCTGACAATTCTTTTTCATTTGCAATAATTATAACCTTTGTGTTTTCATGTTCTACTAACTCATTGAAAAATCCCAATACTTCATTTATTGGACAGTCGCAACGTTCCAGATCATCAAATATAAAGATGAAACTACCCAAATTTAACCAATCAGTGGAAATCTCATATAAAGATTCCCCTGATAAAAATTTTTTCATGATAACATTTCCTATTTTTTGAGACGTAAGTACAAAATTGCCAGTTATTTTTTCAGCAGTATCTCCCCATTTCACCTTTTTTTGAATTTTTTGGCGAGCATCTTCTGCAAATGACCATGCAACATTTTCCTGCACATCCGTCATGTTCTTACATCCATATAAGGAAATGTATTTTACGCTTCGGTTCGTTTCTAGTTGTTTTTCCTGCTCGTTAATTGCTTCTGTAAGTGTTCTGTTAGCAAAGAAAGTTTTTCCACTTCCCCATTCGCCATCAATTAAAACAGCATAATTATAGGACTCATCTTTAAGGTATCTCAAAATCTCCTCTGTTATTTGTTTCTCTGTCATATGTTTTCACTCCCACTAAAATTCATATTCACCTGCGCTAAACTACCTCTTCCCCAATATCCTTGATATCAGGCTCATTTTGTAGGCTTCATCCTTCGGATATAATCCCAGTGCCAGGATCTCTTCCTCAGAAAACCCCCTATTCCTGTTCTCCTTACTTTTCCGTTTTGCATACTCTATCCCAGCCTGTACGTCTTCCAGCTTGTACTGCTCGTATCCATAATACGGACATATCCTGTTTTTGGTTATGTCACCGATCTGTTTTGCACAATTTAGACAGAACATAAAAACACCTCCCACACTTAGGTTTATCATACCATAAATGTGAGAGGCTTTCACTATTTCCTGTAAATCTGGATCTCTCCAAAGTTGATCGCCTGATTCACTTTTTCCACTTCGGCTTCCTTCACCCAGATCGTAAAGGCTACCGCCACTCCCTCGTCTGTCGCAAGTTCATTCCCGGATGAATCATAGGCTGCAGCCACATAGACATCCTGTGCATACAGGGTAAGTGCATCGGTTGTTTTGTCCACCGCATAAATATCAATAACATCTCCTTCCCTGATACGACCGTTCACCGCCCTGTCGAAATTGGAGACACAAATGCCGGTCACCTCATACCCGGATAAATACTTATCCAGGGTCGCATTCGTAGATACCGTATCCTGCACATACAGGATCTTCCCTGCAGGCACCGGCACCTTTACATAAAATGCCCTCTTCTTAAGGTCAGAAAGACTTGTGACCGTAGCATCCGTAACAAGGGAAGTATCCATCTGTTTTACCTCAAAGTGCTGCTCCACTTCCTCCGGGGTGATGTATGCATTTACCCGGAGGCTGTCCTTTGCCACCACCACATCACTTAACAAAATCTCATTTTCAGATAACTTCCCCATAAGCAGATAGATGGCTCCCACAAGTACCACCGTCAGTAAAAGCGGCACCAAAACGATCCCAAGGATCCCCTTCTTTTCCGGAGCTTTCTTAATCTTTTTCTTCGTAACTTCCTTTGTTTCCTTCACTTTCTTTTCAAACATAAACTTCCTCCTCTAATTGATCTTTAGCGTACAGTAAATATCCCGGCTTTTCCTTATGCTCCCTGTGGTAATCAGACTTTTTAAATCAAAGTCCACCCTTGCATAGGCACTGGTCTTTGTAACCACCTCTCCCGTGGGAGTCGAAACACTACCTAATGGCTTTTCTTCCATGCTGCGTGTCCCCGAATCTTTATAGGTCGTAACGGTTACCCTGCTTCCTTCCACCTCGTACAGGGTAAACTCTGCATAGCTGATATTTTCATAAAAATCATTTGCACTCAAGGCATCTTCCATACAGTCCCTGTAGATCCCACAGGACGCTTCCCTGTTTTTAAACCGGATCACCGGAGCTCCCAGTCCTTCATAGGTTTCAAAATAGTAGACATCGTCTGCTACAAGACTTGCCAGTACCGCATCCGCCAAGGCATCATCCACATCATGCTGAATGGACATAAGCTTTGCCACGGACAGTAAGTAAAAGGTGATAATCACCATTAAAAGCGCCATGGTAAACAGCATCACATAAGAGACCGCTCCGGTTGCTTCCTTCTTTTTCATACATCCCCTCCTACTGCTTTGCCGTGGTCTGCCTGTTTATCACAATGGTGGTCGGATGTGCCGTCACCCTGGAGATTCCCCCGGCAAAGGCAAGCACATTGTCATCATAGGTACCGGTAATTTTTAAATAGATCCTCTCCCCGTAGTCCACCTCACTCATCGTAGTGCCGGACAGGGATACATTCGTAAGACCGTAGCTGTTTAGTTCTGCCACAAGATCTGCCGCATCCTCCGGTTTCAAATACCCTTCTGTCTCCATGATCAGCAGATACTCTCTGGCAGCCTGCCTCATGCTCCACTTGTCGGAGATCCCGGCAAATGCCCCGAAGATGATGACAAGAAACGCACATACCATGATGAGACTTACCATCATAACCAGCATATTTTCAATGACTGTGGCTTCTTTTTTCTTAAAAATCAGGTTTCTTAATAAAAATCTCGTTGCCATAGTTCCCCCCTAAAATGCGATCTGCATATCCAAAAGCTTCATAATGATGCAGTACAAAATCATGATCAGCAGGTCAAAGGCAATCATCATGACATAGGCAAGAGTCTTATTCTCTAATACAATGCACTGCCTCTTGTTCACTCCTGCCTGTCCTCTTTCGATGTTGTTTTCCAGACTTTTTAATGCCTCTTCCACATGGCCGGTACTCTGCAGTGACCGGATCACCGTACAAAAAGATGCAATCTCTACGCTGGAAAAGGACAATTCAAAGTCCGATAATGCCTCATCAAGACTTCTTCCGGCATCCAGATCGGTCTTCATACGGATCATTGCCATCTTAAGACGCTTGTTTTCTACCACAAGCACCGCATCCTTGATGGCATCTATGATGTACTGACCACCTTTTTTTCCGTAAAGAACAGATCTGCTCATTTCACAGATATCTGCCATCATGGCTTCCTTACTCTGTTTATCCTCTAACACAAGATAAATATCTAAGAAAAACCATGCGATCACTGTCGAAACTACCGTAATGGGGATTCCGGCTCCTGACTGAAATACCTTTACCGCAATCAGATAGGTAATGCTCTCCGTAAAGGCTGCCATTATAAATTTATACAGATACCACCTGCTTACAAGGATCCCGTCCTGCAAAAACACATCGGCACCATGCTTTTTTAACCAGATCTGTTTCTTTCCCACAAAGTTTTTGAATGTCTTTGAATTTCCTGCCCTCTCCAGTTCTTCCTTTACAAAAGTTAGGGAAGTTCTTCCACTCTTTCTAAGAAGTAGTGACTGGATCGTGGTGAAAAGCAAAGCTGCCACCAAAAGAAACAGTAATTGTAACACTGTTTTCATTGCTCTCTCCTTCCTATCTGTCTGCCCTGAATACTTTTACTATCACAAACAGATACATGATCCCGGTAATAAACAGGATGCACTGCCCCGCCAGATTTTTCGTAAGGATCCCTTTGACATCCACGCCGATCCCTTTACCGATCAAGGCTACGATAATCACAGACATTACAGAAATCGCAATTAACGTAAGTTTCATGGAAAACAGGATGTTCTTTCTCTCTTCCCTTGCGGACATACTCTCCGTGATCTGCCCCATCATCTGGGTTAACACCTCTTCATAATTTGCCTGATAGTGCATACAGTTTTTTAAGTTCACAAAAATTGTCTTAAGGGTTCGGTTGTCCACGGACTCACAGGCAAAATCAAATGCCAGGTCTGCATTGCCATACTTTTCTGCAGTGACTAAAAATCCCGATACGATTTCCTTTATCGGACCATCCATTCCGCTTACCGTTCTTGTCATAATGGTTACGATATCTGTACTGGACTTTGCATGATTATTTAAAATGGACACAAAAAGTGGGGTGTCCTCTTCGATCCGGTCATAGGTCTTTCCCGACAGGATAACCACGGACAGAATCTCTGCAGTTACCGCTGCCACTCCCAAAAACAGAGACAAAAATACATTTCCCGTGATTCCATACGCTACATACGCTGTCACCGGGAAGGTTAACGTTAATATGCACAGGTACAGTTCCCCGGATAACTTCGGAAAATACTTTTTTAAGCCACTCTGTAAGATCATCCGGTCTGCCCGGTATAACAGGCTGTTATTCTCGATCTCTCCGTACTTTGCGATAAATCCGGCTTCCTGTGCAATCCTTCTTTCCTTTTCTCCCTTATAATATTCATATAGCTGCCTGAATACACTTTTTTCCAAGGCTCTCTTATGGATCAGGTACAATGCCACGTACAGACTAACGGCGATCACGATCCAAAGAATCAGGTTCTTCATCTGCCTCACTCCCTTCTTCATACGGTAAATAGATTTCCACTTCCTCACGGCTTACCCCGGCATCCGAATTTTCATCCGTTACCGTTTCCTCTTCCATGCCAATCCCAAGACTGGGGTCAAAAATAACCACACCGTACTCGTCATAGAGGATGATGGGATCGTTCCAGTCAATCCCCGGATCATAGGCTTCGCCGTTGTAAACTTTTGCATCCTGTTCCGATACATACCGGAACAGCCCCACTCCCTGCACAAAGTAATATCCGGATTTAAAATACTCCGGGATATTAATTTTGATACAGTTGGAATGTAAGAACTCATAATCGTAAGACACGAACCGCTCCATGGATCCAAAGCTGTGAATGTTCGCAGGAAGCACAAAGTCCTGATAAAAGGTACCGGTATAAAACTCGCACACATACTGTGCATCCTTCGTAAGTCCCAGTACGGTTCCGCCCTCCGATACATTTTCTTCCGTAACCAAAACTCCTCCGACCTTATCTAAATAAAGTCTTGCTACCGTGTCAAAACATAGAAGGGAAAAGGCTTCGGATGCCGTATCCACGTAGTACTTATAATCGTCCTTATCGGTTTCCGCATAGACAAAGTAATAATGTCCCCCTTCATCCGGGATCATGTTGGAGACACCGATGGAATACCCGTAGTCTGCAAATCTCTCAAACACAATTTCCTCCGGGACAGTCGTTTCCGAAATATAGATCAGGGCATTATTCCCTATAATCGTAGGGATCTCGTCATCCATACTGCTGCTTACCCAGATGCTTCTCGGATACTGACCGGAACAATCCAGTTCCTTACCTTTAAAGTTGGTATCCCCCTTGGGACAGGCAAAGAAGATATTCTCTCCTTTTCTGTCCCTTGCAAGATCCTGTCTGATATCTTCTTCCCCTTCATGCTGCCAGACATATGCCTTATTTGCCTTTAAGTCATACACATTTGCATAAGCCCCGGCTTCCTTACTCTCCATTCCGGCAAGGGTGGGAAACACACTGCAGCCGGTAAGCATCAGGGTAAGTGCCATAAAGAAGCTCATACCGATCACTTTCTTTTTTCTCATACACTCACCTCAAAGGGGTAGACTTTGCGCAGGATCAGTTTTCCCTTGGTTGCATCAAATCCTACGATCCTTACGATTTCATCCACGGTAAAGTCGGACAGATGCACCACATATTCAAATCCGGTCAGCTGTTTTAAGGCTTCCCTGTTTCCGTATCCGGTTGCCTGAGAAATATAGTCTGCCATCTTTTCCACTGCCATCTCGCAGTTGGCTCCATGCACACTTGTCCAGCACTTATGTCCGGTCATGGATGCTTTGGAAAGTCCTGCCGCTTCCGATCCTTCCTTGACCTCTCCCACGATCACACGGTCAAGATCAACAAGGAGTGCCACTCTGGTCAGATCCCCAAGGTTATAACTTACCTTGCTGTCACCGCCATTTACCATGACATGGGCTGCAATGATATCCGGGTGGTGCAGATCAAAAAGTTCTGCATTCTCCTGACAGATCATGACAGAATCACTCTCCGGGATCTTTTCAATGCAGGCATTCATAAGGGTAGTCTTCCCGGAAGCACCCTTCCCGGTAAACAAAATTCCCCTGCTTTCGATCATCTGGGAGAAAAGGCTGTCTAAGTCTTCGTTTCCCTCCGGGAAGAACCTTTCCTGGAAGTGCACCTTTAGACTGCCCTTACGTCCTGTTTTTCCAAACATTCCAAGATCCGACAGTTCGCTTAAGGAATACTTATTCTTGGGGATCTTTCTTATTACCACCAGGGGACTGCCTCCCACAATCAAAAGTCCTCCGATCACGGCAAGCCGCAAGATAAAGTCCTCCTGGTCCGCATCCGTAAAGGTCTGGATCGCATTTGCCGTGCCAAGGTTTACCTTATTTCTTTCTAAAAGTCTTGTGACAAAACTTTTGTAGGCTCCCTCGGAAGGGAAGGTAATGTCACTTCCCTCTCTTTTTCCGTTTCGTTTGATACGGATGTTTTCTGCATTATGGATCTTAATATCCGAAATGCTCTTATCATGGATCAGATCATCAATGATGCCATATCCCCAGATCTCCCGATCCACCAGATGCAGGATCTCTCCTTTTTCTTCCTCCCCGATCTCTTGTCCTTCTTCATCGGTATACTCAGACAGGCTCTCTCTGATAGAATTTAAGACATCCTCACGACCGCTTATGAGATTCCCATAGGTTCTCTTATTTAAGTTTTTAAGGACTCCGGCACCCTGCGTTTCATAAAATTCCTCTACAAGGTTTTCTGCCAGCGCCTGTAAGTCTTTTTTGTTACTCATTTTCTTCCTCCCGTTCCATTGTTTCTAAAATTACCGCCTCATGGTGGATATTTTCTTTTTTCTTTGCCGTGGCAAAAAGAACCACCGACAGGATGGTAACTGCAAACGCTACGATAAATGTTATCAGTTTCACCAATAGTTTCCTCTGCTCCCCTGGATCTTTTCCACGTTCTCTTAGTAAGATGGCTTCCTCTTCCTTTTTGATCTTCTCTGCGTTCTTCCTGATGACCCGTACATCTTCCGTGGATTCATAGGTAAGTGTCACTGCAGTCTTAAAAAAATAGCAGTACAGGTATTTTCCATAGGTTAAATCCTGCGTATAGTTACAACCAAAGGCAATGCCTACAAAAAGCAGTAACAGAAATAACAGTACGCAGACTGCCCTTGGAACGTTCAAAAACATCGGAAGACAGACATTGATCAGAATGCCTGCAGACAGGCATCCGAAGAATATCAATTTTTGCAAAAAGCTCTGTCCTTTCAGGGCATCGATGCCAAAAAGGGCATCCGCATCTATTTCTTCCAGATTTACGTTTCTCTCCATCTGTGCCATAACTTTTCTCCTTCCTAGAACATTCGCTGGATCATGCCATCCGTTCCCTTTACAAGCCCTGCGATCACAATGGGGGTAATGGATGCCTGCACCGTAATCATGATGCAGTTTTCCATATCATTTGAGGCATACAATGCATCACTTACAAGTTCCGTGCACATCACGCATCCCGTCTTAATAATCACTACCATCATTGCCCCGGAAATACAGAACCCAAAGAAGGTCTTCAAAAACTGCACCATGGAACGGGATATTTCATGACCGCCTGCCCCCATGGCTACCGCAATCCCGGCAAACGGCATCACCACCAAGGGTTTTAAAATCCGCTCAAAAGCACTGCTTATAATGGACAGGCTGCTTGCCACCATCACAAGGATCAAAACGACTCCCCCGATCAATAAGAGGATGCAGCATCCCAGGGTCTCAAACAGCTTCCCGATCCACTCCCCGGACAGTTCAAACTCCGGAAGTACCAGACTTTCACTAATGATTCTTTCAAGGTCTCCGTCCATGGACAGCATATATCCCGCACCTCCGCCAAGCGTTGCAGTGATCCCATCGGAAAATTCCATGATGTATCCCAGTATCTGCCAGAGGTTTGCTGCTACAAACAAAATGATGCAGTACCTGACCCCATCCATCAAAAATCTCTGTGCCTGCTGCTCCGGGGGAGCAGTCACCACAGATTTATAGATGGCAATGACAAAAAAGCAGGTGGCAATCGGTATGGTCGCTGCAGAAATGCTTGTATAAAGTGAATGCACGATTCCATAGGGAGTGCCACCGGATACGGCAGTCGGGCTTGTCCGAAAGATGGTCATGGCGATGCCGATCAAGGTGTTCCAGATCGCAAAGGAAGCGTTATAAAGTGCTTTTACTACCGTTTCCATTTCTCTCTCCTTCCTTTAGGTTAAAACTGCCACCAGTGCACCAAGTCCCAAAAGTACACCACCTGCCACCACCGAGTAGACCGCCTGATGCTCACCCTGCTGATCCATCTGTCTGAACGCCATGGCAAATTTAATGCCACCGTAGACTAACATGACGGCGCCAATACTGGTTCCCAGTGTGATCAGGACATTTTTCAAACTATCGATTGCGTGGGTATAGGCTGCCAGTGCAAAAACCGGGGGAAAAATAAATATTTTCATGAGCCCTCCTCCTTCCTTCATTTCTTTTCAGAAGTTAAGTGGGACGTTAAAAGGCCTATTTCGTAGAATTTTTAGACAAAAGAAAAACCTCATGACTGCGTTTTACAGTCACAAGGTTTTAAGAATTATTTTAGGGCAAAGCACTTTTATGGTACCATTCCCACCCCTACCCCTGCCCGACTCCCAGGGGATGAATATTATTAACTTGTATATAGTTACAGGTGTATGAGTACTTCACTTAATTATTCCATTAGGATACACTCACTTTGACTATATCGTAAAATTCTATTGTCCTAAATACTCCATATATAAATCCATATTTCTTATTACTCGCTGAGCATATGTGATATTCCCATTGAAAATTTAATATCTATGGTCATTTTATCGGCTGGTGTTATTTCATAAACTCTCTCATCGTCTATTACCCTACATATATTATTGAACTCAGTGCAAATATCATCCAATGCTTTTTTTAAATCACTTATTTCAATTTTACTATCCTGTCTATTCATATCTGTATGTGCAAGGTATCGGCTCCGAATATAGTTTATGTCGTCTCTTATTTTTTTATCAAGCTTAATTGCCTTAACTTGTTTTACGCATAAATTGTTATTCTTCATTAGCTGATTAATCTTATTTCTAAACTGAGAAACTGTATTTGCATTCGAATTAGTATCAATTTTTATTTTCCATATAGTCAATGCCAAATCCCTTTGCATTAGTTTAATATAATGCTCCGCTACCAAGAGCACCTCTTCTTGAAGCTTCTCTTTTTTCTCTCCTAGTTGGATAAAGTAATTAAGTACCGCAATATCCTTATAGCATTGCAAAATCAAATAAGCTAATTCACTATAATTTCTATATAATTGTTCATCCAGTATTACTCCCGCCATACTCAATCTTCCCTCTTTCTTTTCAATCGCCAGCAATTATCTTAATGAATCATGACCTCTGCAATCAAAGAAATATCATCCCACCAATTTAAATAAGCTCCTATCAAATAAAATCATTCCTCATAAGCTAGATTTTTTTAAATTATAGCATAGAAAAGGAAGAAAGCATATAAACTGCGCTATCTTCCTCTCCATTTTCATCATGCTTTTACTCGCTTCTCCAGAGACGAAAAGTCAAGGACTTTTTCATCAAATTCAAAAAGAAGTCACATTTTGCGGACTTCCTCACGGAGCATACGCTTGATTTTGTCCTCCATCGTCTCTTTTGCGGTCTCGCTGAAATGGACACGGACGATATAGGTGGTCTTGCCGATCTGCTTTCTGACAGTCGGGCAAGTGGCGGTGTTTGACTGGAAAGTGGAACGGATTTTACGGCTGGTGTCTCTGGCGTAATACTCGTTCATAATGTTGCGGAAAGGGGTAAAATCATCGTCCCCTCTGGCACTGTCCACGCCATCATTGATGGCGATAAGGCGAACGCCACGCTGACGCAGGATTTCCATAATCTGACCGACTTTCAGATAGTCACGACCCATGCGGCTCATGTCCTTGATGCACAAATACTCCACATTTCCGGCTTCAACCTCTTTCATCATTGCCAGAAATCCGGGACGGTCAAAGCAAGTGCCGCTAATGCCATCGTCCGTGAAATGGACAATGTTCGTAAAGCCCTGCCGTGCGGCGAAGTCCTCCAACATTGCTTTTTGATTCGATATGGAATTGCTCTCACGCTGCTGGTCATCATCTTTGCCAAAGTCATCACGGCTCAGTCGCTCGTACAAAGCTGTGATTTTCTCGTTTTTTCTCATAACTTGCGCTCCTTTCTTCGGTTTTAGGTTGTGTGTTCTAAGAGACTTCCCAACCGCTTGATTAAGAAGTCTTTTAGAGCATACAACACCTCATGCCAGCTTAACCTGTTTGATAAAGTCTCGTACTTCCTCAGCTTCAGCCCAACTGTGGGTCTCGGCAAAGGCTATGCGCTGTTTGGCCAGTTCTTTGTCGTCAGCTTCGGTCACAGCACGGTCT
>ENA-UPWK01001792-UPWK01001792.1-human-gut-metagenome-genome-assembly--contig:-NODE-1792-length-12910-cov-5.144783_pt1 | contig 12910 bp, 10 predicted proteins | sample MGYA00250048_ERZ773373 | MGnify/ENA primary metagenome ERZ773373 (study PRJEB29103, sample SAMN06112059) | human gut metagenome | biome: human gut; feature: ankylosing spondylitis patient; material... | reverse complement strand
TTAAATGAATGGACAGATAAAGCTGGATTGCCTCGTTATTGTAAGACTTATCTTTGTGATGGTGGTACAGGCGAACGTGAACGTATCCGTCGCATTACCGGATACCTCGTCGGCACCGTGGATCGTTTCAACAACGCCAAACGCGCCGAAGTCGAAGATCGCGTGAAGCATTGCAAGATCGGCTGCTGCGGTAACTAGGGTTCTTTCGTTTTGAAGCTGAAAAAGCTGTGAACAGGGATCCAATAAGCGCAGAAGCCTTTGGGAAGGGAGGGAAAAGCGTGGGGGTGCTCCCCCCTTTCTTTAGAAAAGCTTTTCCCTCCCTTCCCCAATTCTCCCTCGTCTTGGCGAAGTCAGAGGTTTTGGTATGAGCGACGAAATACGCATATCCGGCATCGTCGAGGAGTCCATCGTAGATGGGCCGGGCTTGCGCTACGTGCTGTTTACGCAGGGCTGCCCGCACCATTGCAAGGGTTGCCACAACCCGACGACGCACCCTTTCGACGGCGGGCGCATGGTTTCACCCGACTGGGTGTTTGCGGACGTGCGGAAAAACCCCATCGTGCGCGGGGTAACGTTCAGCGGCGGGGAACCGTTCGTACAGAGCGGAAAGCTTGCGCCGCTGGCAGAGCGCCTGCGCGCTGCGGGGTACAATCTGACGAGCTATACCGGGTATTTGTATGAGGAGCTGCTTGCGGACAGCCGGCATATGCCGTTGCTGCGCCAGCTGGATATCCTTGTGGACGGCCCCTTCATACTGGAGGAGAAGTCCTTGATCATCCGGTTCCGAGGGTCGCGCAACCAACGTATCATCGACGTGCCCCGCTCATTGGCGGAAGGCCGCGTGGTGCTCCACCCTGCTATGGATTGAGCAAAGCCCTCCTGAGATTTCGGGAGGGCTTTTTTTATGTTTGGAAAGCCCTTCGGGGGGCGCGCGGACATCCTTGCTGGCGTAACTGGTATCTGTACGGACATACCGTTTATGCGGTAATCCGGGTGCGGAGAAGGGCTGCTCCATTGGTATGGGTGACGTGGTAGAAAATAAAGAAGACGGAACAGGCACGTCCCGTCTCCGGAGGATAGAAGGCAAGGCTTGCTGTGCGTGCCTGTTGAGTGCACATTGGCGGGGAGGGAACCTCCGATGTTCCCCGTTGGTGGAACTGTTGAGTCGCATTGACAGGAAATAAAGTATGTTCGAAGTGATGTTGATCGGCCTGCTTGTACTCGTGTTGATTTTGATCCCGTTGTGTATCGGTTTCGTGGTCATAGTCAGATGGATCATGCGCCGGACGCGCCGGGTTTCCGGACAGCCCCCGGTTACTGCGGCGGAGCCGTTGCCTCCTCCGGGGGCTGCGGAGAAAGGGGTGGCCCGGACAGAATCCCTGACCGCCGAAGATACGTTTGCGTTCGAAACGTCTGGAGAGCAGGGGGCTCCTTCAGAAAAGGCCCGAGAACCTCAGTTGCCCGTGGAGGATGTTGTGGAGACGCCGCACAATACGGACAAGGCCGTGTTGCAGGATCAATTGAAGGATTCGATGATGTTTCGTTACGCCGTCGTAGCGGGCATCGCACTGTTGCTCCTGATTCCGCTGTTGATGGTGGAAAGCCTCGTAGGGGAACGCTCGTCGCTGTACCGTGAAGTGGTGGCGGACATCAGCCGGACATGGGGCGGGTTGCAGCAGCTTTCCGGCCCGTATCTGCTGGTCCCGTATACGGAGCGTGTGGAGCGGGAACGCGTCGTGCCCGTCGAGGGAGGCAAGGACAGGCTGGTACGCGAAACAAGGCTGGAGGCGAGCTATTTCGTCATCCTGCCGTCGCGTCTGTCTTTTGACGCCACGCTTGATCCAGAATCCCGCCGTAGGGGGATATACAGGGCGCTGGTGTATACGTCCGAGATCGGTATTTCCGGGCAGTTTACATTGCCGTCCAGGGAAGCGCTGACCCGCATCGTCCCCGCGCTGGTTGATGTGGATTATGCCCGGTCTTTTGTAGTCACGGGCCTGAGCCACCCGAGTGCGCTCCGCGAGGCGAGCCCGTTCGTTTGGGCCGGTGTCCCGCACAGCGCCGAGCCGGGTACGCAGCCGTTCGAGAACCTTCCGTCCGGTTTCCGTGTTCCCATTGCCTTGAATGCGGGGCAAGGGACATTTGACTTTTCGCAGCGGCTGGCCTTGAGCGGCAGCGGCGGCATCCGGTTTGCGACGGCGGGCGAAACCACGGAGATCAAGGTGCGTTCGCCGTGGCCGCATCCAAGTTTTCAGGGGCAGGTGCTTCCGGCCTCTTATGAGACTTCGGACACGGGCTTCTCCGCGGTGTGGAGCGTGCCCTCATTGGCGCGCTCGTATCCGAACCTTGGCACGCTGCACACGTGGCCGAGGCATTTCACGGAGTTTGCCGTCGGCGTGGATCTGTACCAAGCCGGTACGCACTATAAGCTGGTGGAACGCTCGGTGAAGTACGGCGTGCTGTTCATCGGCCTGACCTTCCTTGCGTTCATTGTGTTTGAAATGGGTCTTGGGGCGCGGCTGCATCCGGTACAGTACGGCATCGTGGGGCTGTCGATGGTGGTGTTCTATCTGGTCCTGCTGTCGTTGTCCGAGCATCTGGCCTTTCTGACATCCTACCTTTCGGCGTCGGGATGCATTGTACTGATGGTGTCGTGCTATGTCGGTTTCGCCCTGCGGAATTATAAGGAAGGTATAGGGATAGGCGTATTGCTCGTGGCCCTGTACTCGTTGCTGTACACGATCCTGCAGATGGAGGATTATGCCCTGCTCATGGGCACGGCCCTGCTGCTCGTCATGCTTGCCGCCCTCATGGTGGTTTCCCGCAACCTTGCGAGGGGAAACAAGTAATATGGTATGAATGAGCTAAGGGCGGTATGCAGATCGTTTGAAACAATGATGCATTGAAAGAAGATGCCCGGCCTCAACATCATGTGATGACTCTCCCGGGGCTTCACGCTATGTCCAGAACATCCCTCTTGACGCATGTCGGGAGGGATGTTTTTGGATTTTGGCTCCTTTTTTGTGGGCAGGGCTCCGATTTCATCTTGTGCCACGGCCTAACCCCATGAGAGAGCACATTCCCATCGGTTTACCGTTTTCCAATATTGCTTTTCCGTCATGCTTCAATGATGTCCCATAGCCGTAAAGCCTTCTCTACCGCTTTTTGAGGCGTGAGATCTTTATCAGCACTGACAAAACGGCAAGCTGCGATAAAGACAGTCTCTTTCTTTTGGTTTTCCTCAATGCCGTAAAGCCGGATCTTTTCAGCGAGTTGGAGCGCATCTCCTGCCGCGTCGTTGAGTGAGAGCTCCGGGTAGTGGCAGGCGATTTCGCAAGCGCCGATCACGAGGCTTTTTTGTGGGATACCCATAGTTCCTCCTATAAAGAGCATGGAGAGTTGTTTATCCTATTGTCATACCGTTTTCTTGTCATGGTATCTTTCTTTTGAAGAGAAGATATCCTGACATATATTTAAAAATCTATAATCATGGAAACATCGTTTGCGATAGCTAGTATAGAGTTGATAACCAACACATATAAAAAGATATTAACGATACAAGCTCTAATACGATGTGCAAAAGAGAATACTCCCAATGTATAAAAAAGAATGGACCTGATTGATCCTCGTGAAAGAGGGCATCCACTTCATTCACCTGTTGGGAGGAAAACAGCATGACGGATTTGGGGATGATGACGGGCAAGGCAGCACTTCGCCTCGCCAAGGAAGAAAGCGGCCTGACCAGAGATGAGATAGCGGAGCGCCTTGGCGTGTCACATTCAGTCACCAAGCGTTACTTCAATATAAATGATACGTATATGCCGAGCTTGGAAATGATTCCTCGATTGTGCTTGGCTTTGGGTAACGACATTTTGATGCGTTGGCTGGAGGCTCGTCTCCAAGGCGGAGAAAGCTTTTCGCGGGAGGAAATAGAGGAGGAGATGGTGCGTGCGGCGAATGCATTTGAAGAGTTGCGTACCCTCGTGAACGAAGACCCACCTCCTTCCGTGCGGGACATGCAGCACGCCGTCAACAGGCTGATTTTGGAATTGGGGTGCATTCAAGAGATATTGTCCGGGCATTCCTTGCACAGGAGCAGAGGGGCCTTGCCGTTATGCCCTTGATGGAAGTTCTGGAAGAAATGACAAAAAAGGGACGTCCATAGCGTCCCTTTTTCTCCATCCCCCATTGATTGGGCTCTGTTAAGGTGGCATCCCTTTACCTTATGAATAAGCTTATCGTGCGGGTCAGTTTGCTCTCTTCCATCACCAGCGGTGAAGGATCGTCAGCGCTTTCCTCCGAAATAACGGACACACAGGATGGTCATGTCGTCCGAGGCGGTGTTGCCGTTGACATGGACGGACACATCGTCAAGCATATGCCGGAGCACACTGGCCGGTTCCCGTGATGGTGAGGAGGCGAGGGCACGGAACATCGCTTCGTTGGAATAGACGTCGCCTTCCGCGTTCATGGCCTCGTTCACCCCGTCGGTGTAGAGGAAGAGGGTTTCGCCGGGCCGGACCACGGTGCGAAGCAAGGTATAGTTCATGCCTTCCATCGCGCCGACCACAGGCCCGCTGATGCCCTCGAGCCATGCCACGCCGTCGTCGCCGAGCCGAAGCGGGGGATTGTGCCCGCCGTTGGCGTAGAGCAGTTCTCCGGTATCAAGATCGAGCACGCCGATAAACAGTGTGACGAACATGCACTTGGCGTTGTCGCGGGCGAGGTTTTCGTTGACCTCGGCCATGAGGTGCTCCGGCGAGGGGTGGGAACCCGCCCGAGATCGGATAAGGGTCAAGGTCATGCTCATGAACAATGAGGCGGGCACGCCCTTGTCGGACACGTCCCCGATGATGAAGCACAGGTGCCTGTCGTCGAGCATGAAAAAGTCATACAAGTCGCCGCCCACTTCCCGGGCCGGGATGAGGCTCGCCGCCAGTGAGAACCGCCCGGCGGCCACGTCCGGGGGCAGGGGCTTGGGCAGGAACCCCATTTGGATTTCGGTGGCGGCGCTGAGCTCACCTTCGAGGCGTTCGCGGCTGGACGTGGCCTCCATAAGCTCACGGACCCGTGACCGGAGGGTTTTATCCATGAACATCAGTGAATTGGCGAGGCTGGCAATCTCTCCTCCGTGTTTGCCGTCCGCGAGGGCGGCGAGCAGGGGCGTTGGCCGTGCGTCCTCCATGAAATCCTGTTCAGGGAGCTTGCGGGCGTAATCTCCGAGTTTCGCCAGCGGTGAGGTCAGCCGCGTGACCATAAGAAGCGCCACGGGCAGGATGAACAGCGTAGCGGCGAGGATGGCCGCGATGAGCAGAAACGAAAGCTGCTTGCCGGGCGCGCTGGCTTCGTCGGTGTAAACGACGCCTGTGACATACCAATCGAACGGCTTGACATGGCGCACGAAAAGCAGGGCGTCACGGGACGGCGCGCGCTTGATCAAGGACTGGATCGATGCTTCAACAGGATTTTCCGGTGTTTTCGAAGCATTGCGGATATCGGCGATAAGAGTGTTGCCTGTTTTGGGATTGATGCCGGAGAGGGTGGTGTTCATGCCTTCCGGCCCGATTACCGGGATACCTTTGGAGTCCGTGACGAACAGAAAACCCGAAGGCCCTATCCGTTGTTTTCCGAATTCGTTTTGGAGCTCCCGGATGCTGTCTTCCTTGAGCCGCTGCTGATGCTCGTCGAGCTTGTCGATGTTGGCCCACAGGCCCACGAGCAGCCCTCCCTCTCCGGGAAGGTACAGGTGCGTTCCGTACAGCCGCTGCTTTTTGCCCCCGGCGTCCCACTGGACGAAACAGGTTGCGGGGAGGCCTTTTTCCGCGAGGGCTCGCATGGTGGGGCCCACGGGCCGGTCTTTGATGTCGCGGAGGAGGTAGGGGTTGTCGTCTTTCTCCAGATCGCCGCGCACGAGTTTGATCTCGCCGCTGGGGTCGATTGCCATGAGGCTGATCCCCTCGGGCAAGGGGAAATTTTGCATGATCTTAAAGCGCTCAGATGGATCATGCACCAGCGTGGTGATGAGTTTCGCCAGCCAGCTGAGGTTATGCTGGAGCGCGACGGCCTGATCCGCTTTGCTGCGGAACAGGATCTGGTAGCGATCCATCACGTTGAATGTCGCAAGGGCAACGGTATTCACACTGCTCCGGCGCTGCTCCTCCAGCATGGTTCTTTTCACGCTATACATGGAGAACAGGCCCACTCCGACAGCGAGCAGGATCAGCGACCCGGCGACGAGCAGTACCAATTTGTTCTTTGTGGACAGGATCATCGTTCGTCTCAGGGCTGGTTGCCACGGGCGCGCGCCCGCCTCGCCGGGTCGCCCCGATCCGGCGTTCTTTGTCTAACATCCTTTTCTTCGGGAAGGAATACGCGTTGCGCTCCTGGAAAGGAAACCCCGCTCATTTTCCGTTCCACGCCAATGCATGGAAAAGGCCGCATCCAAAAACACGGGCTCCGGAACACATTGGAATCTATTGTCCCTGCACACAAGTGTCAAACAGTGATGATTCCCTGTCCGGCGTTTTGGAATCCCGTGTCCGTTTTTTCCGTCTTGCTCTTCTTCCTTTTCCCTTTCGCTGCCGGATGGTTGAGAAAAACAGAGCCAAGGAAATCGGGCGATTCCCGTCTTTCAGGAACATTTCGGCCTTATCGGTAGAGCTGTTGCGCAGCAGGGGAATCTGTGGCACCACCGGAACCCGTTCCGAAAGAGACGCAGGAGCAGCCGGGAGTCCGATGTCCGGCCCTCCCGGGAGACGGCCCCGGAAGGGCCTGTCCCGGCGCATTAATGAAACGCCGCCATCGCAGCAGGAAGGAATGGCGTGGACGCATGGCTCGACTGGATCGGTTTTCTGTGTATTGCCCTTGTCGCAGGATGGTTCTTTTTCCGCAAACAGGTGGCGGAAAACGAACTTACGGAGAGGGAAGAGGATGCACGGAAGAACGCTCCGCTTTTCTCCTCGGGCGAGGGGCTTTGCGGGCAGGAAGGGGATGACGGTGATGCCGGTGATGGCGATGGAGACGGGGATAGGGACGACTGAGCCCCGGCAGGCTTCGGCGGATTGCTGTGCGGCCCAACCAAAGAAGTTTTCTTGAGTCAACAGAGTAGGGACCCTGGCAAGTGTCCTGCATCCCTCAACATAACGAAAGCCCTCCCGGATACAGTCCGGGAGGGCCTTCGCGGTATTTTGTACGTCAGAAATCGCTATTCGTGCTCAAGCCCTTTCACGTCGATGCGGTATTTGCGGATCTTCGACCAGAGGGTACTCGGATTGAGGCCGAGGAGTTCGGCAGCGCCGTCCTGTCCGGAGATTTTGCCGTTGGTGCGGTTGAGCGCCTTGATGATATAATTGATGGTGACCTCGTTGAATGTCTGAAATGGTTCCGCATTGTCCTTGTTACGCTTGCTGTTCGGCTCCTGCTTGCTCTTTGGGGACGGGAGGTCAAAAGCGCGGTCGGAAGAATTTTCGGAAAGGATGTTCAGGAAATTATCGATAAAGACAGGCTGGAGGCAGGAACAGATATCGAGATGTTCTTGCGTATAGTTGTCCACACCCATCGATAGCACAACCATCCTAACGCTCGTTTCCCTCAGCATGTTAAACTTCAAGGGAATGTACACGGCCGATGTATCCGTCTTGTAGACAGAGCGGTGCACGTCGGCGTACGCACAGGTTTCGTGCCCGGTAAAGATTTTCAGATTGCAGGCGCCTTCGCTGAAAAAGTGTTTTTCAGTCCTCAACCGGGTCATGCTTTCCGGAGAAATGGCGAAGTGGTCGCTGATATTGATGGCGGGTGTTTTGTTACATTCGGCCAGTTTTGTAATGGAACCTTCCACTGATCGGAAAATGAACAAGGAGGAAACGGGCATCATCATAGAGAGGAATACCGCCGCCCTCTTCACGAAGAAGTCCAAAGACGCATCGGACAAAACAGAATTAATGAACTTTTTGAAGATTTCTTCAGGCGAGTACCTCATGGCTCAACCTCTTCCCCTATGCGCTATGTGTATTTCCTCCATTATAAGGTAACCAGCTTGAATGAACGTAGAAATACGTTTTTTACCCGTCTGGTCGCGTTCCGGAAGGGAACGATGGAGGAGAAAGATTATTCTTTTCGTTTTATAATAGACGGAAAAGAAAAACCATCTTTTTTCGTTTTTGTTTTATAAAGCGATATAGGAGGACTATTCTCTTTATAGAGGCATATACAACGTCATAGCGTCGGATAGTTACTTGTTTGCCTTTGTAAAATGATTTTATGTAGAGAAAAACCGTTATTTTAACGTGTATTCTTTTTCGGAAATCATATTTTTCTATTTTATTATAATAATAAGATTATTTCATCTGCATTGACAAAAACAAGCAGGGAAGGGGCAAAGGCCGAAGCCTTTGCAAAGGCAAAAAACGATGTGCGAGGCAGTGTTTTTTTCGTTCATATTTTGAGAGCCCCTACCTCTTGGAGCATGTGTTTCTAGAGGGTTATTTCAGCGGTACGGTGGAATTCCATGGGGAGTTTGCCAAATCAGCAACGGCCGCTTTACCGCGTTCATGTTTGTGTACCCGGGGAGATGTTTTCAGCCGGGAGTGTGAAACCGCGCGATCTCGATCGTGCTCCGCAAAGATGTAAAAAAACATCAACTCGCCATAAATCGAGTAAAAAATCGCAAAAAATGCCATGTAAAGTCTTAATGCGTGTATTGATACTTTACATGGCATTTTTATGGTGGGAAAAGAAGTATCCCGTTTTGAGGGGTACAGAGCAAAAGCCGGTTGATCCGAAGATCAACCGGCTTTGTTTTCAGCGCCGGAAGCGCGGGGTTTCTGAATGACTTGCCGGAAGGCGCGGAACGCGTCCCTCAGCGGCGGTTCACTTCATGGGAGGGTTTACGGCAGCATCCACTGCCAAACGGTGGCCTGAAGATAGGTCAACACGCAGATGAACAGGGTCATGGCGATGCTGTGCCCGAGGGCGAAGCGGAAGAGGTTGCCTTCCTGCCCGATCATACCGGTGGCGGCGGTGGCCACGCTGATGGACTGGGGCGAAATCATCTTGCCGGTGACGCCGCCGGAGGAGTTCACGGCTACGGCGAGTTCGGGGGGCATACCCACGGCCTGCGCGGTGGAGCGCTGCATACCGCAGAAGAGGGCGTTCGACGAGGTGTCGGAGCCGGTCAGGAACACGCCGAGCCAGCCGAGGATCGGGGCGAAGAACGGGAACAGGCTGCCGGTCTTGGTAAAGCCGATGCCGAGGGTCGTGCTCATGCCGGAGTAGTTCATGAGGAAGGCCAAACCGAGGATGGTGGCGATGGTCAGGACGGGGAAACGGAGCTGGTAAATCGTGGAGAAGAAGCAGGCCACGGCCTTGCCGAAGCTGTACTTGGGCATGAAGGGCACGGCGAAGAAGCCGGACAGCAGGATGGCGGTTCCGCCCGCGGAGAGCCAGCCGAATTTGAAGAATGCGGCATAGGGGGTTTCGGCGGGCACGACGGGCACGGTGCGGCTGACCATGCCGTCAAGCATGGGCCACGCGAAGCCCTTGGTGGCGATGCTGCCGCTGATGCCGTCGAGGAACGCCTTGAACTGCGGCAGGCCCCAGAAGAACACCATGACTGCCAGGATGATGAACGGTATCCATGCGCGGATGACTTCACCGAAGGAGTAGCCCTTGCCGGTCAGCACGGTGGGCTTTTCGCCCTCGAAGCGCCAGATGGTGGCGGGCTTCCAGAAGCGGAGCAGGATCACGAGGCCGACGAGGGTGATGATGGCGGACATGATGTCCGGCAGTGTCGGGCCGTGATAGTTCGAGAACACGAACTGCGAAATGGCGAAGCAGAGGCCGGCCACGAGGATGGCGGGCAGGACTTCCATGCTGCGCTTGAAGCCGCACATGGTCACGCACAGCCACAGCGGCACGATCACGGACAGGAAGGGAAGCTGGCGGCCTACGATGGCGCTGATGAGGTTGGGATCAAAGCCGGACACCTGCCCGGCCACGATGACCGGGACGCCGATGGCGCCGAAGGCGACCGGGGCGGTGTTGGCGATGAGGCACAGCCCGGCGGCGTACAGCGGGTTGAACCCGATGCCCGCGAGCATGGCTGCGGTGATGGCTACGGGAGTGCCGAAACCGGCCGTACCTTCAAGGAAGGCGCCGAAGGCGAAGGCGATGAACAGCGCCTGAAGCCTGCGGTCATCGGTGAGCCGGGCCAGCGAGTCTTTGATGATCTCGAATTCGCCCGATTCCACGGTCATGTTGTACACCCATACCGCCGTAATGACGATCCAGACGATGGGGAACAAGCCGTTCGCCATACCGTAGGCGACGGAACTCACCGCGGTGCCGAAAGGCATCCCCCACAGAGCCACGGCCAGCACAAACGCCACGGCCAAGCCCACAATGGCGGCCACGTGGCCTTTTGCGCGACGTATCGCCAGCATGTAGAAAAGTACCATCAAAGGAATAGCCGCAGAAAGTGCAGAGAGTACCACGCTCCCCGCCGGATCATAGACCTGTGTCCACGCCATACAAACAATCCCCCGCTGCACTAAACGTTCAAGAAATGCATCCGTGATATCAAAAGTCGTCATATCCCAGATGCCAGTACGGAATAAAACCTATAGAAAACTTTCATTGAGAAAAAATAAGGGTTGTGTCAATGCATTTTTATTCATTGAATAAACAATCTGTGGCGTGCTGAAATGCATTTTTTGTTTTTCTTGATGCAGTGTCTGTTTTCAAGGCATCATGACAAAATGGAATAATCCTTTTTGCTCCTTAATGTCGACATTGTAACTTGTGCAGAAGAGGATATATACGCAAAGGATGGGCGATCATGCAGATTGTCCAAGCGTTGCGCGGGCGGCAGGCCCTCGTGAGCCCATGCTTTTCCGGTATCGGCAGGAATGGGAGGGTGTAATTTCGCCGGGCATGGCGGAATCCCTTTCTTGATGATTCCCGTTTTTTCCCACTTTCGGCAGGTTCCTTTGCCTTGGGGATGGGGAGAAGATCAAATGCCACTGAAGCGGCCTGACGGACGTTGGATTATTATAAAGATTAATGTAATTAATGAGTTGCCATTGTTCGTATCCGCTGGCGGCAGTGCGCCAGAGCTCATGGGCATGTTCTCGGAGACGACGGGGCACCTTCTTTTTTACAGTACTGGATGCCTCATAAACCCGAACGTGCCAGCCCGCATCATGAACGGAAGGAATGGGTATTGTACGGAAAAGGAATGGGGCGGCATTATTGCGAATAACAGGATATGCCGGACATGCCGGCATTCCTCTCCGCCTCAAGTGCACGGGAGATGGTGGCCTTGCTTGCCGGGATGAGGGCAAGAATATTTTTTTGGAGGGCTCCCGCCCCATAGGGTGTTCCCTCATTCAAAGGGATGAAAGGTTCCTTGCGTTTTTCCTCGGTTTCCCCAAAATGGTTTTCCACATTCCGTGCGAAAGAAGAAACCCTTAACCTGTTGGCAACGGAGTAGAGGACGCTCGTATTGCAGAGCGTTTCCTTTGCGAAGCGTATATTCCATTCGGCGGAGAAGGTCCTTCGCGGCGGTCATGGCGTGCTGCCTGTTCCGGGCGCAGCTTTCTTGAAGGAAGAGGCTGTCGGCTTATCCGTGTTGCCTTCCGGAAGAGACGGGCTTTGAGGCTCCCGGTTGCGCCGGGACGAAGGGGCGGTTTTTGAGCTGAAAAAGGTGGCGTCTTTTGGAAAGGCGTCTATGCCGAACCTTCCGGTGTCCCGTCCGGATCGGCCTCTGCGCCGGAGGCCGTCATGCGAGCCTTTCGCTTGCCAGCGCTTCCTCGCCGCCGGGGAGGAGCTTGAGCCACGCCTGCGCGGCGGAGGACAGGACGGCCCCGCGCCTCCAGACGAAGGCGGCGCGCCAACGGAGTTCCTCTTCGTCGAGAAGGGCGATGTGGATGTTGGGGAGTTCCCGCCGTTCGAGTTCGAGGCGGGGGAGGAGGGCGACGCCGATGCCCGTCGCCACGAGGGTCATGATGAAATCAAGCTGGCCGCTGCGCAGGCACTCATTGAGCTTCAGCCCACGCTGGCGGCAGACGGCCTTGATGCGGTCGTTGAGCAGGAAGCCCTGCTCGAAGCCGATGAAGGCGTTGTCTGCCAGTTCATCCATTTTGAGGCGTTTGCGATCGGCGAGGGGATGATCCGGGGGCATGATGACCATGAGCGGTTCGTCCCGAATCTGGAGCCACGAAAAATTCGGCGGGACGGGGAGAAGGGTGACGGCAAGATCGAGATCCCCCGAAAGCACCATCGGTTCCAGCGAGGCGCAGCCCTGTTCCTGAAGCGAGATGTTGATGCCGGGGTAAAGCTGGCGGTATTTGGAGAGCAGATCCGCGAACAGGATGCCGCTGGCGACCGGGGGAAAACCGATGCGGAGCACGCCTTTTTCGAGCTTGTGCAGGGCGGCGACGTCGGCTTCGAGCGCCTCGAATTCTTGAAGGATGTTGAGGGCCCGGCGATAAACGATTTCTCCCTCGACGGTCAGCCTGACGCCGTTGTTGGCCCGCTCGAAGATGCGGACGCCAAGGCGATCCTCCACGGCCTGAACGGCTTTGCTCACCGTGGGCTGCACGGCGTGTACAGTCTGGGCGGCACGGGAAAAACCTCCCTGCCGGGCCACTTCCACCAGTATTTGCAACGTGCGGATATTCAGCATCTATTCTTTCCGTGCATAGTGTTGATGAGCGTTTTTCATTTCACAGGAAAAACCTTTTGGCCTATACCACCCCCATGAGCTTCCGGCATTTCCAATTTCCTGTTTTTCTGGGGAATTTGGCTGCACGCCGTTCCTGTGGCCCGGCGTCCGGCAATGGTTTCCTGCGTCTGCGGACGCATGTGGAACCTTTTCATGCCTGGTAGGACGATGTGGTTTTGGTGTGCGGCA
>ENA-UPWK01001783-UPWK01001783.1-human-gut-metagenome-genome-assembly--contig:-NODE-1783-length-12959-cov-4.800109_pt1 | contig 12959 bp, 16 predicted proteins | sample MGYA00250048_ERZ773373 | MGnify/ENA primary metagenome ERZ773373 (study PRJEB29103, sample SAMN06112059) | human gut metagenome | biome: human gut; feature: ankylosing spondylitis patient; material... | reverse complement strand
CCTTGAGCAGCGCACAAATTCGTCAGAAGCCCCAGTGGGGCAGGCGGGTTTGCAGGCTGTGCGCGATTCCTTGTCACCGGACAGGAGTAAAAGGACAAAAGAAACGCAAACTTCACCCGTTGCGTTAGGTACATTTGCGGAGCAGGTCGCGGCGTATGGCCAGCAGCGTCCCGGCGGGGTGAAGGTCTCTCCGGGCGGGCAGATGTCAATGCGAGTACAGCCCAAGAATGGCCCGACCGTGACTGATAACCGTGAATACAATGTTTATCAGACGATAACCCCGTCCGATCCCCGACAAGCTGCTGAGCAGGCAGCACGGTCTTTCAGTGAGATTGCACAGATAAACACGCCGGGTCTGAACGCGGCGGTGGTTTATTGAGGAGGAGAGGATGGCTGATTCATTCACATCGTCCACAGTCCAGTCCGGAGAATCCGCCGCGATTGTCCGCAAGGGTGTCGCCATTGCGGGCATTCAGGTTTCCGTCAAAAAGAGCGAGGCGCACACATACACGTCGCAGGCTACGGAGTTGGCGATGGAGTCGGGCGCAACGGTGACGGATCACGTTATCCTGAAGCCCGTGACGCTGGCTGTTACGGTAGCCATGACCAACGCCGGAGACGGAAGGGACGCGGCGAGGGATGCGTTCGAGTCTTTTGTGGAGATGCGGAAAAAGCGCGAACCCGTCGAGGTGATCACCGAACACTCTATCTATATGAATATGGTGATCACCAGTCTGACGCCCACGCATTCCGCCCCATACAAGGGCGCATTGGAAATCGGGATCACTTTCCAGCAGGTCAATTTTGTCGAACTGCAAAGTGTCGGGCGGTCGCCGTCAACGCTGAAAGGGAGCGCGAAAAAGACAGGGGCGGCGCCGGTGCAGTCGGGCAAAGTCGAGGCGAGTGAACCGAGCAAGACTTATTTGGCGGAACAGTTGGATGCGTGGAAAAAGAAGTGAAAAAGCCCCCGACCGCGAAGGAGGGGTTTTTGTTTGGGACTTGTTCAGGGTGAGGGAGACGCCGATTCTCGTCTATCCTTCCCCTATGGCATACCTCCTTCCTCTCACATCGGACGGTGAGCGCACGTTTTCCGTGGTGCTCGGCTCCAACACCTATTTTTTCCGCTCATACTATGTGCGCGGGCAGGAATCCGCGTGGCTGCTCGACATTTCCGACGCTGGCGGCTCTATGCTGGCGTCCGGGGTGAAGCTGGTCCCGGGGAGCCCGAACTGCCTTGCGGGCTATGGCGACGCCTTCAACGGCGAGAACATCGTGGTGGCCCTCTCGCGGGGCAGGCCCGGAGACGAGGAGGCCCCCGGCGATACGCTCAACGTCCTGTGGTTCCCGGAAGGGGAGGAATCCCCGTTCACGCTCGGCGATCCGATGGAAACGCTCGGCGAAGCGATCCGGCTTGCGGGGGAATAATGGCCGCTGAAAAGAAAAGCTCCACGCCGAACCGTCCGTTCCTGCGGCGCATCGTCGTCACGCTCGGCCCGCTCGAAGAGTGGCGGGGCAAGAGCAGGGGCGAGATTGTGCAGTTCAAGAGCGACGGGACGCTTGAGGGCCTGCGGGTGACGGGCACGTTCCAGAAGACGCTCATGGGGATGCCGCAGCCGTCGCAGATTTCCATCTATAACCTCTCCCGCGATACCCGGAACGCCATCAAGGGGAGCCTCACCAAGATCACGGTCGAGGCGGGGTGGAACAATACCGACCTGCGCAAAGTCTTTCAAGGCTCGATCATGTCCTCAAGCTCGGAGCGGAGCGGGCCGGACATCGTGACCAAGCTGGTGGCCCTGCCGGGGTATGGTTCGCTCGTGCGCGGCGTCAGTTCCGTGACCTTCGGCGCGGGCACGCCCGTGAGCGTCGCGGCGCGGAAGCTGGCGTCCGATCTGCCGGGGATGACGGTGCAGGGCGGGAATTTTCAGGGGGTCTCCGGGAATATCGGGCCGCGCGGGTGGAGCTACGCGGGCGCGACGAAAGACGGCCTGACCCGGCTCGGCGAGGAACACGGCTTCTCGTGGAGCGTGCAGGACGGCGAGGTGACGGCCATCGGGGACAGGTTCATGCTCGGCAGCTACGTCGAGCTGAACGGCGAGAACGGCGGCCTGATCAGCATCGCGCCGACGCTGACCGGGCCGATGCAGATCCAGTCCGGGGTGAAGATCAAGGCCCTCTACGTTCCCGGCATCAGCGCTGGGCACTCCATCAAGGTCAACAGCACGCTCAATCCCCGCTTGAGCGGCACGTATCGCATCCACACCATGAGCATCAATATCGACGCATACAGCGAGGCGTGGACGATGGACATTGAGTCCTTCCGCTTCCCGCCGGGGAAAAAGTGATGGCAGACTACTCCGTTACGTCCGAATCCGAGAATTTGCGCCTCCAGATGCGGCGCATGATGGACGGCCTGCACGTCGCCATGCCCGCCAAGGTGCTCGCCTTCCAGCCGGGGCCGCCCGTCCGCGTCACCGTGCAGCCCACGACGCAGATGAAAATCACGCTGGGCGAGGAAGTCAGCTACCGGAGCCTGCCGCAGCTCTCCGGGGTGCCCGTCGTGCTGCCGTTCGCGCAGACGGCGGGCTTTCTGCTGACCGTCCCCATCCAGCCGGGGGACACCGGGCTGCTCGTCATCCCGGATCGCGGCCTCGACAACTTTTTGCGGGCCGGGGACGTGGCGGCGCCGCCTTTTTACGGCGACCCGACGTTGATACAGCCGCGCGGCCACAGCCTCACGGACGCCATATTTATTCCCGGCCTGTCGTCCGACGCCGCGCAGATCGCCGACTACAGCACGGAAGCCATCGAGCTGCGGGACAGGGAGCGCAAAAGCTATATCAGCCTCGGCCCGGACGGGATCACGATGACGGACGGAACGGCGGTCATGAAAATGAGCGGCGGGAAGCTCGAAACGACGGCCCCCACGGGCATCGCCATGCAGACCGACGCGCAGTGTACCGTCAGGAGCCAGAACATGGACTTGAGCGGAGAGGGGAACACCTTTTCTGGAGACTGTCGTTCCACGAACGGGACGTTCACCGACAAGGACGGCGTGGTGCTCGGCACCCATACGCACGAAGGCGTGCAGACGGGCGACGGGACGACGGGCGGCCCTGTAAAATGAAAAGGCCCCGGGCGGGGCCTCTTGCGGGTTACATATAGGCTTGCGCCGCCCGGACAAGGAATGCCGAGCGGGTCATGCCGCGGGCCTTTGCCGCCCTGTCGATCCGGTTGCGGAGGTAGAGCGGTACGGTGATGTTGACCGGGACGGCCTTCTTTTCGAGGAAGTCGAAGTTCACGTCCACCAGCACCACGGCCCCGCCTTCCGCGTCTTCCGAGGCAAGCACGCTCTCCAGCGGAGAGGGATCGGGAAGGCGTTCGACCTCTTCACCCTCGTAAAAGGTTTCAATGGCGTCCTGTACGTTGGCCAGCGCCTCGTCGAGCGTTTCGCCTCCAGAGAAGACGCCGGGAAAATCCGGCACGGTCACGCCGTAGTCCGAACCTCCGTCCTTATGGACGATAACGGGATAACGCATATCTTTACTCCTGAAGGGGGGATTGTTCCCCCCTTCGGTTAGGGTAACTTGATTTTGGTTTGCCTCGCGATTGCCTTGAGGGTTCCCAACGGGATGTCTCCTTTGTGCCTGTGAATCACGGTGACTCTCCCGTCCGGGTGAACCATCTTGTCATGGTTGGTTCCGCCCTTGTTCACGAACCCCGCTTCCTCCAGTTTCTTTATGAGTTCCCGTGCTGTCATGAGTTTTTTATACGCATAGTGCGCATTGTAGTCAAGAAAAAGATGCGCACTATGCGTATTTTTTATTGCATCCAAGGAATTCATTCAGGGTGAACGTGTTCCGTATTTTTCCCTACTGTTGCGGCAAACAGGGGCAAACGGATGGCTTGGGACTTGGAGTTCAAAAACGGCGACCTGACGGGCGGCATTGTGACGGGTGACGATGAAGTCATCCAGCGCATCCGCACGCGCTTGTTCCGCGAACTGGGGGAGTGGTTCCTGAATACCGCTTCGGGCTTGCCGTGGTATCAGGACGGCAAGGGGATCCTCGGTTCTCCTTTGCGGGACAAAGGCGCGGTTGATCTGTTCATCCGAAAGCAGGCGCTCGGAACGGAAGGCGTCTCCAGAATTCTCAAGCTCAACAGTTTGTTTGCCGCAGGGCAGCGCGAATACTCCATCTATATGCAGGTGTTGCTCGATTCGGGAAAACTGGTCGAGCAAACCGTGACTGTCCATGAGTCCGTATTCACGGCGCCGGGGATGACCATGTCCGATCTTACGAAGCTGATGGCCCAGAACATACTGTTCTCTGACGGTGAAACCTTGCAGCAGAAGCTGGAAAACGGGGCGTTCGTGGGCCCGGAAGGAAAACCGGGAGAAGACGGCACGGCCGCGACGCTTTCCGTTGGAAAGGTGACGACGGGAGCCCTGGGAACCGAAGCCGCTGTCCAGAACACGGGGACGGATAAGGACGCCGTCCTGTGGTTCACCATCCCGCGTGGAGAGCAGGACATACGGGGTGAACAGGGAATGCAGGGGATTCCCGGAATCGACGGCGTGGCTGCCACGGTTGCCGTCGGCGCAGTCCAGACGGGCGAAGCAGGTTCCCCTGTCGAAGTGACGAACAGCGGAACGGAGAATGCGGCTATTCTCAATTTCGTGATCCCTCAAGGCGTTCGCGGTGAGCAGGGCGTACAGGGGAAGGCGGCACAGATTTCCGTCGGCACCGTCATCACGGGCGAACCCGGAACACAGGCTTCCGTCACCAACAGCGGAACGGATGATGACGCCGTGCTCGACTTTGTGATTCCGAGGGGGAATACCGGAGAAACCGGAGCGAAAGGCGATAAAGGGGACAAAGGGGATACCGGAGCCACAGGGCAGCAAGGACCAAAAGGCGACAAGGGGGATTCCGGGCTTTCCTATTCGGTCAAGGGCGCGGTTGTTTCGGGTACGACCTACGCTGCAAACGATATCGTTTTTGATCCGGACAGCAACACGGCGTACCTCGTGCTCAAGTCGGCCCGTTGGCCATTCTCGGTTGTGGCTGTTTCGGAAGGAGCGGTGACGAGTTCCACTCAGGCGATCATTTTGTCCAGAGCCGCCAGCGCGTCAGCCTTGAAGGACGGCAAACTGGATTCTTCGCTCTTGAACGGTGCGCTCTGGAGGTAGTGATATGGCGTCGTCTTCATACGGCATGACCCTTGCGGGGTTCATCCCCAAGCGTTTGGCGGATATCCAAAACGATATGAACGCTTCCATTGCGCTCATTGTCGATCCCCATACCGGGGAATACCCATTTCAGAACGTGACGGACGACGCTGTATTGCAGCAGGTTGTCGGCGTGTTCGCCTCCGCGCTTGAGGAGGCGTGGGAAGCCGCCTACGAAGCCAGCGTCCAGTTTGACCCGCAGAAGAACACGGGGGCGGGGCAGAGCGGCACGGTGCAGCTCAACGCCATCACGCGCAAGGCGGGCACGAAAACCATCCTCACGTTCGACCTGACGGGAACGCCGGGCGTGCTGGTTCCAGCGGGCGCGCTCATTGCCGCCGCTTCCGGGGAAACGGCCTACGCTCTTCAGGAAAACGTTATCTTTCCCGTGGCGGAGGACGGGCAGCGGACATCCCATGCAGCGGCGCGCGGGGTTTGCACTGAATACGGCGCATTCGATCCCGAACCGGGTACGGTCAATACCATCCAGACCCCGGTTGCGGGCTGGTTCAACGCCAGCAACACGGCTACGGAATCGGTCGGGACGGCGCAGGAGACGGACGAGGAATTGCGCAAGCGTCAGCAGCGGTCTACGCAGCTCACCAGTTATCGCCAGATCGACGCCATTTATGCGTCCGTTTTGGCTGTCGAGGGCGTGACCTACTGCCGGGCCTACCAGAACGCTACGGCGTACCCGGTTGATGATCGCGGCATACCGTTCAAGGAGGTGGCCGTCGTTGCTGAGGGCGGCGACCCAGCGGCGATCACTGACGCCCTGTTCCTGCGTTTCCCCGTCGGCGTCATCGGGCACGGGAGCATATCGATCACGAAGTACGATCAGCAGGGCGTAGGCTACCCGATCTCGTTCAGCCGTCCCACGCCCATTCCCGTGTACGTCAACGTCATCGTCGAGATCACCAACAGATCGGAGTTCCCGGACAACGGCATCCAGCTCATCAAGGAAGCCATCGTCGCCTATGCCCAATACGGAGACACGAGCAACACGGAAGGGTTCCCGCCGGGCGAGGATGTCATTAGGACTCGGCTCTATACGCCGATCAATTCGATAGCCGGCCACGAGATTATCCTTTGCGAGATCGGCACGGAGCAAGGCTCCCTCGCCGAAGAAAATATCCCCATCGCATGGAATCAGGTGGCGACCTTTGATGTTGGCGACATCACCGTCACGGTACGGGGGCAATAGGCATGCCGGTTCCTTCTCGCCTTGAAGTCTCCTTTGGGCAGTACGCCAAGTCCCTGATCGACGAGGCGCTTGCCAAGCTGCCGAGCCTGTTTCTGACATCGTGCATGCTGCGGCAGCTCGTCGCCGTGTTGGGCGGCGAGGTTCAGGAGCTTTACGACGCCGTTCTTGGCATGCAGCGCGGGCGTACCCTCTACGCCGCCGAAGCCGCGAACCTTGACGCGCTTGGGCGCATCGTCGGAGAGGAACGCGCCCCGTACCAGTACAGCGATTCGCACTGGTTTGCCTTTGACCGCATGGGGCAGGCTTGGGATTCGACGCCGTGGTGGTGCCGGGACGCTCCGCTGGTCGAGTACATCCCGGCGGAAGACCCGGTGTACCGGACGAATATTCTGACCCGTATTATCGCCAACCATACGCTGGTGGCCTCGGTCCCGGAGCTTGATGGGCTTATTCGGCTTGTTGCGGGAAACTCCGTCAGCTTTGAAAAGACGGGTCCCATGCAAGTACGCCTGATCGCCCCCTCGACGATAAGCACAACGAATCTCGTTAAACTTACCACCGCTGTAACGACACGGCGGGTTGATGACGAATACGCGGTTCCCTATCCCGCAACCCTGCATGTCTCGGGATATATCGTTTTCGTCCCCGTTTCCTTTTTTTCGTTCGATAAAAGCAACGCCCAACGCTGGGATTCCGGCAGATGGGCAAGCAAGGGTAACCTTTTTCTTTAGGAGAACATATGGCGCTTTCAGGCATCCAGCGAACTTTTGCAGGCGTTCTCAACTCGATATGGGGCAAGAACGCACAGACGACGATCCCCACGCAGCCCGTTTCCGGCATTGCCTACCGCGACACCGATGCGGAGTTTGAGTCCGGGCAGAAATACGATTCCCTTGGCGAGAGTTCCCGTTGGAATCAGCTTCTGTACCTGCTGTCCGGCCTCTCGGAAGAGTGTTCGCGTTTTGGCATTCTGCCGTGGTCTTCGGCGCAGCCCTACAACAAAGGCGCGCTCTGCATCGGGCCTGACGGCTCTTTGTGGCAGGCTCAGGTCGCTATTGCCGTCAATCCTACGAACCCGGTCACGCCCGGCACGAATCCGGCGATATGGGATGTTCCTCTCTTCAAGGGGAAAAAGGCCGGAGGGGATACGCCTCCCGGCTCGGTGATTCCGTTTTATAGCGTCAACCTCGGCGGCCCCGATAACCGCAATCCCATCTTCTGGGGGCAGTCCGAACCCGATACTGGCTGGCTCATCTGTGACGGCGGCAGCGATGGGCGCGGCGGCTCGGTGCCCGACCTGCGCGGAAAGTTCGTTATGTGCTCAACGTACTCCGGGGACGCCGGGCAGACGGGCGGGGCGGCGTCGGTCACGCCGACCGTTTCGGTGCAGAACGCCACGCAGGGTGGGAGTATTGCGACAGCAGCAACAGGCATAACGATCCAAGCTCACACCCTTGGGGTTGAGCAGATTCCGAGTCATAACCACACAGTTGGCAATTCTTATCTGATCGGGAAAGTGTCAGCTAATGGGTATTCGCTTTTTAATAACACGCCCGAAGGAAAAGAGAACAATTTAATGATGGCAAATACTGGCGGAACCCAGGCCCACACTCACGGTAGAACTGATCCGGGCCATTCGCATACGTTCACAGGAGCAGCACATACCCACGCAGCAACAGCAAACGCAATCAGCACAGTCCCCCCGTACTACAAGATAGCGTATTGCGTGAAACTGCCCGAGTAAGAAAAAGCCCCGCTCAAGGCGGGACCTTTTCGCTTACGGGCGAACATCATCAGGTGGGAAATGATCCAACGCCTTACCTCCAATGGGAGTCCAATGCGGTGGCTTCGGTATATAAGGAAAGCGAATATATTCTTTAATAAAGATAGATGTCATCTCTGTAAAAGAGTTGAGAGGTGAAAAACCGCAAAAATCGATTTGAGTGAATCCTGATTCCCGGAGCACAGTAGCACAATTAGGGTACCATTCGGCATTATCAAGAATGATAAGTCCCCCCTCTGCCAAATGTTCTTTAGCCCGTAGAGTACAAGACATTCGCTCAGCACCATCGATTACAATAATATCGAATAGCCCATATTTATCGATTTCAGATGAATAGCGTGTAAGGTCTGTTTGCTGGATAATTTGAACATTTTCCCCTATATACTTTTTCATTTTTTCAAACCAAGGGGCATAATGCTCAACCGATACAATTGCTTTACACTTTTCTTTCCAACACAGAGTAGAACCGCCGCTACCATACTCAAAAACGGTAGCCTCAGAGAAGTCGTAGCTATCAAGAAAATCGATAGATGAATAAGTCATCCAAAGAGTAGGTTTTCCGTTTGCGTCAGTACAATTACCCTCAGTATCTCGCCGGGTTTGCCCTCTTTTTTGCAAAAGTATCTGGGCTGCCCGTAACCCACACACCAATGGGCGAGGAATAAAACGTACAAGGTCTTTCAACAACATTATAATCTCCTAGGGAAGATATTATGAAACAGCACGTTACAGTTGTACCATCCGACCATCTCGTCTTCGTTGACGGCTTCGCGTTGTGCTTTGATTTCTCCGCGCCCGAGAATATGCATGCGCTCCAGTGGCATGAAGGGAGCGGTCATATCGAATGGACGGACGACATCAATCATCCGCTGACCCCTGCGGATTACGCGGAGGACGTCGCCCCGTTCGTCGCTCTCTGGGAGGCGGAAAAGGCCCGGCGCGATGAAAAGGCAGCAGCAGCCGGAGCCGCCCGGATTGCCGAATACAACTCAACGCCAGCCCGCGCCGCACGCATCCGTGCCGAGCGTGACCGCCGCCTTGACGCGACGACATGGCTTGTCGAACGGCACAAGGAACAGACCGCAGGGAATATCGAAACTTCGATAACCGGGGAAGACTATGCCGCACTGTTGACGTACAGGCAAGCACTCCGCGATTTGCCGCAGCAACAGGGCTTCCCGTGGGAAGGGCCGGACGATCCGAAATGTCCGTGGCCTGATGAACCGGAGAAGGTATGAGCTATTTGTCGCCGCTGATGAAGTCCCGGATATGGTGAAGGCATACACGGGCCGGGTAGGGCGGTCATCGCTGACGTGGGATTGCAAGCTCAGGCAGGGAGCGGAACCGGGGGCGGTGATGCGGAAAGAGCTTTCATTGTCCGGCGTGCAGCGGCCTTTGTATAAGGGAGAGTTGGGGTCTGACGCCGTGGAGGTGTTCCGATTCGGGGATTTTGCGGGATGGTTGATTGAGGGATAGAAAAAGCCCTCTCGGTGGTAATCCGGGAGGGCTTTTTTTAGACACATATTCTGACACATATTTGTGCCCGATTCCGCCACATTTTGACACATTCTGCTGAGTATAAATATAATTATTTAAGTATATTAACTCATATTATATACCCCGAATGGGGGTCTTGTTGTGTCTGGGGAGCTGTAACGGGTTTTGCGCTTCGGGCGTATCCTTGGTGTGAGCGAGGATATGAACCTGTTGAATACGGTCGATAAGAAAAGGTGCCATTTTAAGTTTGTATGCTAATGAATGATAATATATCATGAAATATGAATATATTTTTGAGGAATAAGGATAAGGAAAAGCCCTGAACACATTGAGTGCTCAGGGCTTTTTCCTGATTTCCACATGGAAAAACCTGCTAGTTATACTTCCTTACGCCATAGATACCGACGACAACGGAGATGAGCATGAAAGCACCAGCGATGATCATAATAGGAAACATGGACATGGTGGACTCCTTTATCGTTATAGGTTTCAGAAAAAGGAAACACACAGCAGAAAAATCCGTACAAAAGTTTGTAGAAAACACCCTTTCGTCGTGAATCCTGTCTACCACCATTCATGGAAAAGGCACAAACGGAAAAAAATGTTCTTTTTGACAACTAAAACTTATTAGAGGCGCTGCCATAACTGAAAAATGCCCGAGGACGGAATCATCCTGCGGGCATTTTCAATAATCGGGCGGAAAGGGGAGGCGGAAGGGGCGGGGGCGGGCCACTTCATCGGTCTCTCTCTCTCTCTCTCTCTCTCTCTCTCTCTCTCTCTCTCTCGGTCACATATTGTTAATAGTAACAGATAAATAATTAGTAAATTCAGTATATTATCTTCAAAATTTTTATCCCGAAAATCCATTTTGGATAAGTTTTGGATAAGCATCTTGCAGAAATGGATTTCACTGGCTATCCTCCCTTCATGCAAAGCACAACTAGCCGAAAATACATCAAAACCAAGTTCGAGGGCGTTTTCTTCCGCGAGTCGGCCAAGCGTGATCCACGCACAGGCAAACCCGATCTGATCTATGCATTCTGGTACGCTGACCACGAAGGCAAAGGCCACTGGAAAACCGTCGGCAGGCACAGCAAGGGCATCCGTCCGACTACAGCCAGAAAGGAACGCGCAAAGTTCCTTGCCGAGTTTGAGGCCACCGGCGTCAATCCCGTTGAACGTGATAAAATCACCATCGGAGAGATCGTTGACGCTTACCTTGCATGGGGCAGAAGCGAAGGGAAATACGTTGACCAGCATTACAGTCAGTACAACGCCCATCTCAAGGCCAAAATCCACGCACTCCCCGTTGTCGAACTGACCCCCAATCTGCTTTCCAATCTCAAGGCACAACTCCTGAAAACGCCCACAGGAAATACAAAATACAAAAAGGGCACGGAGAAGTCCAACACTGCCGGGAAGACGCGGAAAACTCTGGCCGGGCAGACCGTGAACAACATCTTCAGCTTTATACGTTCCGCCATAAACAGGGCCATCGCCACTGGTACATGGAGGGGCGTCAACCCTCTGTCCACCAAGGGCGGAACATGGACGATGGTCAAGGCCAACAACGAAAGACTGCGTTTCCTGACCAGAGAGGAAGCCAGGGCACTTCTGGATGATCTCGAAAAACGGCATCCGCAGTTGCACGACATGGCGTTGCTCTCGTTGCGAACCGGCCTGCGACCCACGGAAATTTTCAAGCTGCGCGGTCAGGACGTGGATGGCAACGCCTGCGGCCTCTATATCATTCAGAAAGGTGGCAAGCGGGTCTTTGTCCGTGTGCCGGAGGATATGATTCAGATGCTTCAGGCGTACAAACGCAAGCCAGCGGAACCGATTTTCCAGCAACCGCGTAAGAAGGTGGCTTTTGAGAAAACACCCGCCTGTTTCCAGACCGCCGTCAGAAAGCTCAATCTTGCACCGAAAGACGGCGACAGTCTGTACGCCGTCACCCTGCACACCATGCGGCATACCTTCGCATCCTGGTTGGCGCAATCCGGTAAAGTTTCGCTCATGGAATTGCAAAAGCTCATGCGTCACAAGAACATCACCATGACCATGAGGTACGCGCATCTCTTTCCCGGACAGGAAAACGAAAAGCTGTCGATTATTGGGGATATGCTGGCTTGAGCAGTTCATCATCTGCCTGAATCCGAAGTGTTGATACGTCCGGCTGCAATATACTCCTCCAAAACGGCACGTTCATAAAAGACGCGCCTGCCGAAGCTGGTATAGGCCGGACCAATACCTTCCAAACGCCAATAGGCAAGCGTTTTTTGGTGAATTCCGAACTCTCTTTCAACATCTTTGGGCGCGAGCAGCTTTTTTGCCGTATCTTCAGGCGTATTTTGCATAGACGCAGCATATCCGGCAAGTCGTACAGCTTCTGTGATAAGGGGAAGCAATTCCTCAGGCGTGGAAAGAATGATGGTACGTCCATCAAATTCCATACATAACCTCCTCGATTATCATCCAGATTTGTACAAGTCATGAGGCTAATATTTTGAAATGAGTTCAATCGTTGACGTGAGTTCATTCTGCGAAATAACCCTTTCCAAATGCCTGCGTACACCACTTACGCTAATGCCAAGGCATTCAGCGATTTGTTCATATGTTTTTCCGCGCATAAAAAGTTCTATGACTTCTTTATCTCGCGGAGTAGTTTTGATAGAACTATTCTCAGATTTACAAGATTTAAATATAACCAGAAGCTCACGAGTGCTGTGAACATCGTATAGCTTTCTGAGATTGGCAAGATTCCACCGCACCGTTCCATATGATATATGTAACGTTGCGGCTATCTCTTTTGGGACATTTTCCTCGCACTAAAAGGTTAACGATTTCATGTTCAGTTTGATTCAATTCCCGCATGAAATCCTCCGTGATTATAAATTACTACATGTAAAATGGACTACTTATCGCTAGTAGCATGGAGGAAAATCTGCGAGCAGTGGCTTTTTGATAGGATTTAAAAATTAATCAGCTCAATGAGCATGGCCTATGTCACAAAAATGGCGCGATCGTCTGATATGACGCCGCGCCGTATAGTTGATGCAAAGAAAAATCTCTTTTGTGCCGAAAGACTATTTTTAGAACTCATCTCATAATTCAGTCATTTGGCTGAATTATGAATCTCATGCGCCAAAAAATGTGTTTTTTGCGCACTCACGATCCTTTTCGCGCCATAGCAGACTATAGTATGGCGTTAGAAGTCATTTCATACGAGTTATACAATAACCCCT
>ENA-UPWK01001775-UPWK01001775.1-human-gut-metagenome-genome-assembly--contig:-NODE-1775-length-13025-cov-4.313099_pt1 | contig 13025 bp, 8 predicted proteins | sample MGYA00250048_ERZ773373 | MGnify/ENA primary metagenome ERZ773373 (study PRJEB29103, sample SAMN06112059) | human gut metagenome | biome: human gut; feature: ankylosing spondylitis patient; material... | reverse complement strand
GCGGCATTTTCTGCATGCAAAGAAGTACTAGACAGGATCAGATCCATATATATTAGTATGACACCGAACGGTGATGAGCTGGATGACGCAGCATTAGTATGTCATATGTTTTCACCCAAAAATCCAAAATTAATCATGTACAGTGAAAAAAACAGAACAAACGAAAACTTACAAAAAGGAACATGTGCTATTGCAGAAGGCTTTGTGTCTTCTGTAAGAAATATTTTGGGGCATAAAAAAATGGAAATGGACAAAGAAGAATCCTTTCAGATACTAGCCCTGGCAAGCTTACTCATGAATAGAATTGATTATTCTTTACATATCATAAAAAATAACAAAAATTAAATACCCTATTAAAGAAGAAGAAGAAGAAGAAGAAGAAGAAGAAGAAAAAGAAGAAGAAGAAGAACAGGCCAATCAACATATCTTTTATATCAATCCGATAATAATTTAAATACATCTATTTTATGCATTAATTACTTAATAAAATTACCTTTTCATATAAACAAAGGGAACTATTAATATTTACATCTAAAACATACAGTAGAACGACTATCAAATCCTATCAATGTTCATATTTTTATTCGATAACTAATTATTTTTAAAAATTCTTCTCACGACAATAAGCAATGTTCTATATTTAACTATAAGGACATCATGTTCTATACGCCTAGGATGCCAAGGTATGTGGATAAAAGGTGGATTAAATCCAAATTCATGCCTTATGCGATGGTCACAGATAGTCCATCTTGGCCATTTTGGGAGAGAAACAGGATGAATGAGAATTTGTAAAAACGATATGCTTAGGCAGAGGGATTTATTTATATCGTCTGCCTGCCTATGCAATTCCTAAGGCGCTATGTAGCATTCGATTGATATATACCTATAACATATTGAAAATATAATATTTTGTCGTTCAACTCCATTACAAAGAAAACTTTCTTTAGTATCTATCTAAAATCTTATGGAATAGGATTTCAATCATTTACTGTGACAGAGCCTAAGTAAATCTCACTCATAGGCATCCTCTTCGGATTTAGAGATAACTCCAATATTTTTTTATTGTCAAAAACTACAGCAATCCCTCCATCGCCACAGCAGATAGGCAAAATTGTCGGCTTGCTTGGGGCTTGGCGGGTTCATGCCAGCCCCCCAGAGCAATTCCGAGCGCCCGATAGCCGGACAGAGCCGCGAGCGTACAGGCCGCACCGGCTGCAATTTGTACTGTGATTTGAGCAAGATGGGTTGAGGATAGGGACCACAGAGCGCAGACATGCCCTTTGTGCCCCACAGCAAGAGGTTGTTGTGGCTCCTAGCGATGGATTTCGCGGCGACGTTCGCGGCCGCGCGCACCCCGGAAGCACCTTTTGCCGAACTGTATCCCGTCAGAGGATAGATGGGCCCCCATTCCCCAGCGCACCAGAACAACGCATCAACCGGATGGCCCGCCGTCGCCGCCACAGTGTCGGCCATGCAGGCGGCAAGCGCTACCGGATTGGCAAACAAAAGTGTCTGGGGATACAGCATGAGATTCAACTGACCATCCAGATGCTCAGGCCGAACCTCCGAGATATCGCTGATCCCGGTCGGAGATTTATCGAGACACCGGGCGTCCATGAGCAATTCCAACAAGAATAGCGGATTATAAAAATAACTGTGCGTATGCGCGCTGTACTCGGAGCGTTGTCCGTAGCCGTCGCCGCCGTTGACGGAACTGCCGTCCCCCCAGACCGAGCTTTTGCCCATATCAACGCCAAAGCCAGCAAAGCACCATGCGTCTTTCACTACATCAATCATGAACGCGGGCTCCCTGAAGCCCATGACGAGCCCTACCCGTTGGATAGCGCCGTCCTGGCAGGAGCACAGAGGCGTGGAGAGATAGCTTTCCGGGTCCGGGGAAGAGGGTGAGATGCGGACCCCGGCCAGCCGGATGGGAAATAGGCACTCCCAACAGGTGTCCGTCAAAGGGTTCACGAACGTCGATTTGCACACGGCATGGGCACTCTGCACGAGCCCGCCGAGCAGCAGCGCCAGACAAAACACCAACTTGTTCATACATGCTCCTATTGAGGTATGCCGCTCATATATTTTTCAAGGAGGTTGCTGATCTTGGAGCCGACCTGTTCCTGGTTGAGCATCTGCCGCGTCAGATCATCGGTATATTCCCCCAGGTCAATCTGTGTGAAATCGATGCGCATGAATTCGTCCATATAAAAACCCCGGCATTCAGGGTCGTCTCCGTCGCCCCATCCCAGACCAATCTGAGGGCGTCCTTGCTCGTGGATGATTCGAGCCAGTACAGTATCAAAGCAGCAAAAGACTCTCTTCTTCTGCCCACACATCCCGAATACCTTGAACGTGCATGTCGTGCCGACATCGTGGCATACGCCTTTGCTGCGCTTACAGCCGAGGATTTTTTCTCCGGCCAGGCATTTGGTCATCCCATCCACAATATTGTACATACTGTAAATGGAATACGCCCAACCGACCCAGGAAATCGCGTTCAGGTAGACCGCCGAGAGCTGACTAACCGCTGATTGCATCCCGGCTTCCGACCCCACATAGGCCGTGAAGCTCCCCGACGAGGACACAAACTCGACGCCCACACCGGCAATCGAATCGTTGACGAGGTGGATGGCCCCGTCTCCGAAGAGAGAACCCAGGCCGGATGTCACAAAAGAGAATGCTCCTTCGGTAACGGCCTGATTGATCACATATTGCGCCGCCCAATTCGCCAGTCGCTTTTTCGCAAAATATCCCCCCAGACTTGTGATCATGGCGATGGCCGCGTCCGACCAGCCAAGCTCTTTCGCCAGATTTTCAAAACCGCAGGCATTGGAAGCTTCATCCTCATCCTTGCAGCAATTGGAGCCCATCGTTTGGACGCCGGGCTTACGGCACTCCTCTTTCGTTCCCGGGAAAACGTATATTTGCCCGTCGCAACCGAGGGGCGTCGCCGTGTCGCCACTCGTTTTCAGCATGCACTGATCCGGGGAAGGACATTCGCAGTGACCCGGCCCCCAGATTTGCTCGCAACGCTCAAGCGTGTACATCCCGGCAGCGGGCCGCTTGTAATAGCAACCGTAGCCCCCTTGCTCCAGTTCGATGCAGGCGCAAAAATCCTGGCCGTACTTCTGGATGCAGGTGAGCTGATCCAGCAGGACAGGCCGCCCCAGGAGTGGATTCGTCTCGGCGGGAGTATACTCTGCCAACACGGGCACCGGATGGAACGCCAGGGCCAATATGATGACCAGGACGATCATCTTTCTCCCGCGCTTATTGCCAGTCGCCATCGTTCACCATCCCGCAGTTGCCAAGGTTCTGGTCGGGTTCAATGACCGCATCCGGATCGCAGCGACGCTCGAAACACGCCGGTCCTTGCACCGTCCAGTCCACCCCTCCAAACGGCGGCACAGCCCCACAGGTGTTGGCCGTCCCCGGGCGGATCTCTCCGGTCGGGCACTGGTAGTAGTAGACATAGGGCAACAACCCGCCCGCCTGAAGCGTGAAGTACCCGAGACGTAACGAGTCATCGTCCGTCCAGACGCCCGAAACGCGCTTGTCCCAATACATAGGCGTGTTCGGGACCGTTGTTTTGCCGCCGTCCGTCCGGGGCCGGTACACGGGCGGGTATTTCGGCAGACTGTGCGGCGTGCCCGAGCTGGCGTCCCTTGCCGCTTCTCCGCGTTCGGCGGACCACTGATAGATGAGCGCATCCATGGGCGCGTATGCAAATTTACCGCTTGTGGCAGGGTCCGTGAACGCAAGATATGGTTGCGTGTATCTGTCTACACACTGCTGGAGGATACGGTCCTCATACGGATACAGCCATGAATCAATATGCACCGCGTCAGGGCTGACCACATCCAGGATGGACAAATAGTCGTTGGAGTTATTGCGAATGGTGACTTTGAAGCGGAAATCGTCCGACTGCGCGTTACAGGCCACAGGTTCCGCGCAGGCCGCCGTGCAATCCGCCTGAGTCTGGAACGATGCTCCCGGCATTTTGGAACATACCCATCGGGGACACAGTGCCGGTTCGCTGACGATCGGCCCGTTGGCGCAGGCATATTTGCGTACCACGCCGCAGCCGGCGGAGCACGCGGCCTGGTCATCGCACACATAGCGCGGTTCTGTGGTGCATGTTTCGTGCTGGTACTGGACGGAGGTGCGCAGACTCCCCGTACACCGGCTGTCCGTGCGGGCCCCATTCATGGACAAGCGCAATTCCAGCGTACCGGACAAGCACGAGTCCGGGATTTTGAAGGTGTTGTTGAAAGGGCAAACATGAACCCCGCCGCCCAGATTCTCGTGATATGTACAATCTATGGCTGTGGCGTACCCCTGACGCCATCCGGGACAGGCTCCCGTCTGGTATTCGATGGCGGCGTTGCCTCGAAGACAAGTGGCGTCAAAATTCGTCCGTACCGACAAATTACCGGCACCTGCGGGCAGTCCTTGCGAATACAACGGGATCTGTCGCGTGATGTACGCGATAATGTTACTCAGATTAGCGGTATACGGTCCTGCAATACCTGATTCAGCGCAGTTGGTTATTGTGCCGTCCACAACGCAGTTGGAGGGCATGGTCGCCGTCTGTGCGAGGCAGCCGTATTGCGCCGTCTGTGTGCATGAGAGCGACCGATAATAGATTTGGTCAACCCATAGATGACGCCCGCTGTAACCCCGACCACCTTCTGAATGAACATACACTTGCAAAGCTGACCCGTTGAGGCATTGCGCGGGCACCGCGCCTTCGCGTGTGGTTGATGCCGTGTTGCCGTCCGGAAGCGTGAACGACCATGCCGTCCCTGGCACATAGGCCCCGCCTGGGCATCCATCCGAGTACACCAACAATTGAACAGTCCCCAGATGATCATGCTCCTGATACCAGACATGCAGGTCTATGCCGCGATCCGTGGCGGACAGGGGCACAGCGCCGACATAATATGTAGCCGTCCCACTCCCTTGCGGCTTCACGTCAAAGGCCCCCCTGTAAGAGATCCAGCCGCCTTGGGCACAGTCCTCACGGTTACGAATCCAAACGCATTCCTGCGCCGCTGTCGTGATCTCCCCGGGCGCCGGGGATTGAGTACAGGTGCCGCTTGTACTGCCGCCCCAGGAACCGATCCGTGAAAAATAAAGATAAGCGTCACCGAAGGGGTCTCTGTCGGTTGGCCGCAACCCGAGCTTGTCCTCCCGGTTGATATTGGCGACCGAAGTTTCCACCGTCCATGTGCAGGTCGTTGCGCCTGTTTGTGTCGTCAAAGCGCCGCCGCTTCCGGGAATGGAACTCGTTTTAGCGCCGCACGGACATTCGGGCCCGGGATCGGGGATAAAGCGCGGGTCGGATTTCAACACATCGATGATGCGAGGGCCCGCCTCCTGCACGGGGATGTCGAACCAGGCCGAGAGAGGGACGAGTGGGCCGAGATGGTTGTCAAAATGATCGTCTTCCGGGTATCCCGGCACAAACGCCTTGCACTCATAAGCGTCCGTGGTCTCCACGCGATGCGTCTGCGGACTGACTTCCAAACCGCGCCAGAGCTTGGGCTGACAGTCCAGGATGCCCGAAGGCTCGATCTGCACCTCTCCGGAAGGAGACATGGAAAAATCGCCGCAAACAACCCGCTTTGTCTCCACCCCCTGGTTTTCCGGCGTGCAGACCCCCACGTTTTCACCAGAGGAACAAATCATATTGGTCGAAGCCATGTTGATGGCCTGGAGAGTGCCTACGACCTGGCCGAATGACTCTTTGTCGAAGCACTGGCAGCCAGCGACCATGCTTTCCCCCTCTTCCAGGGGACAGGTCCATGTTTTGTCGCGCTCCTCACACTCCTTGATGTATTCCACCACCGTATCCTTGTTCAGCGTGGTGGAGAGCTGGCCGTCCGCCTCCATATGGTAATTGCCGTCCGCCGCGAGCTTGCCCTGACCGGGAACGTATACGTCAGTCGTTTTGGCCGACTTGCGCACGCGACATCCCGGAAGACAGGATTCCGCCGCAGGCATAAATTCGAGGTTCGGGTCAAAAACGCGAGTGGTTTTCTCTTCTCCCTGCCACGTCAGATCGCCCTGGTGTTTCCAGATATTGTTGTCGAAATCGTAGTCGATGGTGTTGCCAACATGGACAGCACGTTCCTTGATTTTGGAAAAATCCGGCTCGTCGGCCTTGCAGCGGTAAACGCGCTCGCGCCGCCACCACGGCTCGCAAACCTGGATGCTCCGCAAACCACCACTGAATGTCTTGCAGGATTGGGCCGGTTCAAGGCCGGTGCCCGCGCCGTCCCGAACTGTGTATACGCCGTCCGCCAGCTCGGTCTGGAGCTGGCATTCTCCGTCAACTCGGCGTTTTTCCAGGGCCGCGCAGGAATTTTCGGGCTCACGCACTTCTTCGCAGCCCTGGTAGAGGGCCTGATTATACGGAGCATTCCGAATCGTTTTCCCGGGAAGCGACATGGAGGGCGACTTGCAGACAAAGACATCATCCCGGCGCATGCCGGAACAGGTCATCTCCCAGAGCTGATCCGCCGCGTCGTTATCCGCCCCATAACAGTCGAAGTAATTTCCAATCCCGGACGTGGCGTGGTAGTCGCTTATGCCGGTGATGGATGTGAACGTGCCGCCATTAACCAGCAGTTGGTTGCAGATGTCGGAAAGGCCCGCGGGCACGATCCGGTCTATGCACTCGCTCAGGTTGCCGGTTTCACCGAATACCGACCCGCAGTAACCGCCACGCGCCCAGAAACACTGCTGACTGCCGCCGTCCGCGTCCACGCCGATCCCGAAATCAAGTTTTGAACTCCGTTCAGCTTCTTTGGTCTCCACACCGACTTTGGCCTGCATCACGCATTTTTGATACGTGCTTCCATCATCCCCAAAATGTTGCGCGATGCTGTTGTAGGGATGGGCGGGGTCCGCCTGCGTGTTTTTGATTACATCATCGGTGGGAAAGTCGAACTTGCCGTACAGATCGGTCAGATCCGCAAGCTTGGCGTCGCCGTCCACCTCCGAACAGTTGCTCATTTTGGTGCCCAGATAGGAGAGCTGCATGGATTCCGGCTTGAAATCCGTCTTATTTATCGCCAGCGCTGGATGCAGAGCACGCAGTTGATCGATGATGCCCCCTGCCGCGAAACTCAGGACAGTTTCGAGCATCGACATGACCGGAGCCCCGCAACTGGCGTTGAAACAAAAGCAACCGCGCATTCCCTGCGGGCCGATGGGGGCCTGGCCACCCTCCGCACCGCCGTAATCGCATTGCTCGCGGATTGCGCCACCCTCCAGGGACCAGCGGCAGTAACGGCAGTTCAGCCACGACCCGGACGGCGAGCAGTCCCGGATGATCCCGTTGCCGCACATCCCGGCCACGTTGTTCACGGTCAGGACGCCCTCCAGCCTTCCGTCCAGATCGCGGTCGTATTCAATCCGCAGGTTCAGTTCCCCAATGGCCGTAAGCGAGCCGACAGGGTACGCGGTCACTCTGACCACCGGTGCTTCCGAGGAACACATGAGATTGGCCCGAAATCTGGCGCTCCCATCGAAGGTCTCGAATTCCCGCTCCGTGGACAGGGCGGGTTGAAAAAGCCGGTCGTTGATGGCGCCAGGGCTCTTGAGCGTGGACTTGTGATCTTTGGCAAATTCCAGAGCCGAGTCCTGCGTCGCGGGGGGACTCGCCCGGGCCGGGAAAGAGATCACGACGATGGCTACAAAGACGATGCCACCCAATCGCCAGTGGAACTTCATGTTGCGCCTCCCTTATGTGCGGTTTTCATTCAAGAGGAGGCGGGAGAGATGTTTTTGCAAGATGGAGGGGAAAACGCGGCTCATGCGGAGTGACGGAATCAGGTGATCTATCCGATATTTTCCTATAACGGAGAACAAGGAAAGAATACCGGTTGTCGAATAAATTAAAGAGTATAATACATTGATTTTACAAATTTTATTAACACAAAACACGTACATTCATATGCTGGCGTGATGAATACCTCCCCCCATGTCCCTCTCGTTGCGTATTTTGGGAACGGCTCTTCTGGATTGCATCCCGGAAGATCAACGGATTCCGCTGTACCTTTCTCCTGTGACGGCCGGATTTCCTCCAACGGCTGATGATTACGTGGACCAACAAATCAATCTGCACGAATTGTTGGTCCACAATTCGGCGGCTACCTATTTTGTGCGAGCCGTGGGTGATTCCATGCTTGGGGCGAGAGTTCATGACGGGGATCTGCTCATTGTGGATCGTTCCGCCGAGGCCAGATCCGGGCGGGTGGTGATCGCGGTGCTGGAGGGGGGAGCTGACGATCAAACGTCTGATACGCCGCAAGGGACGGGTATTACTCGCTCCGGAGAACCCCGCGTATCTGGAATTGACATCACTGAGCGGAAGCATGTGCACATCTGGGGCGTGGTGACGTATGTCGTGCATAAACTCTGATGAAAGTCTCTCGAAACGGTTCTGTCTGTCGTCTTCCTCGGCGGTAAGTCTGATCGTCCGCCGTCTCTGAAATCCGCTTGTTGCCTTCTGTTTTTCCATCTGCCTTTCCTGCCTTTTTGAGAGCGTGAGAAGCGAAGCGTCGAACGCTCTGAGGGAGTCCAAAGGCGGAGCCTTTGGCAGGATAGTAGCTGTCGTCAGACAACTACTATCCTGTAAAGATGAACCTCCGGCGCGGTCAAGGTTCATGCCTTGATCGCGCCGCCTTTTGGAAATGGATCAGATGGCGTATTCATCTTATTTCTGTACTTTGTTTTTCTTCTTAAACAGATTGCAAGAAAAGCTGTTTGATGAGGGTGGATTTGTTGAGGCCTATAACCCAAATGCACAACCATTTGTCTGGAGGAAAAAACTCAGGGGATGCCGACTTAAAAACAATGCTTGAAACTTTTACAATTAGACACTAATGAAACTATACATACTTCCATGGAGAAGCAATATGGCGAAGCAGCTCAAGATAAAAGACTGGTTGAATGATTTCCTGGCCAGCAGGGAACTTGACGCCCCAGACGGCCGCCACTTGTTTTCCTATCATGCCACACCGGACGAATTCCTGACTCTGGAAGAAGGCCTAAAACAAAACATGACATTGGCCTCCATGCTGGGCTGCCAAAACCCCTTCTGTCTGTGGGACAATGCTCCCGACTTCGATGCCGTTTTTGTGCTTTATGCCGCTTTGTGCTGGCAGCAAAGGTACGGAGGGACGACATGGACGTATGACGTCATCCTGAACGGCCTGAAAACCTCTCTCTCCAATCCCATTCAGGATCTTAGGGATAGCCTTGAAAGAGGGCTGAACTTCTGGGGCCTTGCCAAAACAGAACGAGGCTATGACTATCTCGGAGCTATCGCGCGCGAGGCCGGACTTCCGCAGAAGCTGCTTGCCGAAAACAGAGGCGCCGTAGGACGCCTTCTCCATTCCGTTCTGAGAGAAGCGCTGCGTTCCGGCCAGTCCGGCAGCATCGTTACAAGCTGGATTGAAAGCTGCAAAACTCTCCTGCCCCAATCTTACTGGAACGAGGAAATCATCGCTCTGTTGGCCGACTCCATCAACGCCATTCTCAACATCAAGAAAAATCTTCGTGCGAGCACGCTCGAAGAGGCCATGTCCGAGCTGGATGAAAAAACTCCCGACTGGCGTTCCTGCTTTCCGCTTCCCCTCTATGACGATACCGCTCGCGACCTTCTAAACCGCCTCCTGGAAGATGCGGCGTCTTCCACACAAACGGTACAGACCGGAAGTCCTGTCTCTGCTGTCCGCAGCCTTATCAGGAATGCCGGACAGGATTGGGATCTTCTGGTCCGTCTGGATATACCCTCCCGCATAGAAACCGGCATCAGCCAAGATAAGCCGCGCGTGCTCTCCATGTGCATCACTTCCGGCCAGAGATCTTTCGAGTCCGTACTGAAAAAACATGCAGACAGCGATTTCTATTTTTTTCAGCAAAAGAAGAATATGACCTTCTCCGGTCCAGACGCCGTGCAAGAAATCATTGTCCGATACACCGCACCTTCAGGCTTCTGTCTGACCCATACTTGTCCCGGTGGCACGGAACTGGACTCTGAACTGCCCTGGATTTTCGAGGGAGAGCAGTACGGCTACCGTTTCCGGCAACAGGGCGGCGGCAGTGTACGTGGAACGGTCTGCTATGTTGCGCTCGCTCCCGGATGGGAAGCCGAAAATGCGGAAGACATAGGTTCTCTACTGGGTACAAACAGGCATGTCTACCGCATGACAAAACCTAGCCGCCTAAAAAAAGACGACCTCGATTTTTCTATACGAACCTCCGAGTTGATCGGTGAAGAGTATGACTGGAGCAGGGACAACCGTTTCTGGGATGTGGAAATGCTTCAACCCGCACTGGCATTCCGCGGTATTCCCAAGGCCGTTGTTTCCACGGGCGGCACGAAAAAAATCCCGCACGGCAAAATGCTAAAAAAAACAGCTGGGATGGAAAAATTTGCCCCGTTTTCTGCCTCAAATGCGCCTGTCGGTGTCACTCAGGTATGGTTCAAGGCGAACGACGGCGCCAGCCTACGCAGTCGCATGCTTCTTCTGCCCATGAAAGCCTCCATCAGCCTGTCCACAGATGCGGAGGGAAACGGCCTTCTGCGCCTTGAGAATTGGAACGCCGAAGCGGCTACCTTCGACCAGCCGCAGGCAGGACTGGAACTTGCCTGCCGACCTCTGGGAAACAGCCTTGAACTTGCCTTTAAAACTCTGCCCGGTCGTGTGCCTCCGGCCACGGTGGATCTTCGGGTGTCTTGGAAGAATAATCCCCAGTCCGCGCGTATCCGCGTTCCCTTTCCCCAGACAGGAGCCCGACTCTTCAACGCCGAAGGTCAGGAAATTCTTTCAAACAAACAAATCTGCGCGCTGCATCTTCACGGTCTGCGCCTGTACTGTTTCATCATGGGAGTGCATCATACTGCGCTTCGCCTCTCCCTGCCCGGCAAAAAACTGGACTATCCACTGGAAACTCATGAGCACTGCATGGGCATCCACCTCATAGACTGGCAGAATGCCCTTCTGGAAATGCTCGCCATGACAAATGGACTGGACGACCGCGTCTCACTCGACATTCTTTTCGATGGCCAGAAAGTAGCGGGCTGGAACGTGGCCCGCTACGAATCCTGTCTTGTCCCGGAGGAAACGAAAGCCGTGCTCGCCCTCCCCAAGTACGGAACCCGACCTTCACAAGGTTATGCCATGAAGGCTCTGCTGCTCGACCACCCAGAACTTGGTCCGACACTGCTTGAGGAAAGCCTGCGTGAAGACGGCACGGCCTCGGGCGAGTGGGAGCTTTCAGAGGTGTTGGACAGGCCTGGCCCCTGGCTCATTTTTGATGATACGGAAGGCACATCTCTGCGTCCTCTGCTCTGGACAGTGAACGGCGACATCGACGAAACGCCCCGCAACTGCCTTCAGGCCGCCATTGCCGAAAAGGACAGAGAATCCCGTCTGCGGGCGTTTCTATCATGCGTCGCTGTCATGGAACACGACCTTGACGCGCCGGAATGGACGACTCTTCTTGCGCTTTTCAAGTATGTGAGGAACCTACCGCTTTCCACGCTGGAAGTCTGGCAGGCCCTTCTTCATTTTCCACGCATCATGGCCATGATCGCCCTGCATCCGGGCATCTCCTTCCAAGTTCTCACATCCAGAGTCGACACGGAACTTCCCTTTTTGTGGAACTTCGTTTCCCGGCAGGACTGGAGTGCAGCCAGCCAGTGCGTCAAACACTATTTTGAAAAGCTCATTCCCGGCGACATGGCCTTCGGCATCTGGCAGGATCATATGCAGAAGACTATGGAAAATCTTGGTTCATGCTGTCCGTCCGTCAACGCACTCGTACACATCGCTAATCCTCTTCCCTGTGAAACACCGATGTTGACAAGTGTATGCGCCTATTACCACGCAGATCAGGTCGCCTGTCTTCTGTTCAAAGACAACAATTCTGAAATGCAAAAATTGCTCCGACGGCACGCCGACGACAAATGGCCGACAGCGTTTGCGTCCCTCGTCAACCGCGAGCGGCACAGCGACGATATCAAGTCGTTCCTGCCCTTCTCGCAGGGGCATGGAAACAGCGTGCTCGGCCTGCCCATTCTTCTCACGCTTCAGGCCTTTGAGCCGCAAACAATGTTTATCCCCGTTCCACCCGACCAGGACACTGTCTTTCACGTCCGCGAGCATCTTCATTTCGACGCCGAATGGTTTGAACAAGCCTCCTCCCTTACGGCTTACTGCTGCGCATCGAAACGCTTCAGCATAAAGGAATCATGAGCATGCCTCTGTCGTATTTTTCCAGAATTTTCCCTCGCCTTCAGGAACGCATCCGGCAGGATGTGCCCTCCGCGCTACCGCTAAACAATGATTCTCTGCGCCGCTGTCTGGACGCCATGCTCTCCTGTGCGCCGGGTGATGAAGGAAGTCTCACAAGCGACCCGGCATTTGAAGCCATGTTCGGCTGGAAACAGGCAGACCTCAGCATGGCCGACCTTGCAGGGAACCTGCTGGATGAACGCCTGGCCCGCTGCCTCAACGAGCCGCCCGAGGAACTGCGGCAGGACTACGAGTTCCCGTCTTCTCGCAGGCCTTACACACACCAGCTTGAAGCCTGGAAAACTCTTTGCGGGAAGGAGCCTTCCTCCGCCGTCATCAGCAGCGGCACGGGATCGGGGAAAACGGAATGCTTCATGATTCCCATCCTCGACAGGCTGGCCAGACAAAGCGCGGTACAGGGCGGCCCTCTGGAAGGTATACGGGCCCTTTTTCTCTACCCGCTCAACGCGCTCATCAGCAGTCAGCGCGATCGGCTCGACGCATGGACGCGGGGCTTTAACGGCAACGTACGTTTCTGCCTTTATAACGGTAAGACACCCCAAAGTCTGCCTGCTCATGAAAAGAGATGCGCCAACGAAGTGCGCTCTCGCGATGAGCTGCGCGCCAGTCCGCCAGATCGGAAGAGCGTCGTGTAGGGAAAGAGTGTAGATCTCGGTGGTCGCCGTATCATTAAAAAAAAAAAAA
>ENA-UPWK01001750-UPWK01001750.1-human-gut-metagenome-genome-assembly--contig:-NODE-1750-length-13269-cov-3.161310_pt1 | contig 13269 bp, 18 predicted proteins | sample MGYA00250048_ERZ773373 | MGnify/ENA primary metagenome ERZ773373 (study PRJEB29103, sample SAMN06112059) | human gut metagenome | biome: human gut; feature: ankylosing spondylitis patient; material... | reverse complement strand
GAAATTATATCATATCGAAGAAATGGAAGAATATCTCAATTCAATATTACCGGATTCTTCGAACTCTTTTAAATACCTTTATCTTAAAAAGCAGATTATGGCACATTTTTCTTTAGCAAGAAATGGCTATACTAATCGCATTTCCTCTTATACTGAAGCCAAAAGAGAAGCTTTAGATAAGCTTTGTTGTAAAATAGCTGAAGAATATGGAACAACTGAAAAAACATGGGCTCAACTGGCGAAGGAAAATGACATTAATATCTCGACAGTTCAACATTATATTAAAAAATACGACCAAGAGCATCCAGGCTATTTTTCTCAAAAACCTAATAGAATAAATGAACATGAAATTATTGAAATGTATTTTGAGAAAAAATATACAGCCAATGAAATAGCGGAAAAATTAGGGTGTTCCGCTTCTACCGTGTGGCGCGCAATCCGCAGTTATAGAAATATACATAAGGAGTTGGAGACGGACTGTAGTTTAACAAGAAATTTTTTAAACAAAGAAGATATAGAGATTGCCTGTGCATATCTCAATACGAACAGCACTTATAAAGAAGTGGCTGCAAAGTATTCATGTAGTATTTCGACTGTCCAGTATTGCATTAAAAAATACAAGGCCGCTACGGCGAAAATGGAAGAAATTTCTTCCACTGTAGATAATAGCAATTTTGTGCGCTTGTATTTTGTAAAGAATGTTTCCATCGAGCAATTGACAGCCTATGGAAAATATTCCAGGGAAGATATAGAAAATGGTATAAAAGAATATTTGAGCGAATTATGCAAAAAATACACGGCTGATGAATTGATCGCGGAGCAGATTATTGAGGATTACATTAACGGTGAAAAAATACACTTTTTAGCTAAAAAATACCATAAAGCAACAACAACTGTAACAGAGATCATAAAATTATATAAAAATTCCACACAAAAAGAACCGGAATAAAATCCGGTACTTTTCTTCTTAAGGTACTGCGCAATCTTGTCAATAAAAATAAATGATCCTCGCGTGTAAATCCCAAATCGACTTTAATCGCTCAGAGAGGTATCACCAGGTATCCAATTCTCTTCTGCTTTCTTCCTGAATTTCGGTGCTACCGTCTCTTTATAAAACGCGGATTCTGAAGCCACAGCCATATCAATGATCCAGAATTCATCTCCGTTTTGCATCACATCGATCGACCACTGACCGCTTAAATTAACGTCCGGCAGCAGTTCTTCGATTTCTTTCACAACAAGGCTTTTGTTTGATGCATATTTCCGATACAATTCTTTTTCATGCATAGAATAAATAACATAATCATGCCGGTCATGGATATCGGAATTACGTGCAAAACGTTTTTTCATTGTTTCTGCGTCCCAGTAGGCATGAATGCCAAGTACCATGTCTATGTCAAAGTCAACGAATATGCGATATTCTGCATGAAGTGGCAGCCCTTTGTAAATGGTGGGATTATTTTCCTTATCCTGAATAAATTCGCGGACTACCCATTCATTTGTTGTAGAAACACCGTAGATAGGATGCGGAATTGTCGTGGGAGCAGCCATCTGCAACGCCTGCCAGTGGATAAATAACAGATATTCTCCCAATTCCCGAACTTCTTTTGCACCGCATACATGCGCATTACGAAAATCAAATTTGGAAGAATAGGTTCCGGTTTTGATAAAGTAATCCTTATCTTCGCTCAATTCAAATGCTTTTCTGCAGTATGCATCCACGATATCCAGTGTCGTTCTGTTGAATGACATATAATCCAGCCTCGTGAGCTGAAGTAATGTAAGCGGCACTTTAATGATTGTTGTTGCTGGGATTTTAAAAAATCCTCTGTCTAGGACTGGTCGGATCATTTGGGGCAGCCAATAACCCATGGAATTTCTGTTGCATCCGATCATATCATAGAGTCCGGAATCCATATCCAGAATATCCAGTCCCTGCCGGAACATTCCATAAAACGAAGCTGCCTTCTTTTCGTCTCCCGCTGCTTTTGCTTCCATATATTTCTGAAGCATAAGGTATACTATCTCACTACTTGACTCTTTCATATCCTTTGCCACAAACGTTCCTGTAAACTGAGGTCTTACATCTTTTGAAATTTTGAGCAATTCTTCCTTGAGTACTTTAACCTCGGTTTCAGGAAGGCTTTTTGTATCAAGCGTCCCGTTTACTCTCTTCCCGTCAAATTTCCACACAACGGTCTGCGAGAGAAGTTCATCGACGATACGGTCAATGATATCCTGGCTGCATCCATTTGATAGAATACCTTCTTTTTCTTCGGCGGCCTGTTTTGCATTAATATCAAAAAGATTGTCGCTGCCGATTTCGGAGGAACCAGCCTTTTGGTACATTTCCTCGAATTTATCAAGAAATTTTGGATCTGCTTTTAATATTTTTGCAGCTTCGTCAAGTGATAAAAACTTTTCATTTTTGCTTTTCGGTAGAAATATCTTCTCTAAAAAATTCACTTTTTCTTCCTCCTTTTTTCTGATTTCTATTAATATGTCAGAATTTGGATATAGAAAAATCTCCCCGAAGGGAGATTTTTTCAATTATGTGTTATAAAATATGAACCCGTTCTTTGCGATAAAACTTACATTTTTCGCATTTCTTACACAGACCAGAACCTCTGCTCTGTCCTTTGCAAGTACCGACAGCATTTTCTACTGTCGCTTTTTCCGTTGTCGCATTTATGAAACGACTTCTCCGGTAACATCTCGGCAGTCCGCTTTTCCAAAATGCTTCTCTTACAACACCAGCTTCGTCCTGGCAACCGTAGGTTTCTTCTACACTCAAAACCACCGCAAAGACAAATTCTTCCTCATTGTAGTGATCTTTAACAACCCAATCCATCGGATCGTAGTTGTCGAGCAGATTATTTCCATAGTGATAGAGACCATAATTATAATGCCGGAGTTCTTCAGGAAGTTCCGAAACCGTAACGTTACATAATTTTGCGAGTTCTTCCGCCGTTCTCGCCCGGAACGTCAACACCACGGAAGGTTTTTTTTTTTTATATAAGCTCTTATAATCAGCTTTTGTCCAGTTATTTTCCCCTCTGTGAAATATCTTCGTATAACGACGAAGTAGACCATTTTCGTAAAACGCATCAAAAGTTCCTTTTTTCATGGGAATTTCGCCGCGGAAACCCGCAAGAATTGTTTCTCTCAAACTTCTCCCAAACAACTCGGTGATGGTCCTTATTATAGAAATATTGTTATGTTCATAATCCTTTTCTTCCATGTCTGCGATCGCTTTTGCAATATTGTATCTGGCGAGCCAGGCCTGATCGTATTTGAGTGCCTCTTCCGTTCGTAGTTCGTTCAGATTCAAAGATTCGTATCTCGGAGTGATTTTTGTTCCCCAGTCATTTGTTTTGCTGTTTTCGGGGAGTAACATAAATTCGTTATCTCTTCCGTCCACGAGATCCATTATTTTGAGATTTACCTTATCGATATATCTTTCAAGAAGATAATCGTATAAATGCTGTGAAGCATGACCGTCGTATTCCAGTTCATTTGCGTCATCGAGAGTCGGTGCCGCGAGAGGAATCAACGGGATATTGCCGGCAGCAACGATCTCTTTTCTTCCGTTGTCTTCCAGACCGGGACAGATAATATTTGCCTTGCAGTAGGATAATTCCGGACAGGATACTTTTCCGTCATAGAATTTTTCCTTGATCAGCTGGAACATGTAAACAGCCCAGAAGGCTTCGCACTGATCCATGGATTTTAAAGTACCGATTTTTACCCTGACGGCATCTTCTTCTATGATATTAGATAATTCTGTATCCGTTTCGCTTACACCATACCGGCTGCCGCCCCACAGATCACTTATATCAATTCCTGAAAGCGACGAATAAGGGAACCAGTTGCCTTCAATACGCCTGCTCATATCTCTTCCGGGACATCTTGAAAAGTTTCTCTGGATCGGATATTTGTAGACTGGCCGGTCAGATAAAATATAAAGATTTTCACCGTTTCTGATCAGAAATGCGAAATAACTTTCATCAATGTTTTTCTCATTTCTGATATAACACAGGGATACACCGGTAATCGCACCTTTTACTGCATAACGGATCACATCGCTAATGCTTCTGTACATATAGATTTCGTTGGAAGCTTTAAAGGACGTTTTGTCAAATCTGCCTTTAGCAATCTGATCAAGTTTTAATCCCTTATTAACACAATGCTTTGCAGATGTGACAATATCCATGATATTTTCTGCGTTAAGTTTATCGGATTCCAGATCATAGAAATCTAATGCAGATTTTGCATTTCTGATGATCTCATCTTCTGCTCCCGTTTCCAGGATTGCCTGATACAGTGTTCGGCAATCTTCAGCCAATTCCTGCATTTCTGTATTTAAAACAATATCCATTAAGGAAACGGTCTTTTCTTTGATAAATTTCTTGAAATAGATACCAAGATAAGCTTCTGTAAATAATCCAGTCTCATCAATCTGAAGCACCTCTTTGATCTTATCGTCCATAACTTTGATGTCGTAATCAGATAATTTTCCGGACAGATTGATCGAAAAAGAAGTTTTTTCTTCACTGGGATCCAATCCTGTGATTTTCACCCATAAATTCAATTTTTCTTTTAGTGTCATATTCTTTTTCTCCTTATAAAACACCTGCGAATCTTAATACCTTGTTACAATCAAGCTCATAAATATGTGATTCCCAGTCGTCCCCCGGCTGCGTCTTTTGCACCGCAATCGGACATTTACAGACGGCATCGAAATTCTTTTTCAGCCAGTCATAAACATACTGGTTTTGTCCGTTCCAGATGTATTCGATATAATCCGGAATACCAAAAATGGTTTTCATGTCGCGTATGGCTGATGCAAGAACAACAGTACCAATCCCGTGGTTCTTATATCCTTCTTCCGTAAACCACGCCGGAATCACCCAGATATTTGAATCGTCATTCTTTTTATGAATCTCGCAATGACAGATTACATTATCTCCGGCTTTTGCAATATATTCAATCATTCCTTTCTCTTCATCCAAAAAACTGCAGCTGATGCTGATCCGGCGAAGATTGTTGCTTGCCTCAAATTTCTTCAAGGATTTTTCAATCTCTTCAAGTGCTATTTTATTATGTTCACTGCGATGATTCTGCCATTGTGTATCTCGCCCTTCGCGATTCCCATGAATCTAATATATCAATAGTTGTATTGTAATGTTTCATTTCACAGGCTTGAATTTCATTGCGATCAAGAGATTTCTTTCCACATACTTCACATTCAAATTGTGAAATCATTCTTCGTATCATCTTCTTCTCCCTCTTTCTTTAATTTGACAGTATTAATATGACAGATAAGAAGGTACGAAAAATCCTCCCCTAAGGGAGGATCCTGTTAATTTTTTAATTCCTCGTAATGTTCCGTTAATTCCTCACTCAGCGCTTTTCTATCCTCACCGAACAACATCTTCAACTGGAACGGAAGTCCGATCTCTTTATCGGACGCATTTTCAACATTTGGAATTAATATTGTCAACAAGATCCTTTAATTCTTTATTCTCATTTATCCTTGTTAATAAACAAAGACATTTACAGCTTTCTCGTGGATCTTTTTGCTCACACCATACACAATCTGTGTAATGATCTACAGTAGTGTTAAATACGGAACAATATGCGCTTTCACATCCAAAAATAGGACAACACTTATCTGGCGTTGGCAATGTGTCTTCCAAACACTGTTCTTTTGATGGATTCCTATCAGAAAATTTACAAGCACAATTACATTGTTTTTTTGAAATATCAACGCCTGATTCTTTACTTTCTTTCATCACTTCTTTGAGAGCATCAACGTCAATATTTTCAATAACAAGTTTTCTTTTATCACGATATTCTTTTTCATATTTTTTAACCCGTGCTTTATAGGAAAAGTAAGATATAATGAACGAAATCAGAAAGCATACAATTCCTAATAAAGTACCCGGTAAATTAAATTCTATGAGGTTGGTAGAACGTCCTATAGCTACAATCAAAAGAACAGCGATTAAAAGAACGAAACATATTGTATTATCGTATGCGCATATTGGTCCCATGTGAATCGTAAAACATTCTTTTATTAGATATAGAACAATAAAAGTAATTAACAAGCATGAAATAAAATTATGATCCATTTTAATTAGCTCCTTTCAGTTCCCGGAAAAATCCCGTTAATTCCTCACTCAGCGCTTTTCCATCTTCGCCGAACAACATCTTCAACTGGAACGGAAGTCCGACCTCTTTGTCAGAAGCATTTGTTACAGCTTTTTTAATTTCATCCATACGTTTGCTGTATTTGCAACCGGTCTTTTCTTCGGCAATCTTCACCAGTTTTTCCAGGAGTTCGTCAGTTGGCGTGTTTTCCGGTGGATTCATCATCGGTGTCTCCTCTTCCTTTGCTGCAACCGGTTCAGGATCTTCATTTTTCAACTCTTTTACACCTTTCGGTTCAGCTGTTTTTCTCGGGGCTCTCGGCTTCGATACTTTCTTATCGGAATTTTTTGCGGCAGCAGCCATGGATAAAAGCTCAATCTCCTGCTCTTTCGCAAAATCCGCCATATCCCTGGGCACAGACGAAATGGTGCATACGCGCGATTCTTTCCGCTCCTTTAACATCCCGAGAACAAACAACAATGTATCTCTTTTCTCGGGAAGCGCCGTAGAAAGCTCCAGTTTATCATCCGGAATAGGCAGCTGGCGAAGCTTGTTATATTCGCTAATCCGCAGTTCAGTTCCAAGGACTGTGAACTTATCGAACATAGATGGGAGTTTTTTGTTTTCTCTGATTAAGTCTGATAATTTCTGGATTTCGTCACTCCAGATAAGTAATGTTGACATACGGTATACCTCCTTCTTTATAATATTATTATGACAGATTTTTCGCAGAGTAAAAATTTCTGCACAAAAAAGAGCGAATAAAATATTCGCTCTTTTTATGTCAGTTAGTAGATAAAATATTGAGATTTTTATCCAATTTTGCGACCATAGGGGTTTTTGTAATCCTATCGTTCCAGGCGCCCAGATCTACGCCGTATTCATCTTCGGTTACTGTTTTTAAGACACGATCGAAATGAACGGTGATTTCTCCTGTAACTTCATTCAAGAGGATGTCAGATACATTTATATCCTCGTAATAATGTACACCCCGATAGTTTTCGTAATCATTATCAATTTTGAAAAACCTTCTCAATTTATTTTCTATTTCTTTTTTCATAAAGATTTCCTCCGGCTTTCATTTTCATTATTATGAAAGAAAATAAATATACATTTCCTTTAATAAATAGATTTAATGCTATTATGGAAGAAAATAATATAGAAAATTTTGTACAAAATAAAAGAGCGGAATAATCCGCCCCTCTATTTTGTGTATTGTGAAAAAATCTCTTTTTTATAATAGAGTTCTTCAATAATATTACTCAAATACTGATTCGCCCCTAATGAAAAAAATTCAATGGGACCGTATTTAGTCTGCTGTTGTATAGATGTCCAGTTGTCATAATTTTCCGAAAGCTTTTTGATCCAATCCATGAAATTAGCAATATGCGTATTATCTCTTAAGACAAATCTTCCAAACCATTGCTGTTTTGTAAGCATCTTATTTTCATTTATAGTACATGGCAAATTTTTCGGTCAAACTGTTACAAAAGGAAGGCCCCTGTTGGCGATTTCTTGTAAAACAACATCATGCTGAGAAATAAAGATAAAATCCACTTTGCCAATGTTTTCTTCTATGTGATTTACATATTCTTTTTCCCAGCCATCGTATTTTTTGAATTTGCTGCTATCACTATCAAGAAAACTATAATGAATTTGCAATCCGTCCTGAGATTTAAACAGCAGCTGTTCTTGATTTTTATACAAAAATGTTTTTCCACATGCAGGGAAAGCGCTAATAATTAATGTCTTCTTCATATTTTGCATCTCCTTTTAGAACCGCATTTTTGCGGCGTGTGACAATTTGCTTCTAATTTAGAAAATCAATTTCGCATTCGTAAAAATATTGTCCATCTTCGGTTATTACGGCAAAATCTCCCTGACCAAAAGTATCCTCATCAAACTCGATGACCTCTTTAATGATATGATGCGTATTTTCTCTTCTAAAACAAATTTCTTTTCCAATCAAAGGATGAATGAGGTAAACTACTTTTTTCTTCTGCGCTTTCGCGTATTCAATTTCGCTCTTGGTGGATTTCCCAATATAGCCGTCAACATCAATTACGAAAATTTCATCCGCCATATCAATTTTCCGTTTATGTATGTCGTCAAGCATCGCTTTTGTGGTGGCGTTGATATCGATATTATCAGCATGTCCGAAAACACCTACACTGATGACAATATTTCCTTCGAGGGTTAATTTTTCCTGCAATTCCAAGAATTCTTTCTTAAAACGTGAGCTTCCGCATAATGTGATAACATTGTATTTTTTGTCCATATGTTTTCTCCTTTTTTCTTTATATAATTATTATGAAAGAAAAAGGGGTGCATATTTTTATTGACAAATAGAACGTATGTTTGTATATTATTTTCGGAGGGATTTATAATGACGATTTCAGATTCTATTTTCGATGCTAAACATATACGCTGCGTCCCGGTCATTGCTGTATTTTCGACTTCCGGTGTAATCAAACCATTGTATGTGACGGTCAATTGGACAAAACTTAAAATAGAAAATTATACCATCCAGGACAACGCTTTCGGAGATAACTGGATCTATTTCCTGTGCGATGTCATGGATGGTGATAAAAAGAAACAAATCAAACTGCAGTATAATCTTCCCGAACATGCCTGGTTCGTGGACGCTAAATATCTCGGTTCATAAGGTTATGCCGCACATATCCCGACATAACCACAACCATGTATGACTTTATATCTGCTATCTTTCTCTAAACAGAAATCCAGACTTTCTGCGGGACATTCTTCCGGATCAATCCAGCCGGTCCGGTTTGCCCGCATAATAGTCCCGTCTTCGCACATCCAGATCACATCCCCTTTTTCGAAAGTTGTGTCCGTGCTGCTTTTCGTCACTTTATATACAACATTTTTCTCCATTACTGCTTTTCTCCTGTATTCCACGGAGCGACAATACCCAGAAGTTTCAAATAAGCATATACTTCTTTATATCCGCCTATCCCGAACATGTAAATCTTATTCAGATTTCCGTAGTCGATAATATCGCCCACGGTTTTGATTCCGGCGCGACGAAGAACGCTATAAGTTCGGTGGGAAAATTCGAAATCCTCCAGGGTCAAATTCCGCTTTTCTTCCATAGATAAAGATGCGTAGGTTTTCTTTTTCTCGATCCAGTGATTCAAACCGTAGCGCAAAAGCTCCGGACGATAGGCACGGCGCATATATGCAATAAAAATACGGATGCGGTTCGTAACAGTTTCCGGTATGATGCCATCCTCTTCCGCGATCTTTTCCATAGACATTCCGTACATATAGTGCCTGATAGCAGTGTTTGTAATCGTTTCCGGAACATCAGCGGCGGCATATCGTAATGCTTCATCAAAGTCCTCACAGGGGATAATATCCTCTTTAAATATTTGACGGCACAATTCTTCCTGCCAGGTTTTATTGTATTTCTCTGCCATTTTCTTCCTCCCCGATCACGTTTCCTCGGATAACATTTTCCTCGGACATCACATTGATCTTATGTCCACAGTACTTACAGAAACGGTCCTCTTTTTCCAATCTTATTTTCGCATGCCGGACACTTTCTGACAACGAATTTCTTTCCAGCCTGCTCATATTTACGAATGATCGGACTTTTGGCCACATCTCTTCCGTTTTTATATTTCAGGATCTTTTCGTCAGTAACAATCCGGATCTGATCGCTTTCCCAGTCGAAGCCTTCTTCGATCCAAGTAGCATATACAAAGGCGTGGCCGCCAATGCTCCTGTCCGCGGTGGTGATCATGATCGGCGTGTCTTTCCTCATCTTTTTGATCCGTAGCATTCTCGATGCCGCATCGTAGAGTTCCTGCAATGTTAAAATATGCGGCTCTACGGGCGAACTATTTTTATCCATAACGAATCTCCTTCTAATACTATTATGAATGATTTTACGGGAAACGAAAATACCTGCACAGAAAAAGCCGACAATATGCCGGCTTTTTCTTAAATCTCGCTGTCTTCGATATTTCGCAGCTCTTCTGCTATCTTCAATAGACATTCGCTGTCGATATACGAAATAACCGCCACGGTATTGCGATATCCGCTTAATTTACCATACTTCCAATAGGCTCCCCATTCGTCGTTGTAATCTTCTTTTCCGGGGCTTGTCACTTTATATTCAATTTTTCTTTTTTGCAGGAACGGCTCCAGTTTATTCAGTGCTACTCCGGGAAGAAGCAGGTGCTGTTTTTCGTTTCTGTATGTAATTTCGGGATTGTACATATATATACCTCTCTTAACTTTTTTCTTTATTATATCACATGCTTATGAAATAATAAAATTTCTGCACAGAAATTAACGCTGAATATCTTTCTTTTTCGTTATTGTCTGAAGCGGTTCACGGATCGTATTTTCTGCTACAGTGGACATATTAACAATCTTGCGATTATGAAGAAAACAATCTCCTAATGTAAGTTTTTTATATTCCTTGTCGCCATATTGTTTAATTGAAGTTCCTGATTCGTCTATAAAGGCAATTAACTTTCCATCATCAGAGCTCTTCATGATCTGAATAAATTCGTGGCCATTTTGACTTTTAAGCTGAATATTTTCTTCAGGATATTTATTTCTTAATGCAAAATATGCTTTCTGAATGCTTGAATCAAAATCCTGGCTTTCCTGTATTGTTTTTGCAAAATCGACGGTTCCGATCTGTACTGCTTTCTCGTTTTCAATATCAGCGTAAGCTGTTTTAACGAAGAAGCCAAAAGGGGATTCATTCGAAAGATCTCTCTGCAAAACAATGGTCATTTCGGAAGTTTCCATTAAACGGCCGTCATTCGAAACACCTTGGCCGATAGCTTCGTTTGCCATGTGCATATGAAAAACTATTTGCTGATAATCAATAGGCTTTTTAAAATCTATCCTGTCTGATGTAATCCAGTTGGTTATATTCTCGGCTTCAAAATAAACGGCGTCTTGCAAGTTTCCGATCAACGATTCTGCATTGTAAAAACTGGATACAGCCTGTTTTCCTTCTTTGACTACTCTCATAGCCATATCGTCAATCGACTGTCCTGCATGTAATACTGAAGAATGTCCTTTATTGACGTTCAAGATGCAGCTTACGTCATCCATAACAGCTTCTTCCAGTTTTTCTTGGTATAATTCCGGATCCATACGTCTGATTGTGTCTCTATCCATAGTGAATACCTCCCATATTCATTAATATGAAAGATAAATACATGAGAAATACACAAAACAGCAGCCTTTAAGACTGCTGTTCCACTACATTTCAATGGTATTTTTCTTCCGTCACAAATATCCTTTTTGTATCCCGATATTTCTCTCTCAATACGCCAATATCGGTCGGTTTCGGTAGAATATCGTTTACTACATCCCAGAGACCATTTAGCCGATCCGGATATCCGTCCATATATTCTACAAAAGACCGCTTATAGACATTAGCAGCTTCCATGCTGAGGCCAACGAAACTTACGCCATACTGGATCCTATGATTCTCTCCTGTTTCTATATCAATATCAAGCACGACAGGACCGCTAATGTACATATTCGGATCAAGAGGCTTGCTGATCGCTAGATCCACTATTTTCCCTTCTATGGTTATCCAGGAATGGTCGAATACCTTCGTATTCGGCGCTTTGCATTCTCCGATGCATAATTTTGTGTCGTATCCAAGCTCGGAAAATACTACGTAAAGAACCGAAGAAACGGCATGGCACGCTCCGGACCATTGAAGCGAATGGATGTAGGAAAGGGTGGAGTTAATAGCGTTTGCGAATGCGGAATTGCGAATGCCTGGTAAATAAAATTTTGTCATATATTTGCTCCATTTTTATTTGAATCATCAATATTTTTTTATTTGGATAAAAGGTTATATTTTTCCTTCTGTATTCTAACAAAAACTCATCTGTAATCTTATGTCTAGAAGAAAGTAAAATATTTCATTTTCTAATACGTGAATTATTAAATGACGGAATAATCTCCTCCTTAGTTTTTATTGGTTATTCTTATCGTTATTACATCTCTGGCACAACATCTGTAGATTTTTTCTACCGTTCTGCCGCCCTGTGATCAAGGAATGATATGATCTCCCTGCATTTTCTTGTAAGCGTATTCTGTATTAATTCCATTCTTTACACAGAACGGACATTTATGACCCTGTCTCTCATAAACTCTACGCTTCTGAGCATCTGTAAAGACACGGATAGAAAGATATTTTTTTTCATCATGCTTTGTTCTATCAGAAAGCACATACGGGATAACACCTGCATTTTTCGTAACATCATCATCCACGAGTAGCTTCTGGATATCTGTTTCCAATGCATTACTGTTGTACTGTTTGTCGTGATACTTATTGTATAACAGACCCCAGTCCTGTGAATCGGTCATACCTTTACGCACCGTAAGGAACATCATCTTAGCCCAGTTAATAACGCTCTGATAGTAAAGCTATAAATCATTTGCATCATGCTGATGAATTACCATGTCCAATCTGCATCTTTCGATTTGTGCAGATATCTTCGCCAGCTGTACAATGCTTTTTACTTCTGCTTCCGGGATTCCCTGTGTAATCCAATTACTTTTTTAGCACTAGCCATCTTCTCCCTGATTCCCATTGTATTCTCCTCCATCCTTTTCTATTTAATCCTTATCAAGTTCTTTAATTCTTCTTTTTGCCAATCTGATTGCCTTTCGATAATCTCCGCTATTCTTTTCTAAAAAAGCAGTAAGAATTATAATAGCTTCTTCGTAAATTGTATAAATAACCCTGATATTCTTTCGTGATTCCGGGTGTCTGATACTATATAAATCCATTTCTCCGGTTATTTTCTCATACTGCGGCATATCGATGACTTTTTCTTTCTCCGTTTCCAAAACAGTAAGGTCTTCTATCAGTTTCTTCTGATATCTTTTAAATGGTTCTTCGTCCAACCATGGCTCATTTACTGCCTTGAGAAATTCTTTTTCAAACACAGATACCGCATATATATTTTCCAGCCCTTTCACATCTTATTACTAATTTCACATTTATAATTTATCTTTGAAATACTATTTATAATGCATCAGTTCCTTAGCCACATCAGTAAACTGCGTGTAAAATTCTTCATTCTTTGCGTCTTTAGCTTTATG
>ENA-UPWK01001740-UPWK01001740.1-human-gut-metagenome-genome-assembly--contig:-NODE-1740-length-13349-cov-8.360835_pt1 | contig 13349 bp, 10 predicted proteins | sample MGYA00250048_ERZ773373 | MGnify/ENA primary metagenome ERZ773373 (study PRJEB29103, sample SAMN06112059) | human gut metagenome | biome: human gut; feature: ankylosing spondylitis patient; material... | reverse complement strand
TGTTTATTAGACGGATCAAGTGTCTCAAACGGTTGCAACATTCTGAACTTTTTTCATTTTTCTTCGTTGTCCGCTTGCGACTATAGAGATGCAACGAGCGTGCCAAAAAGATAACAAGCTAATAATCAGAAAGATTACGAAACAGAGTGGTGTACGAAAATGAACAGTTGTACGCTTAGAATCGAAAAACCAATTAAAAAAAACAGTTTATATACTACGAAACAGAATATTGTCTACCTTTGCATCCGATAAATTATCAAAATCAAACGATGAAAAAGAACAGTAAGAAACATATTCTTCTGCTGTCAGCCAGTGGAGTTCTACTCATCTGTCTCATCAGTCTTTATTTAAGTCGCAACGCTCTCTTAAGAAGCATAGTCGACAAACGTACCTCCCATATTGAGCAAACTCACGGGCTACGTATTCATTACGATAATCTGGAAATGAATGGATTGAATGAAATTATCCTCGAAGGTCTCTCTGTTGTACCCGAACAACGAGACACATTACTGACACTCACATCCACTCGTGTCAAACTGAACTTCTGGAAATTACTAAGCAGAAAAATAAAAATACGTTATGTAGCCGCAGACGGAATTACACTTGCATTCACAAAGCGGGATTCCGTCGCCAACTACGATTTTCTTTTTAGAAAGAAACTAGAATATCTCACTCGAACGTCGCCACAAACGGCCCCCCAAACAAATTACGCAGAAAGAATCAACAAAATATTAAATTTATGTTATGGTTTTATGCCCGAAAACGGACAACTAAACAATGTCTGTATCACGGAAAGAAAAAACAATAATTTTGTATCTCTCACTCTTCCTTCTTTTATCATTAAAGAAAATCATTTTCAATCCGTCATCACCATACAAGAAGACAGTTTAGCACAGCATTGGATAGCCAATGGTGAACTGCACCAACATTACAACTCATTAAAAGCAACGCTTTATTCATCTGATTCTCTAAAAGTTTCCATACCTTATCTAACACGTAGATATGGTGCTAAGATAACCTTTGACACTTTATCGTATAGCCTGACGAAAGAAATAGGGTCTTCCAAACAAGTCTATCTCAAAGGAAAAGCAAGAGTGAACGGACTGGACGTATTTCATAAAGCCCTCTCTCCTGAAATCATTCATCTCGATCGCGGACAACTCTGTTACGAGATGAACATAAACGGACACTCATTTGAATTGGACAGTACCACCATTGTTGACTTCAACAAACTCCAGTTTCATCCTTATTTACGGGTCGAGAAGGAGAAGGGAAACTGGCATTTCACTGCAGCAGTCAACAAATCCTGGTTTCCGGCAGACGATCTGTTCAGTTCTCTGCCGAAAGGATTATTCAGTAACCTGGAAGGTATAAAGACAAGTGGTGAGCTGGCTTATCATTTTCTGTTAGACATTGATTTTGCGCAACTGGATAGTCTCAAACTGGAATCTGAATTGAAAGAAAAAGATTTCCATATCATAAGCTATGGAGCTACTTCACTCTCCAAAATGTCCGACGAGTTCATTTACACAGCTTATGAGAATGGAGTGCCGGTACGAACCTTCCCTATCGGTCCTTCATGCAAACACTTTACCCCCCTGGACAGCATTTCCCCCATTCTAAGAATGTCCGTCATGCAAAGCGAAGATGGAGCATTCTTTTATCATCGCGGTTTTCTGCCCGATGCCTTACGGGAAGCACTGATTTACGACCTGCAAGTGAAACGCTTTGCACGCGGAGGAAGTACGATCACCATGCAACTGGTAAAGAATGTATTCCTGAACCGTAACAAGAACTTTGCGCGTAAACTGGAAGAAGCATTGATTGTGTGGCTGATAGAGAATGAAAGACTAACTTCCAAAGAACGTATGTACGAAGTATATCTGAATATTGTAGAATGGGGACCGCTCGTTTATGGTATTCAGGAAGCGTCTGCTTATTATTTCAAGAAACGCCCTTCGCAACTGACCACGGAAGAAAGTATTTTCCTGGCTTCCATTATCCCGAAACCCAAGCATTTCCGCAGTTCTTTTGCAGAAGGCGGACAATTAAAGGAGAATATGGAAGGTTACTACAAGCTGATTGCAAAACGTCTTGCACAGCAAGGAGTAATAAGTGAAATCGAGGCGGATAGTATCCGCCCCGACATCCAAGTTACGGGCGACGCCCGGAATAGTCTAGCCGGTGAAAAACCGAAGTCTAGTTCTCCTACCGCTGAGGAGCAATGAGATTGATATAAATAATAAAGGAATAGGTTATCTTCTTGAACTGCTGTTTCTTTCAGAAGAACGGGAAGAGCTTTGAGTGCTATTACTTCTCGTACTTCCGGAAGAAGAGCGTCTTTCTGTTTGTCCGCTGGAAACATTGCTCCGGGTAGAGCTACCGCTGCTTCGAGTAGAACTCGAACTACCGCTACTACGGCTAGAGGTAGTACTACTGCTACGGCTGGTAGTATTTTCACTACTGCGACTGGAAGAACTACGACTGGAGCTAGAACTGCCACGATTGGAACTAGAACTGCCACGACCGGAGCTACCACGACTGGAAGAACTATTGTTTCTATCAGAACTGTTATTTCTATTATAGGAACCACTACTATCGTTTCGCCTACTTGAACTTTCCCTTGAGCTGCGACTTGTCTTTCCACTTTCACGGTTGGAACCGCTACTTGTCGAACTTCCGCTTGTCGGTCTGCGATTAGAGCTTGAAGAACCGGAACTTGTTTCCGGACGGGGACGAGTCGACGTACCAGGTCGCGTTGTCGTTCCGGGACGAGACGTATCAGGACGAGTAGATGTGCTTGGACGAGACGTTCCGGGACGTGTTGTTGATGAACCCGGACGGGAAGAATTACCCGGACGTGTCGGTGCATTATGCGGACGAGTGGAAGTATTCGGACGGAACCGAACAGAACCGAAGTCCGAACGACGATAAGAGTGATATACTCTCTGATCTCTCACCCGGTGCGGTGCAGAGTAATGGTTGAAATTAGTATATCTTCCCCGATAGTAGCTTGTATGGTGAAAGTGCGGACGATAATGCGCTCCACAATAAGTACGGTAATGATAAGGCACACCAAAATAGAATAAGCTACGGTTCGGGTAATTGATGTACACCCTGAAACTCCATTTCCCTCCGGTTACATAAATCGGCCGATAGAAATACTCGGCACCGAGAAACCGGCGATACTGCGCATCACTCAATACCCAGCGAAGATCGTCGTTACGGATATCCAAAGCTTCATAATAATCATCCAATGCCCATTCGTAACCACGTGCTACGTAATCCATTATATTACGGACAGAATAAATAAAGTCGTAATTAATCTCATACGCATCATTATATTGCTGTGTACTCAAACTCAATTCATACGCCATCTTATCGGTAAGAAAACGTGTCTCCTTACGTACCTTGCTGGTGCTCATTCCAGCCATTACGGTCATATTGGCAGTCAGACCGACCGCAAAGAGTAAAAAAAGTATTCGTTTCATAATTCAATCTCCTATCATTTATTATTCCGATAATATTCCTCAATAAACATGCGTAACATATCTCTATAACCGTACAGTTAATAGTATCAACGCCGACCATACCCTATCATAAAATCATTCATCTTGTCCTTGCTGGAAGTAAATGTCAGGGTATTAATCACTGTAAAGAAAGCTTCTTTATCTACAATGCGGGGATACATTATCTTCATAATTTCCATCCGGTCATCGTCAAATGTATAAAGTTTGGTCAGTTGGAGACATTGGGCAGATGTAAAATCAGAACCGGCCAATGCAGCATTAAGCAACTTTATACGATCATCTTTAAAAGGCTCCTTCTTCATCTCATTATAAAACGTTTGAAAGAGCTGATCGTTCATGACCCTGTTGTAACCATATCCTGGGCGGTGTTCTCCTTGTTCCGGACGATGTCCCCCCTGTCCGGGGCGGTCGGGTCTTTCCGGGTGCACGTTATCACGTCCGTCTACCCATATCTCTTTCACTCCCCTACCATCGAAATAAACATAGTCTTTATACAATTTTTCTCCTTTCCATACTCGCTCTCCCGGACGGGTAAAGCGGGTGGCATATACTTCAACAGTATAATGTCCGGGATTCAAATTGGCTATAAAGCAGGTAGTAGTAGGCAAACTGATTTGGTTTCCTCCCAAGTAAACAAGTATCGGAGTATTCCCGCCATCGATACGGATTCCGTTAACAGACTGCGCTTGTAAGGAAAGGGCAGCGAACAGGATGCAGAAACTTATTATAATCTTACGCATAACTTATCTAGTTTTTATTATTTATATCTTTAATCTGATACCACAAAAATAGGGTGAGGAAACTCCCCACCCCAATGATTCTCTCTATTCGTATGTAGGGAAATCCCTATTCTGTTTAGGAATCCGCCAAAACAATGCCATCCTCGTGCAAGGTTATCAGACGTTTCTTATACAAGTCGCCCACTCCTTTCTTAAAGGTTTTCTTGCTGACACCAAACGTGTCGTAGATATCTTCCGCAGGACTTTTATCATTCAAGTTGATTCGTCCCCCGTGCTCTTTGATATAGTCTAGCAGCGTTTTCGAAAAATCGTCAATCTTTTCAAAACCGGGTTTCTGAAGAATCAAATCTACCTTACCATCTTCACGCACCTGTTTCACAAAAGCTTTCATTTCCATCCCTGTCTCCAACGGACAGAATATTTCATTTTCATACAATAAACCGCTATACATATCATCTATAATTGCCTTAAAGCCTAAGTCCGTCTTCTGCCAGATAAGAATATTCACCTCTGCTCCCGGAGCATATTCCGGCTTTTCTTTCGACAGATAACGTTCCACTTTTGCTGAAGCCACAATACGGTAACTCTCTTCATCCACATGTGCATGAACCACGTATTTCCGTCCAACCTGCATTTTCATCTTCTGCTCACGGAACGGCACAAACAGGTCTTTCATCAATCCCCAGTTCAGGAAAGCTCCGTATTGATTTACCCAGGAGACTTCCAGACAAGCAAACTGTCCGACCTGCACTAACGGGGTCAGTGTCGTAGCAATCAGCCTCTCATCCATATCCAGGTAAAGAAACACATTCAAAAAATCTCCTATCTTACAATCCTCGGGCACATAGCGGGTAGGCAACAAAATCTCACCTTCTTCCCCACCATCGAGATATATGCCGAAATCGACTTCTTTCACGACTTCAAGCTGGTTGAACTTTCCTAATTCGATGCTCATATTCTTATCTATTATATTATATAAGCAGCAAAGATAATCTATTTTGAATAGATCCCTCAATCTGTCAGCTATAACTTTTCGTTATCGAGAAAAACTATTTGCAATGAACAATCTGCGTTCTAATATGTTAACTTTGTAGCGACAAAAAGAAAGAGTAAATTATTCACCTTTTTAAACATATAAAATTATGGAATTTCTAACCAACGAGAAACTTACGATTGTGGGAGCTGCCGGAATGATCGGCTCCAACATGGCACAAACAGCCATGATGATGAAACTCACTCCGAATATTTGTCTCTATGATCCATTCGCACCAGCTTTGGAAGGAGTAGCTGAAGAACTGTATCATTGCGGTTTTGAAGGTGTCAACCTTACCTATACTTCCGACATCAAAGAAGCGCTGACCGGAGCTTCTTATATTGTTTCTTCCGGTGGAGCAGCCCGTAAGGCAGGTATGACCCGCGAAGATCTGTTGAAAGGAAATGCAGAGATTGCCGCTCAATTCGGAAAAGACGTTCGTCAATATTGCCCGAACGTAAAACATATCGTTGTCATCTTTAATCCTGCAGACATCACCGGCTTGATTACTTTGTTGTATTCAGGTTTGAAACCTTCACAAGTTTCTACATTGGCTGCGTTGGATAGCACCCGCCTGCAAAACGAACTGGTGAAATACTTCCATATCCCCGCTTCCGACATTCAGAATTGTCGTACGTATGGCGGTCATGGAGAACAAATGGCTGTATTTGCATCTACCACCAAAATAAAAGGAGAACCCCTGACCGATTTCATCGGTACTACCCGCCTTCCGTTGACGGAATGGGAAGCACTGAAAGTACGTGTCATCCAGGGTGGAAAACATATCATCGACCTGCGCGGCCGTTCTTCTTTCCAAAGCCCGGCTTATCTGTCTATCGAAATGATTGCTGCTGCTATGGGCGGACAGCCATTCCGCTGGCCTGCCGGAACGTATGTTTCCAATGGCAAATTCGACCATATCATGATGGCGATGGAAACTTCAATTACTAAAGACGGCGTTACTTATAAAGAAATAGCCGGAACTCCTGCCGAACAGGAAGAATTAGAAAAGAGCTACGAACACTTATGTAAACTTCGTGACGAAGTGATTGAAATGGGAATCATCCCAGCCATCAAGGACTGGCATGCTTTGAATCCCAATATTGACTAATCAAACAATATTAGCGAAAGCAGAAGGCCGAAACCTGACGATCTTTTTATCGTTCCGGGTTTCGGCCTTTTTTATTTCATTGCCAATGTCATTCCCACGGAAGAACATTCCTGACAAATCCCTTTAAGGACATAATTAATGCTATGCAAAGTAAATCCTTCAGGCAAATCAATCACCGGGATATGGGTACCTTCCAGGCAGAATGTACGATGACATTTCTCACAATAAAAATGCGAATGTAAATCCTGTACCACACAATTGCAAGAGTTGTCGCAAACGGCATACTTCAACGAGCCGCTTCCATCGTCTATGCTATGTATGAGGTGATGAGACAAGAAGAGAGCGATGGTACGGGATATGGTCGATTTATCAACTGTGTCGAGCAATGTTTCGAGGTCAAGCAATGACACTGCACGCTCTGCCTGCATCATCTCTTTTATCACCAAGAGCCTTATTGCAGTTGGCTTAATGTCTCTTCTGACCAGCTTATCCAAATAAATATCTTCTTCCATCTTTCTCCTATTTTATCATTTTCTGTATTCTGACGGCGTTCATAATAGCAAGCAACGCAACGCCTACGTCTGCGAAGACAGCTTCCCAAAGAGTAGCGATTCCACCGGCTCCCAAAATCAATACAAGCAATTTCACTCCAAATGCCAGTGATACATTCTGCCAAATGATTCTTCGTGTCAACTTTCCTACTTTGATAGCTTCGGCTACTTTCGACGGCTGATCTGTCTGTATCACGACATCGGCTGTTTCAATGGCTGCATCACTGCCCAATCCTCCCATAGCAATACCGACATGACTCAAAGCAAGCACCGGTGCGTCATTCATTCCATCGCCGACAAATGCAATCCGGTTTGCCTCATCCTGACGCAATTCTTCCAGGTGTTTCACTTTCCCTTCCGGCAGCAAGTCGCCATAGGCTTTCGATATGCCGAGCTTCTCCGCAAAGTTAGTAACAATACTCTGTTTATCACCGGATAATATCTGTATGTTTTCAATATTTAAAGCTTTTAAGCGATCAATAGCTACCTTTGCGTCTTCTTTCAAGGCATCAGCCAACAACAGATAACCGGCATAACGGTTTCCAACAGCACAGACTACAATGGTATCTGTTATCTTCAACAATTCTTGCGGAAAGGATATATCAAACTTGGACAGTAACCGGCAATTACCAACCAGAACCGGTATTCCGCCTACCGTTGCTTCCAATCCGAAGCCGGCATATTCTTTCGTATCGGTAACGGTTCCGCGTTCAATATTTCGTTCTTTCGCATAATTCACAACAGCCTTGGCAATCGGATGTGTGCTATCACTTTCTACCGAAGCAATCAGTTTCACTAATTCTTCTTCCGAAATATCGCCTGCACTTTTACAGGCCTGCACGTCAAAGGTTCCTTTTGTCAGGGTTCCTGTTTTATCGAATACCACCGTATTGATCTTAGTGATAGCGTCCAGATAATTACCGCCCTTGAATAAAATACCCAATCGGGATGCCGCTCCGATACCACCAAAATAGCCTAATGGAATACTAACCACCAATGCGCATGGACATGAAATCACCAAAAAGACCAAAGCTCTGTATAACCAATCATTAAATGTGAATACAAATGCAGGATTGATAAGTGAATAGACCAATGGAGACAATACAATTAATACGGCCAGTATGATAACAATCGGTGTGTAAACACGGGCAAACTTGCGAATAAACAATTCTGCCGGGGCTTTGCGTTCGGCGGCATTCTGAACAAGTTCCAATATTCGGGCGAGTGCGCTCTTGTCAAAAGGTCTCGTCACTTCAAGTCGGATTACCTTGTCGGTTACAATCATTCCGGCAAGCACTTCCTCCCCTTTCCGAATATTACGAGGCACGCTTTCGCCCGTTAATGCAGCTGTATTAAAGGCGGCAACTTCATTCTGCATGATTCCATCCAATGGCACTCGCTCACCTGCCTTTATTTCTATGATTTCACCGACTTTTATCTTTTTAGGACTTTCAGTAACAAGATTACCCTCTCTAAGTACCAGTGCTTTTTCGGGTCTTACGTCCAATAAGGCTCCGATATTACGTTTGGCTTTATCTACCGCTTTACCCTGAAACAGTTCTCCTACCGTATAAAATAGCATCACGGCTACACCTTCCGGATATTCGCCAATATAGAAAGCTCCCAGAGTAGCAATAATCATTAGAGTAAACTCACTGAAATAGTCTTTTTCCCTGATGCTTTCCCAGGCTTCTTTCATCACCGGAATTCCTACCGGAAGATAGGCTACGATATACCATATCAAAGAAACATATCCTTCACGGAAGAATGCTAAATCGAGAGCATTCATGATTATTCCACCTGCCAGCAGCAGGAGAGAGAATATCACTTTCCCATATTCATGGAATACCGAAACCTTTGCATCAACCTTTTTTTCTGCTGCGCATGAGTGAGCGCCACAACTACAATGTCCCATAACATTCATCATTTAGTTGATGCAAAGGTAGCAAATGATTTATGCAACAAAGTTGCAAAATCGGTTTTAGAACCTTTCAATGTCAGCAATATCGCAACAGCCATTTCCAAACCGGCACGACTTCTATATCTAACTCATTCCCTGAAATTGTCCTTTCTTCATCCCAAGTAATGATATCGGTCTTTCAACCAGCTGAATCTTACTAATTTCTTGCTGACGCTCGGCTATAATTGCCTTTATTATTCGTTTTTCCATAAAATATGCTCTTTATATTGCACAAATATAGCAAAAACATACTTAATATATTAAGCAAGACTTCTTTTTCTTTCCAACTGTAGCTACTATTTTCTTTAGTTGTCAACTGCTACTTATCCTTTACAGGACGAACTTTGACAGGACAGAAGAAGATTACATATAAATTTGATGATTCTTATTGTCAACCAAAGTTTTTTCCCGATAGTATAATGATTATCACCGGTTTACATGCTGACAATAAGCCATGACAATAGGCTGACAATAAAAAATCAGAACTTTTATTGTCAGCCTGTTCCATTTTATAAGCACCTGAAGGACATCATCGCCTGCAGTAACCATACCATCCACATAGAAAGCAGCTTTTTAAAATGAATCCCCCTATTAAATGAATGTTATATAGCCGGTATCTTTCACTTAACAAGTAGGTATTGTTCCATTAAAGCATCAGTATTGTTAACTCTCCACGGCTGTGACGAGATCTTTCCACAGCCGTGGTAGGAACTCGTCACGGCTGTGGGAAGAAGTTACCACGGCCGTGACAAAGTAAAGATAGCGGTACTTTAGTAGAACTATACTGGCACTCTAGGGCAACTACATAGGCACGTTAATGGAACTATATAGGTAGATATCACTTTGGGAGGCTGTTACTAAAATGCGACGTTACTTCAGAACATGCTTCTAAAGCTATTATTTATCAAGTCATAAAAGGATCATAAGAGATAAAAATAAGGCTGACAGTAAAAGTAGATATATTTTATTGTCAGCCTATTATCAGCATCTATTGTCAGGTGATATAGTATTGATATTCATATACTTGAATATCACCCTGACAGTTTGACAATAAAATTGGTACAAATCAATAGAAACGATCATAAAATTTTTAATTGGGAAGGGTAAAGAATTTATAAAAAGAAAGAAAAAGTTTGCCGTTCCCCTAAGAATAAATATCTTTGTAACCGTGGTTACAGTAACCACAGTTACTAATATAATTCACTGACTATGAGGTTTTATAATAGAGAAGAAGAACTAAAAGAGCTAAAACGAATTCAGCAATTGGCATTTGAGGAAAGTTCAAGAATGACAGTCGTTACCGGTCGCCGTAGAATTGGGAAGACAAGCCTCATTATGAAAGCCGTTGAACAGACTCCCACTGTCTACTTATTTATAGGGCGCAAAAATGAAGCAACCTTGTGCGAAGAATTCATCCCACTTATCGCACAAGCCCTGCAAATCTTTGTTCCGACAGAAATCCGAAGTTTCCGAAACTTATTCCAATACCTAATGCAGCTTTCGACACAACGGACTTTCAACCTGGTTATTGATGAATTTCAGGAATTCTATACTATTAATGAATCCATATTCAGCGATATGCAAAATATTTGGGACCAATATCGGAAGTCCTCACACATGAATTTGATTGTCAGTGGTTCCATCTATTCTCTTATGCAAAAAATTTTCCAAGACAACAAAGAGCCGCTCTTCGGAAGAGCTGATAACATAATCAAGCTGTCAGCCTTTAGTCTCTCTGTTCTAAAAGAAATCATGCATGAATATGCCCCGACACATTCGAATGATGATCTTTTAGCACTTTATACTTTTACTGGCGGGGTGCCTAAATACGTGGAACTTTTTTGCGACAACCATACGCTTCACGTGGAAAGCATGATCCATTTTATGGCTCGCGATAATTCTCCCTTTACCGAAGAAGGAAAAAATTTGTTGATAGAAGAATTTGGAAAAAATTACGGAACCTACTTTTCTATTTTAAGTGCAATTGCCGGAGGCAGAAATACACAAGCAGAAATTGAGGCAGCACTAGGAGAAAAAAGCGCAGGTGGCTACCTGAAACGTCTGATAGACGATTATAATATTATCATACGCCAACGTCCCATTTTAGCTAAAGAGAGCTCAACAACTGTCCGATATGAAATATGTGATAATTTTATTAGGTTTTGGTTCAATTACTTCGATCGTAACCGTTCATTGATAGAAATTAAAAACTTTGTAGGGCTGCGTAATATCATAAAAGCTGATTATCCAACCTACAGCGGAAAGATATTAGAACTTTACTTCAAACAGAAATTCGCAGAAAGTTATCAATTCCGTGCCATCGGGTCATGGTGGGAAAACAAAGGGAACCAAAACGAAATAGATATTGTTGCACTCGGTCTTGAAAAAAACAAAGCAGTAGTTGCTGAAGTAAAACGCCAACGTAAAAACTTTAAGCCAGAGTTGCTGGAACAGAAAGTTGAACATTTGAAGAAAAAGCTATTGCCTCGTTATACTATTGAAACAATGTGTTTGTCATTGGAAGATATGTAGTACATAGTTAGGCACGGATGACAGGTTTTCTATGAGATCAGTCCCCATCACCTGTATTCCGTGCCCAATTATCATTGTTGGTTTTCTTCCCGATCTGTTCGGATAAACTCCAGGAGTCGTTCTACCGCCTCTTCTTCAGGAATATTCTTCTCTACGCACACCTTGCCTTTATAAAGACTGATTTTGCCTCGTCCTGCTCCTACATAACCGTAGTCAGCATCCGCCATCTCACCGGGACCATTCACGATACAGCCCATAATGCCGATCTTCAAGCCTTTCAAATGTGAAGTGGCTGCCTTGATACGGGCAATTGTTTTTTCCAAGTCGTAAAGCGTACGGCCGCAACCGGGACAGGATATGTATTCTGTCTTAGAGGTACGGGTACGTCCGGCCTGCAAGATTCCGAAAGCAGTGGCGTCGACAACGGCATGGCTCAAACTGCCCTGATTGAACAGGAAGATACCATCGCAAAGACCGTCAAAGATCAAGGCTCCCATATCGGCTGCGGATTTTATCTGCAAATTCTCCGCATCATCTTCCGCATAATGCTGGAAGAAGACAACCGGATTCTGCAAACCTTCCGTCATTAGCTGATGCACCAGTGCACGGTGCTCACCCAAACGGTTCGGATGGTTGCTTTGAGAGATGATTACCACTTCCGGGTGGTACTTCAAACAGGCTATCACTTCATCTGTTTGGGCCATATAGGGTATAAACAGGAATTTAAGCGCTGCATCACATTCACCCATCAACGGTAATTGCGCATGATTGAAAGCAGGCCAGGTTCCGGCCTCTCCTTGCCATACGTCCGCATCAAGAATATATTCCACGCCTTCTTCCCGTTGTTCGGGCAAGGCTCTTCCGGCATAAATATAGTCCGGAGTGAATTGCGGATTTACTTCTGTCTTTCCGTCCATGCGGTCGGCAATGACTACGGGCACATGTTCGCCTCCGATATTACGGACCGCTTTTGTCTTCCGGCGTTCAGGAGACAGATAGTTGAATTCAGGCGCCTCCAATCCCGGAATATAAGGATGCTCCTGCCTCAACAGAACATAATCCACCAATTTACGGGCTACCGGAATTTCAGCTTCGGGTGCTTCACTCAAAGATACGCGGATGGTATCGCCCAACCCGTCGCTCAACAATGCTCCGATGCCGAGAGCCGACTTGATACGCCCGTCCTCTCCGTCTCCGGCTTCTGTCACTCCGAGGTGTAATGGGAAAGCCATCCCCTCTTTTTCCATGACGTCCACCAACAGACGAACGGTTTTCACCATTACCACGGTATTGGAGGCTTTGATGGAAATCACCACATCTGTGAAGTTCTCCGCTACACAGATACGAAGGAATTCCATACAGGATTCCACCATTCCTTCGGGAGTATCACCATAGCGTGACATGATGCGATCGGACAAAGAGCCATGATTCACACCGATCCGGATCGCAGTGTGATTCTCCTTACAGATATTCAGGAACGGGACAAACCGGTCATGGATTTTCTGTATTTCTTGCGCATACTCCTCGTCTGTATATTCCAGTTTCTTAAAAGTACGCGCAGCATCTACATAGTTTCCCGGATTGATGCGCACCTTTTCCGCATATTGAGCAGCTACATCCGCCACTTTCGGATTGAAATGCACATCGGCAACCAATGGAACCATATATCCCTGACTGCGTAGTCCGATATTGATATTCATCAGATTCTCCGCTTCCTTGATACCCTGCGTTGTGAGGCGGACATACTCGCCACCTGCATCAACAATACGTTTCGCCTGTTCCACACAAGCCTGCGTGTCCTGTGTAGACGTATTGGTCATCGACTGGACACGAATAGAATTGGGGCCGCCCAACGGCACAGCCCCAATATTTACTTCTGTGGTTTCTCTTCG
>ENA-UPWK01001732-UPWK01001732.1-human-gut-metagenome-genome-assembly--contig:-NODE-1732-length-13391-cov-68.576236_pt1 | contig 13391 bp, 11 predicted proteins | sample MGYA00250048_ERZ773373 | MGnify/ENA primary metagenome ERZ773373 (study PRJEB29103, sample SAMN06112059) | human gut metagenome | biome: human gut; feature: ankylosing spondylitis patient; material... | reverse complement strand
CTTCTCCACCAGAAGGACTTTCAAACCCTCTTCATCGAACCCGATCAACACACAATCCACTGAGAGATGCGGATAAAATGCCTGTCTGCTCATTATGTTATCTATTATTGTAGTAAGTTCCCAGAATCGTACCAACGCTACGCAAGCGAACCAACCAAGTCAACTAAAATCAAAACAGGAGCGGCAATGAAGAGCCGATTCCCCTATGCCCCAGAAGAAACATCACGCCACTTCCGAAAGACTGCTTCTCATGGGAGGAAAAACGCGCCCGCGTCTTGCATTTCATCATCTTCCCATCCATATAATAGAATCATGCAGACAGGTATCATCAGGGGAATATCCGTTCTGGCCGGGCTGCTATGGCTGGCATCCTGCTCATCCTCTCCCAAAAGCCGGGACTATCCGGGCTACATGACCCGCCCCTATACCATCCGGGGGCACCGCTACCATCCCATGAACGTGGAACAGGCGCTGACGTATGAACAAACAGGAATTGCCTCCCATTACAATGAATGCGCCCTTTGGGGGCTCATCAGCGGAAAAACGGCCATCGGAGAAAACGTGCGCCCCTGGCACCTGCACGCGGCGCACCCCACCCTTCCCCTCCCGTGCGAAGTGCTCGTTCAATCCCTCCGAACAGGCAAAACGGTGAAAGTCCGCGTGAACGACCGGGGGCCTTTCATCAAAAACAGAATAATAGACCTTAGTGAAGAAGCCGCAGAACGGCTGGACATGAAGCACCATGGGCTGGACAAAGTCAGAATTACTGTCCTTTCCGTAGGAGACGGAAAATGGAAAAGAAAAGCTCCCCCTTGCGCCACGCCGGCCTGATTCTCTACTTCAACACATTCCGTGTGGTCCTAAAATGCATCTTAGCCACCTTGGGCAGCATTTCTTCCCCATGCAGGGCCACCAGCTGGCGCGCGGCCTTCACCACTTGGCCTGAAGCCCCCAGCGGAAACTTCATGCCGGCGCTCTCCCCCGCCGCATCCATCCAGTTCACAAAACGTTCACGCGCCAGAATGGATGCCGCAGCCACAGCCACATCACTCTCCGCCCGGACACGCTGTTCCAGCCGGATAGACATCTTCTTGGCGGCAAGCGCCCTCTTTAGAACAAATGGATTGGCGAACTGGTCGCTCAACGCCATGGGGCAATCCGGCACCTTGGCCGTCAGCCCCTCAATCACCGTGGCATGCCCCCAGGCCAGAAAACGGTTCAAATTCCCGAACTCCGGATAAAGTTGATTATACCGTTCCGGACCGATGCTTACCAAATGAAACCGGATGCCAGGCACCCTGCGTATCCCCTCCGCCAGTAAACGGATTCTGGAAGAAGACCCTACCAGCTTGCTGTCGCAAACGCCCAGTTTGCTCAAGGCGACTCCGATGTCCCCGTCCACATAAACGCCAGCCACCACCAGTGGGCCGAAATAATCTCCTTTTCCGCTCTCATCAATGCCGAAGTGGGGGACAAAACCGCCTCCTTCCTCTATCTCCTCCGGCTGGGACAAAACTCCAGTCACCTGCGGTTCCAGCGTAAACTCTATAAAATCATCCGTTCCCTTTCCCTGCAAAAGAAGCTTGTTTTTCTTCTCGTAAACCGTCGCCAGCAGGGAAGGCCCGGCAAAGGAAAAACGCGCATAGGGCACCTCTCTTCTTTCAAACCCCCTTTCCTCAAGAATGGACTCAAGCCTTCCGGCCTGGACGTCAGTCAGCATGGTTGTAAACGTGATTCGCATATATCCCTCCTGGTGCCGGAATACTCCGGCGGCAAGTAATGGAAGCATCCCAACTCTTCCGGTCAAGCAAAATTCCCGCATCGCTCGGTTGAGGACGTAAAAATCCAGCATGCCACGGATTATGTGATTTTTTAGGAGACAAATCACGCACGCTGAACTATAAAACTCATACATTCATATCATTCTGCACTCCATATGGCTAAAACATTAACAAAACGAGACCTCGTTAACAAAATCAGCGCCGAAACCAACTTCACCCAGATTGAAGTGTTCGACATCGTACAGCGTGCCGTGGACATTATCTCCAGCACCCTTGCTGAAGGTGACCGTGTGGTGATTCGCAATTTCGGAACCTTCCAGGTGAAGGAAGTGAAACCCAAAGTAGGCCGCAACCCCAAAAATCCCGACCAGGATGTGCCGATTCCGGCCCGTTCCGTTGTCAAATTCAAAGTTGGCAAGGAATTGAAGGACCAGGTCGCCAAGCTGACCGCTTCCAAGTAATCCCCTGCAGGGATCAGACAAATTACTCTGGGCGTCTCCATCAAGCAATGGAGACGCCTTTTTGTTTGCAATTTGTGCGCCATTCGGGAATATAAGGAACCGTGAGCATGTTCCGGATACAGCACCTTCTTCTGATTGCCGTCGCAGCGCTTTGCTCCTGTGCCACAGAACGCACGGTAGCCACAAACTTTCAGCCCCGGCAACGCCCTGATTCTGAAAAAACGGACGCAGAGCTGATGGATGCTCTGGAAGCGAAATTCGCCGGCGGCTTCGGCCAGCAGACGGACAAGGAAGGAAACACCAGGATGGTGTCTCAGAAACGGAGTTCCTTTGAAGGGCTCCGGTACAGCGGCAACACGTCTCAAATCGAAAAAAAAGCTTTTGAAACCGCCTCTTTTGAAAAAAAGAAATTTGACGGCGCCTCCACCCGGTTTGAAACGAAGAAATGGGACGGCATCAAATCCTTCACGGATGATAAACTGGAAACGCCGGACTTCATCGCCCGCGCCAGGGGAGTAAATACCCACTCCTGGCAGGATGCCTCCAAACAATACGCCACGCAGCAATCCGACTTTCATGGACGCTCCTGGAAAGATGCGGACAAGCGCCTCGGCCGCACTGTCAACCGGGACATTGAAACCAAGAGACAAAGCTTTGGACAGCCAACTATCATGAGTGCGCGGCAGGCCCAGGCGCATACTATTCAGGAAACGCGGGAAATGATGGGACGCACGGACTGATGCGCCGATGTTTTGGACGTGATCCCATGCCACATTTCAGATTCGACATTGTTTTCAGCCGCCATCTATAATTCCGCCCGTGAGTGCCAAAGACGTTCCTCCTTCCATCACCCTGCCTACCAGCGACTACTATACCATTGTCAAAATGAGCAATCATGCCGTCGTGGGAGTATTCCGCCAGCATGTCTTTGCGCGCCGCAGCACGCGCCGTTATGCGCCCCCCATCCCTGAAGAACACGACTCCTATTGCGTTAAAAGAACTCCGGAGCGTGTCATGGTCCAAATCTTTCATGACGGCAACGAAGTTTACCGTTGCATTTTTGTGCCGCCTGCCGATTATTGACGGCAGGACAACCATGAAAGCTCCTTTTTTCAGTCCGGCCTTCTGCCTCATTACAAGCCTGATTACAGCCTGCTCTTCCCCATCCGGCCCCAATGCGTGGACGCCGGTCACTTCCGGCCCGCCGCGTGCACCCATCCCCCAGAACGAAGTTCTGGTCATTGACGAATACCCCATGGGGGAATACACCAACGTGGGGCATTTTAACGGGCCGGAAGGGCGCATTGTCCATGTCTCCATGGAAGACAAGGAACTAATCGACTACTTCACCAGGGAAGCTGCGGCCATGGGGGGCAATACCGTCGTCATCAGGGAACCGCGCATCCGCTACCGTTCCGGCGAAGGCAAGAGCAGCCGGGTGGACGTCATCTATGTTCGGGAAGAAATGGGAACACACGGGGCGGAAGACCTGGGCATGGACTCACTCCCCATTGATGAAGAATCCCTGCGGATTTATTAGTTCCGCCGGAATCTTCCCGTGCGACCTTTCCCGCCCGGAATTTTCTCAGCCCCTTCTATTGGCCGCACCGCAATGCGGACACTCTGCGCGGGAATTCCCATCCTCCATATAAAACCGGAACCCGCATATCCGGCACTGAAACCTGCGCCTCCGATTCAGAAAAGATCTTATCCACCCCACAACCAGGCAAACAAACACCACAGCGCAAAAACCGCCGGCACCCAGTAAAAACAGGCGCAGCAGAAAATCATGGGGATTCATGCTCACGGCTCTTCCTCCTTCCATTCGATGGACATGGTGCCGCTCCGCGGTTCCCGGGACGGAACCCAGCGCAAAGACCGGGCAAACCTCATGGCTGACTCATCCGCGCCATTACTGCCGGAAGACTCCAGCAACAACACTTGAGAAGGAACACCCCAGACATCCACCACCACAAAAAAATCACTCCTTAGCCCCGTGTGATCTTCACTTCTGGAAAAACCGGACAGGGAACCGGCCGTAACAATCCGTCCGTCCAGCCCCGGAGAGCAAAAAGACAAATAGGGGATGCATGTTCCGGAAGCCTCCAAGGAAGGATTCATCATGGCACGTATATGAAAATCCGGATGCTGCCACATACGCCAGACCTGATCCGCCACCGTGGGCACGGACAGGGGGGGAAGAGGTGCCAGAGAGGTATCTGCTGAACGCGGAGAAGGCAAAATCACGCCCATTTCCCCAGTCGGACCGGCCGTCACCGGATCAGCCCAGACGGGGCCTCTCACAGGCAGGGGAGTATTGCGCAGCACATACTGGTGCAGGCGAGGGTGATCCGCAGGCAGCAGCACCACGGCACCCGGCTGATCCCCCCTGCTGCGGATTTCCGGCATCTCCACATGAACAAAAAGGGCGGCAGTAAAAGCGCAAACGCCAAAAAAAAGCATCCACAGCAGAATACGCCAGCGCAGCATGCCGGTCTCCCTCCAGTCAAACGTCAATCCCAAATGAAGGTCGAAAATTTTATCCCGGCTCTTTTTATTCAGCTTCATGAGGTAAAAAGGGGAAAAATCAATCCGCGGGTTCGGCGGCAATATAACATGTCATTCCCTTGGCAAGCACCATATCCACCAGCTGTTGTTCCAGGGCCCGTGAAACGGAATCATCCAAACGCAGGGCAATCCCCATACGGCTCCCATTCTCCCCATGCTCCCGGGAAATCCGGTCCAATTCTGAAGAAACGCCGGGCAGACCGCCTTCAATCAGGCGGTTCCCAATATAAAAAGCGGGCTGATCTCCAGCCGTAACTGAAATAAACTCCACATCCCCTACAATATTCATCAGAAAATGAGAAGAAGGAGCCTTTACCTCATACCCGTACGCCATTCCCACACGGGAAGTCATGATCGTCAACACGCAAACAAGAACGACCAAATCCAGCAGGACGACCACCTGAATGAAAAACGCCCCGGCGGGCAATGTTGAGCGGGTCTTGATCTGCATGCCTTTCCTCCTTCCCTGTTGCACTCACATGCCCCGGCCGTTCATACTCTCCCCGGCCTCGCGTCTTTGCCGGGCATCACACACCAGGCAAACGGCCTCCGTGCCGGCCCGCTCCAGGGAATGTACGATCTGGCGGGAACGGGAGGACAGGTAGGAATAAAACAAATAAGCGGGAATAGCAATGCTCAGCCCCAGGGCGGAACTAAGCAGGGCCTGGTAAACGGCATCCGACATGGCGAGAGAGGGGGCCTTCCCTTCCAGAACACCCGGCTGGGAATAAAACCCCACCAGCCCCTGGATCGTCCCCAGCACTCCGATTAGAGGGCTTACCGTAGCCACCACCAGCAATCCTCGGATATTCTTTTCAATCTGAAACACCTCCATCTGCACGGAATCCTCTGCCACAGTCCGGAGCTCTTCACGCCTCAATCCGGCATGAGCCAGTACGGAAGAAACTACGCGGGCCGCAGGTCCTGGCAAAATGGAAGCCTCATGCCGGGCCTCATCCGTCTTTCCGGCATTTACCAGCTTGGAAATGCCTCTTAAAAAATCTCCAGTATTAATCTGAATCCTGTGAAAATATAAAATCCGCTCCGCAACAACCGCAAGTGCATAAACGGTCAGAACGCTCAAAACCCAGAACAACGGACCTATCTTGATGATCAATTCATTCATAACCCTCTTTTTCGCGTTAGATCATGCACACTTCCCATGTAAATTCAACTCAAACCTATGTGGCCCGGCAGCCAAGCTTCTGCAGCAGCCGCGTTCCCGCCCACAATAAAACGGAACCTATCCACAGCAGGGAACCGAAACCCAGGAGCCATACCGCATCAAACAGGCACATGCCGGAAAGCAGCACTGCCACGGCCGCCTGGACCCGGGGCCTGCCCGCCTCACGCCGTGCTACGGCGGAAATCACGCAGGTAAACAAAAACAAACCGAAAGCATACCACAGCAAAGCCGGAGAAGGGACGGACTCCCCCCCCGAATGAGCAAATGCCAGACCGGCGGCCAGCACCCACACCCCGCGGCACAACCCCATCAAAACAATGGAACCGCTCCACAACTTATGGAACACATTATACAGGGAAATCACAATCAACAATAAAGCCCCCACGGCAAACTCCCCGCCCAGCGTCATATTCAGCAACAGACCGGACAACCCGGCCGCCAGAGACAACAGCCTCAGTACGTAAATGCTCACCGCACCACACGGCACGGGGCGATCCGGATAACGGGCGGCATCCCATCCGGCATCCACGCGGTCATTCTCCCACATGCCATACAAATAAAAGCATAGTCCCATCAACACTACGCCCGCATACAGAGCGGGAGGCGGCATCTCCGCCCCCCGGACGGAAGCCCACGCCGCCGCCGCATTGGTAAACAGCGTGGGAATATTGGCCGGACGGGAGGAACGGAGCACTCCTCTCAATAAACGGCAATCATGCATCACCGCATACTGTACAGGAAAAAACGGCGATAACCAAGCACATCCACAGTCAGTAAAAGTGAGGGAACCGGCATCCCGCCCATACAGGTCGGTATCCATACATACCCAGAAATAGATTGTCTTTGCGGGGCGGGCCCCTATCATGCCGGAGGCATTAAAAATACTCTTCTCTCCCATGAATATCAGGACCCACATCCAGGCGCTTCTCATCTGTACCATGCCCCTGTCCGTGCAGGGACAAAGCATCGTGGATTCACAGGCCTCCCTTCCACGGGCCGTCCAGCTTCATGGAGATGAAGGCAGAGAAACAGTACGGCCAGACGAATCCAAGCGCATCTCTCCGGATGAAGCGCCGGCATCCCGCGTTCAACCTCAGCGAATCGTCAACCGGATTGCCGCCACAGTCAACGGCCGCCCCATCACTGCCAATGAAGTCAGCGTGCGTCTCATGCCCATTGGAGCACAGCTCGCGGCTCAGTACCCCAAACAGGGTCCCGAATTTTACAAACAACTCGCCTTGGCGAAAAAAAACATCATTGAAGACCTGGTGGAAAGAGAACTGCTCCGTAACGAATTTGAAGGCATGGGCGGCGTCATTAGAGACTCTCTCATTGACCAGGAAGTCAACCGTACCATCCTGACCACCTTCAATGGAGATCGCTCCGCCTTCCTGAAAAATCTGAGCCTCTCCGGCATGACCATCCGCGCTTTTCGGGAAATGACGAAAAAACAGCTTCAGGTTCAGATTATGCGGGCCTCCAAATACGACCAGGAAATACCGCCTACTCCGGAGGAAATACAGCAGGAATACGAGGCTACCAAAGAACAATACCGGGACCTGACCAAAGACAAAATCAAATTCAAGAAAATCTTCATTCCTATGCTGGGGGATGACTCCGCCTCCACGCCGGAAGTACAGCTTAACCTGGCGGAACTCATCGCCAAGGAAATCAAATCCAAAAACGCCACCTTTGAGGAAATGGCCAAACGCTACTCCAAGGATTTATATGCGGAAAAAGGCGGTGACTGGCCCGTTACGGAACGCTCCACGCTCTCCCCGGAATCCGCTGCCATCATCTTTGGCGCACAGCCCGGCGAAATCATTGGACCGCTGGTGGACTCCACCGGCTTCACCATCGTATTGGTGGAAAAAAAGGAACTGGCGCCTCCGCCCCCCCTCTCCGCCATCAAGGAGCAGATTGACATCATGGCGCGCAACAAGCACAGCAATGAACGTTATAAAAAATGGGTGGAACGCCTCCGGAAAAAAGCCATTGTCAAAATATACATCTGATTTTTTCTCCTTTTCCCTGTTGCCGGACCGGCCCATTCAACAAGGCCGGTCCGGCTTTCTCTCTTTCATTTCCTCCCCGCTTCTCTGCCCGCCGACCGTTCCGTCCGCTCTCCTTCTCATAACCGGGGAAGGCATCTTCCGCTCGCCCATATCTCCGGAAGACGCCACCATACATAACTGGTCGGCGGCAGCGAGTCATCCCGCCTGACACGTGGAACCCTGCTGACGGAATCCAGGCTGAAACCGGATTCCTCTGAATAAAAATCTTGCAAGATCGCAAATTTCCAGTCGTAATATCACAGATATGTTCACCAATATTACACGCACGACCCTCTGCATTACTGCGTTCAGCATCGCCAGCCTCATGGCGGCGCCTCTGGATGCGACCAAAACGGAGAGCCTGGATTGGAACTGGAAATTCGCCCGTTTTGGAAAAATGCCTGATGGCAGTACGCAACCGGAACCGGGAAAATCCATGGGATTCGCCACTGCCACCAGTGAAGAATCCGGCAATCCGGCGGATAATGCCGTGGATGGGGACAAATCCACCCGCTGGTGTGCCGACAGCGGCAAAAGCGGAGAAAAAATCACCGTGGACATGGGACGCCCCGCAGATGTGAAAACCATCAACATCCTGTGGGAAAAACAAAGCAACCATCTTTTCAAGCTGGAAGGCTCCGGCGACGGAAAACGCTGGACGACCATTGAAGACAAAACTTCCGGGCAAAATGACTCCAAGGAAGATACGGTGGAAAATAAAACCGGCAAACCGCGTTACTTCCGCATCACCGTCACGGGCAACAACCAAAGCAACTGGGCCAGCATCCGTGAAATCACCTTTAAAAACGACAAAGGGGAAATCATCCGCCCTCAGGCTGCCGCCGGAACCAGCAAGACGGACAATCCCTCCAGCCCCTCTTTCAACGATAAAAACTGGCGTTCCTTGAACCTGCCGCACGACTGGGGCGTGGAAGGCCCCTTCCGGATGGAAATTGAGAACAGAACAGGAAAACTCCCCTGGGTCGGCATTGGCTGGTACCGCAAAACGTTGGAAATCCCGTCGGAAGCCAAAGGCAACCAATTCTACCTGGACTTTGACGGCGTTATGTCCCGTCCGAAAATCTATGTGAACGGACACCTGGCCGGTGAATGGAAATACGGCTACAGCTCCTTCCGCGTGGACATCACGCCCTTCCTGAAATTCGGACAGAAAAACACCATTGCCGTTAGAGTGGACAATCCTCCCAGCTCCTCCCGCTGGTACCCGGGAGGCGGCATCTACCGCCATGTGTGGCTCACGGAATCCAACCCTGTGCACATCGAACACTGGGGCGTCTTCGTCAAAACTCCGGAAATCACCAAATCCGCCGCCAAGGTGGAAGTGGACACCACGGTGAAAAACACCACGGACAAAGCCGTCATCCCTACTGTTACTGAAGAAATCCTGGACGGCGGAAAAATCGTCGCCTCCACAACCACCAAGGGAAAAGAAATTCCCGCCGGGGAAAAGGGCAAAATCACCAGTACGCTGACGCTCAAAAACCCCACTCTGTGGACGCTCAGCGCTCCTCATCTGTATAAGATGAAAACCACGGTCCGGATGGGAGATAAAATCATCGACCAGAAATTCACCAACTTCGGTGTAAGAACCATTGAATGGAAACCCACGGGATTCTATCTTAACGGGGAGCGTGTGCGGCTCAAGGGTGTTTGCCAGCACCATGACCTGGGACCGCTCGGCTCCGCCGCCCACACGCGGGGCTATGAACGCCAGATTGAAATCCTGAAGGAATTCGGCGTCAACTCCATCCGCACATCCCATAACCCGCCGGCTCCGGAAGTGCTGGATCTGTGCGATAAAATGGGCATCCTGGTCATTGACGAACTTTTCGACGTATGGCAATGCTCCAAAGAAGGCGTCAACAACGAATCTTTCAACGAATGGCATGAACGGGACGTAATCAATCTCTGCCACCGGGACCGCAACCACCCCAGTGTCATTGCATGGAGTTCCGGAAATGAAGTTCCGGAACAGGGAATGAAAAATTTGCACCATATCTCCCAAACCCTGACGGATCTTTTCCACCGGGAAGACCCCACGCGTAAAGTAACCTCCGGCTGCAACAATGCCAATGCCGCACGCAATGGCTTTGGGGACACCCTGGATGTTTACGGGTACAACTACAAACCCTGGGCTTATAAAGGCTTCTCCAAAGACCGCCCCCACCAGCCGTTCTATGGTGCGGAAACAGCCTCCTGCGTCAGCTCTCGCGGAGAATACTTCTTCCCCGTGGACTGGAACAAGGGCAAGGGCTTTTACCTCTACCAGGTCAGTTCCTATGACCTGTACGCCCCCGGATGGGCCAACCGACCGGATGTGGAATTCGCCGCTCAGGAAGACAATCCCAACAGCGCGGGAGAATATGTATGGACGGGCTTTGACTACATCGGAGAACCCACCCCGTACAACCTGGACGCCACCAACGCCCTGAACGTGCCGGAAGGGCCGGAACGCGAAAAACTGATGGCGGAACTCAAAAAACTGGGAGACCGCGCCCCCTCCCGCAGCTCCTACTTCGGCATCGTGGACCTGTGCGGCTTCAAAAAGGACCGCTTCTACATCTACCAGGCCCACTGGAGGCCAGATCTCAAGATGGCGCACATCCTGCCGCACTGGAACTGGCCGGAACGCAAGGGGCAGATCACGCCCGTGCATGTGTACACCAGCGGGGATGAAGCGGAACTCTTCCTGAATGGGAAATCCCTGGGCGTCCGCAAAAAGGGCACTGGGGAAAAAGACCGCTACCGCCTCGTGTGGGAAGACGTCAAATACACGCCCGGAACCCTCAAAGTAGTCGCCAAAAAGGACGGTAAAATCTGGGCTACGGACACGGTGACCACTACAGGAAAACCTGCGGCTCTCACCCTCAAGCCGGACCGCAGCGAAATCAAGGGAGACGGCTATGACCTGTCCTATGTCACCGTAGCCGTCCGCGACGCTCAGGGCCGTATGGTGCCCCGAAGCAAAAACCAGCTCACCTTCAAGGTAAGCGGCCCCGCGGACATCGCCGGCATCTGCAACGGCGATCCCACGGACTTCACCACCATGGCGAATCCGGAAAACAGGAAAATCATGAAAATCAAGGCTTTCAACGGCCTTGCCCAGGTCGTTCTGCGCTCCCGCAAAGGAGAATCCGGAAAAGTGACGCTCCAAGTCATCTCCAACGGCCTCAAGCCGGCTCAGACAACTGTGACGGTCAAGTAAAAAAACAGGAAACTCCCCATTCCGGCCGCCGGGATCCGACAGGAACCCGGCGGCTTTTTCATCACATTATTCCGGGGAAAAAGTACCATCTTCCCCCCCTATCCCGGACAGGTAGGGATTGAAAGAAAAAAACTTTATGCTACCCTTTTGCCCATGTCTGATCTGCCCAAAGCATACGATCCCTCCCTGGTGGAAGAAAAATGGCAATCCCGCTGGATTGAAGAAGGTTGTTTCAAGGCTGACCCGGCTTCTGAAAAGCCTGCCTACTCTGTTGTCATCCCTCCCCCCAACGTCACGGGAGTACTGCATCTGGGCCATGTGCTGAACAACACCATCCAGGACATCCTGGTGCGTCGCGCGCGCCAGAAAGGATATGAAGCCCTTTGGCTGCCCGGCACAGACCATGCCGGCATCGCAACGCAGGTAAGGGTGGAAAAAGACCTCAAACAGACAACGGGCCAAAGCCGTCATGATCTGGGCCGTGAAGCCTTCTTGGAAAAAGTCTGGGAATGGAAAGAAAAACACGGAGGCATCATCATCAACCAGCTCCACAAGCTGGGTTGCTCCTGCGACTGGGATCGCGAACGCTTCACGATGGATGAGGAATACACCAAAGCCGTCGGACAGGTCTTCATTGAACTCTTTAAGGAAGGACTCATCTACCGGGGCCGACGCATGGTCAACTGGTGTCCCGTATCCCTCACGGCCCTCTCCGATGAAGAAGTCATCATGACTGAGCAGAAAAGCAAGCTCTACACTGTTCTTTACAAGTTGGAAGACGGCTCCGGAGCCCTCCATGTAGCCACTACCCGCCCGGAAACCATCATGGCGGACGTGGCTGTGGCCGTCAACCCGAAAGACCCGCGGTACGCCCACCTCATCGGGAAAAACGTCATGCGCCCGCTCAACCCCACCCCCATCCCTATCATCGGAGATGAATATGTAGAAATAGAATTCGGCACGGGCGCTCTGAAAATTACTCCGGCCCATGACAAAGCCGACTTTGAGATAGGCAGGAAATTCAACCTGGAAATTATCGACATTCTTACCCCCGACGGTCATATCAACTGCCCAGAAGTACCAGAACTTCACGGCATGGATCGCTTTGACGCACGCCGTAAATCCGTGGAAATGCTGGAAGCCTCCGGCCTCATGGTCAACATTGAAGACTATGATAACAAAGTCGGGTTCTCCGAACGCGCCAATGTCCCGATTGAACCGCGCCTCTCCATGCAGTGGTTCCTCAAATACCCCTGCGTGAAAGAAGCCGCAGACGCCGTAGCGGATGGGGATATCACCTTTCGTCCCGCGCGCTGGGCGAAAACCTACGCCCACTGGCTGGAAAACATCCAGGACTGGTGTATCTCCCGCCAGCTCTGGTGGGGCCATCGCATCCCCGTCTGGTACCGCAAAGACAAGGCGGAAGAACTCAGGAACGCTCCGGCTCTGGACGCCTCCGCACTGGAACAGGGCTTCCTCTACGTGGGAACCGAACCGCCTTTGGACCCAGACAACTGGATTCAGGACAACGACGTAATGGACACATGGTTCTCCTCCTGGTTGTGGCCTTTCTCCACCATGGATGAAGAAACCCGCGCCAAATTCTATCCCACCACGGATCTTGTCACGGGACCGGACATCATCTTCTTCTGGGTAGCGCGCATGATCATGGCCGGATACCGCTTCCAGCATAACAAACCGTTCAGCAACGTCTTTTTCACGTCCATCATCCGTGACAAAATCGGGCGTAAAATGAGCAAATCCCTGGGCAACTCCCCGGATCCGCTAGACCTGATCGCCAACTACGGAGCGGACGGCCTACGTTTCGGCCTCATGCGCATCGCCCCCACAGGAACGGATGTGCGCTTTGACGAAAACCAGATCAGCGAAGGCCGCAACTTTGCCAACAAACTGTACAATGCCACGCGCTTCCGGCTGATGCAAGGCGACGCCAAGGTTGGAACGGCCCCGCACTACTCGTCCGTACATATTTCTATCATCTCCAAACTCAAGCAACTGCATGCAGATGTAGAAAAAGCGCTGGCGGACTACGAATTCAACGCCCTCATCCAGACCCTGTACCAATTCTTCTGGAACGAATACTGCGACCGCTTC
>ENA-UPWK01001730-UPWK01001730.1-human-gut-metagenome-genome-assembly--contig:-NODE-1730-length-13415-cov-138.578647_pt1 | contig 13415 bp, 12 predicted proteins | sample MGYA00250048_ERZ773373 | MGnify/ENA primary metagenome ERZ773373 (study PRJEB29103, sample SAMN06112059) | human gut metagenome | biome: human gut; feature: ankylosing spondylitis patient; material... | reverse complement strand
GAGGTATCTTCTACCACATCGTGTAACAATGCCACAATCTTTTCATCTTCTGTTTGGCAATGTAATGCCACCCTTGTTGGGTGAAGTTTGTAAGGAGCGCCAGCCTTGTCTGTCTGACCCAAATGAGCCTTGTAAGCAATATCTAAAGCCTTGTTCAACATATTATTTTAGTTATAAATTATTCATCGGTTAGTAGTGCACGTGGAATGGAAAATGTGTCTTCGTCCAAAAAGCCACCAGCCATTTCAATATAGTCATATATAATTGGAAGTTCAAATTTAATTCGCTTATATACAGCAACTTTTACTCTATCTGCATTTATAGAACCTATGTCTATTTCAGTTTATGATATTGTTAAAGTTTGAACTATATCTGACACAAAGATAACCAAAAAAGTTAGGTCTATCGATTTTTTAGCTAAATTAACGTGAAATAAAATTAGAAAATAATGAGTTGCTTGTTATTGATGAATTTCACATCAATAGCGGGTTGCTTCTCAAAAAAGCTGTATGCTGCGATAGCTAACAATGAATTGGCAATGAAATTACAGAAAGAACGATGTTTGGAATGTCTATCTGTGCAATGTTCTTCAATTCGTCATTGACTGTCTCAATCAATGCTCTTTTTCTGAGCAGAATCTTGTCAGTATACTCATCAGGGAGTTTCCCATGTTATAATACATGAAATATTCAAGTTGGGAATTTTTTTACCTTCATTATTATATTTCAATTCGAAGCCGGTAAGTTCTCTTTCAGATAAAGATTTATGATATTCATCTATTATTTCTTTTACTTGGTTTAATTAACCTTCCATCAAAATTGAAAAGTAAAATAGCTTAACCCATTGGCGAAATCAAGGTCTTAAAAGGCTCTTATATATATACTGTTGATATTTAATAAATTATAAAGGTATAATTATTTAATTTGCATTTTTTTCGACATATGCAAATGTATGGCTGGTAATTTAATCAATGGATTGGATTCAGTAATATTTTCAGTAGATATGTTGTACCCACTTTTCCATTATGAAAGCCATTACTTAGTTATTGCTGTCGCAAAGTACAGGTATTAAAGAAACTTCAATATGTTATATAAGATTCGTCAAATAGGAGTTTCCTTCGTTGTCAGGGTAAAAAGAATTTTCATGTAGACTTGTCAGATGGGAATGGAGATTAACTAATAATGTATTTGGATATAACTATCAGGTCAACAGTGATTTATGTGAGTTGATGCTATATATTTCCTCTTCGTTTAGTTGGTACTAAGATCAAGAACAAAAACGCGAATTTGTTTTTTAGCCAACCAGACGCATATATCTTCTCTCTAACTAGCTAAACTTTACAAGAATCGTTGGAAAGAACTTTTCTCCAAATAGCTGGAACACCCTTCAGAATTAAGATTTTTAGGGAACTGCTGAAAATGCTATAAGAATATAAGTCTATCTATGTTGTCACTTGTAGCTGCTATTGTCCAAAAAGACATGCAACTCGACAGAAATATATAAAGTTTTGCAAATTCCGAATATATCATTTGACAGGCAAAACTCCCCCTCAGGCTCCTCTTCATCAAAACTAAATTTCAATATGACAAAGGACGATTAGACTTGAATGAACCAAGCTTATTTGATTTTTAATAACGTTCCCATTTTAATAGTGCATTGATGATTACAATTAATCATTTAGTTTGGTTTTATTGCCAAGATTTATTAGTTTTGTTACTGAATTATTAATTTTAAGAAGTTAAATTATGGCTTATGGAGTAGCTCTTCTCTTAATAAAAAAGGAGAATGACAAAGAAATTGAAGTGCGTTATACAGAGGAATTAAGAATGGATTATCAAAAACTTCTCGATTTATATCCATTCCGTGCCGAGTATAATGGTTATATGGATTACTACTTGGATATATCCAAAGAACAGTTAACAGACGTATATGAGCAGACAAAATCCTATTATTATGGAAGTAAAAAGGAACGGCTGAAAGAGAGCGAGAAACAGCAAGAGTATTTGAACTCGATTTTGGCACGAACCGATTATAACTTAATTCGTATACATATATTCGAGTTTAACCTTTATTAGTTCCTTAAAATGATTTTCATATTGCTTTGTGGTAAGAATCTCATAAAAAGTAAGTTCTTATTATTGGAAAATCTGGAATATGTCAGTGGAAAAAATGAATGGCGACTGTTTCGAAACTTTAATTGGTTACGCGGAAGAGTAATATGGACAAGGCTCACGTTATCGAGAAGTATTTAGATTTTTAACAAAATGTTTTTATACGTAACGAAATATCCTTTCTCGCTGATAATAGGATCTGTTTTTGTATATTTTTAAGCCTGCAAGATATATCAAAGACAGCCTGAAGAGCCTTATTGTCTGTGAAGATAGCGTTTCATAAGCTCTATACTTGGGTCAGGCTGTCTTTCTTATTCTACAAAAAATACAAGCCTCCCGGAATACAGCGAACACTACCGATAAGAGATATACAACCGGAACCTGACTCTACAGATTAACACCATTATCCGGAAGGCTTGAATGGATATAACAGAAAACACGTGGAGAATGTTCGGTTATCTTAAGGGCAATGAATCAAGTGCCTCTGGTTATCGGGAAGTGGGTTTAGGTTTTATTCCCGTATGTCCAAGGCACATCTCCGAATTGCACTGCAAGCTCGGGAATTTTTTCACTCTCTATATTGGCTAATCGGATAATAACAAAAAACACCCCAAAAAATCAGAATATTACTTGTATTAAACCTCTTTACCCGGATAGTTTTTCAGGTTGTCATACTTGTTGCCTTTTTCTTATTTGGGTAGGGACTAGATAAAAGTCGGTTCAGTGATGTCCTTACTACAGCAATAGTTCCCATAATTTCCTTTTCATTGTTTCCGCACTCTCAGATATGGTATAGTACAGCATAGTCGAATTTTTACCACCCCCGACAAGCAGTACTCTTGAGGTGTCATCCGTCAGGCTTTCAATACTGACTATGTGGTTGACATTGACAAGGACGTTCCCTTTCTCAATGGTCTTGAGTTCTACGAATTTCTTCATGTCTTTGTGTTTTGAAGTATAGATCCAATTTCAACAGTTATGGCAACAATACGTTACAAAGATACGAAAATGAAAGCAAATCACAACATTTTCGCATAAGATATAGGCGCCTGATTCGCTGTTTCCAATGGTTCAAAGATAGTGAATAGCCTGGAAACATGTTGATTCTTATAGTATATTTCTTATACTCTCAAGAATAAAAAACAAGAGGCAAGCTGTCAAAACTTACCTCTTATTACCAATTACCACCCTGGTTCTTATTGAAACGGCAAATTTTCCCTCAACATCTGATTCCTGTACACTATTCCCTGCTCCTTCTTGCTATACAGTTCCATCCGTGAGACACCAAAGCTTTCACGGTTCGCATTATAGTTGTTGACTGCCATCCCTTCAATGTCATCCTCAGAGATACCATGCCTGCCGAACGTACCGATGAGATAGCCAAGTGCAGCATCATACAGGACACCGTACAGACACAACCATTTTGCCCGTGAGAGGATGGATTTATGTCTGTTGCCGTCCTCATAACTATCCGGATACTCTTTTCTCCATTTCCTGTCCACGTAGTTAATCAGTGTCTTGTCCTTCCATAACCTCTGAAAACCTGTATTCCTTTCAATCTCTTCCGGCGTATGAATGAAACTGCCGCCTGAACAACCCTTATTATAACTCTTCGCAGCAGGTTCAGGAATGGCAGGGTCATATTCAAAGTGGTAGGGAATCAACGTGTCTTTCTCCGGGTTGATATAGACATCAGGATCATGGCTCAGGAAGAACGTGCGGCTGAGATTATGACAACTCTTATCGAATTCGTCAGTCCTCGGATATAACCTTTGCTTCACCTGCCGGAAAAGATTGTAATGATGCTCCGGGTTGGTGTTGTCGTGAACCATAGCCGCCTTCACACCTTTATTACCCGGGGAGAACCATACTGCGTAAAGATGGAGAGGATTGGCATATTGTATCAGTTTCTCTTTAAATTCCTGTGCAGCCTCATGTGACCCGAAATCGTCAAAGTCAAGCACAAGGATATTGGAATACTGGTGCAGGTTGTCCGGGTCATCGTTCCTGTATTCGAATATTCCGGAAGGTGCTATCATGGGGAGTCTGTGTTTCTCCTCCTTGTAGGCCTTCTCTGTCGTCTGTTTTCTAACCATGTCTGTCTGTTCCGAAAGTTTAGTGTCGGATGCTATCAGTTCAAGGATATGGTCGAAGTTATAATAGATTCTACTCCTTGAATCGCTTGAATTAAAGTAGTAGCTTATGTTTTTGTTTATCATATTATTGGATTTTAGATTGTTATTGTATCGTGAACCTTCCTAGAGACCAGACCAGGCTTTTCTTTGGGAGAAAGCCGGTCCTCTCAGTATCTTCGTCTCTCGGGAAGAACCACTATTTTTCAGTAAAGGAGCTATAGGAACTGTCAATGGAAGATTGAAGAGAGAGGCTACTTCGTACCCTGCCAGAGTGGAGAGAGAGGATTTGTTTTTTATTTTGTTTATTCTCCCCTCTCACTTTGGTAGACCGCGAAGCAGGTCTCTTCTTTCATTCTTTTTCTATAACCCCTTTATTTACTATAATACCCGCTTTTTTTTACTTCTCTATATATATTAGATTGTACATCAAAAAAAGGCGGGTGAGTAAATATTTATCCTAACAGCTGATATAAGGAAAGGGATGGGCGTGGCCACAAATCCCGCCCATTCCGTTTTTACTTTATCACCAGGGTAATCTTCAATTTACTCAAGGTTTCCAGTAGTCTGTCATATTTACGTCTTTCCCTGACATACCTTTTTATACCAACCATCTCCAGATAACAGAAAGTAACCTCCTTCGTATATTCACTATCCATGGTTATAGCCCTCTGCATATCCTTGTCATACCTGGCCAACAGTCTGATCTCCTCTTTAATGTTGCTCCTGATCCTCATCCCGTCCAGCCTCTTTTCCCAGTCATTATGAGAAACAGAAGCCTTGCCTATGACCCTGTTCTCATTGAAGTAGGCGTCCATCCTTTCTATGAACCTTTCATCAAAATCATCAGTATGCCAGACCGTATATACCTCACCCTCGATATGCTTCCTGATGCCTATCCTCGTTATGAGCTGTGAGAAATACCAGTCCTTCTGACTGTGCGGGTCAGTGGAGGTACCATAGGCCCTCCGGATCTTTGCCGATTCGGTGTTCGGAAGGTTCCAGTCACCACACAGGAGAATCTGTTCAACATCCCTGTATGAGTTGGTGCTCTTGTTGTCGGTCGCTCCATAATAGGTGACGGTGAACAACCCGGGATCGACACCTTCGGCAACCAGTAACCTCCTGAAACGTTCCGCATATCCGGATTTTCCCGGGCCGTCATCGTCACCGTTTATATCCTTCCAGCATACAATCAAGGAAGGTTTGTCTATCAGCCTGCCTATCCTCTTTACGAATGTGCCGAACCCCGCCTCATCAAAACACTTTCTGGACAGTCCGAAATCCATCCTCTTGAAATCCGTTACGGTGTTGTACTTGCTCTCCGTATCGAGAAGGGTGAAGCGGGTGGAGCCTCTGAAAAGGATATTGCCTGCTCCCTCGAAGATCAGGATATGCGTGGAGATTGTCATGCCCTCGGGGCAGAGGTCAACCGGGTAGAATGTAATGCCTACCTTGTCGGTATCGGACATCACCCATGAACCATAATACTTTGGAATGAGCCCCAGCACCACGTCACGCTTCATACGGTTGATCCTGTAGGCCTGGTTGAAGAGGTCGTTCCTTCCGCCCCTGATGAAAAGGTCATAATACCGGCCCAGCTCTTCGGGGGGCTTGCAGACGATATTGCCGTTCTCATCGGTCTTTCCGAATATCCCCAGCATGCTCCTGTCGAACTCCACAAAGGGATTGATGAAGGTCGGCGTCTCGTCAAAGATGACATATCCCCTCAGGTCATCCCTTCCCATCAACGTCCTGAAATCACCGTCAAAGGGGGCCACCTCCTTCTGTGGCTTATAGATGAGGAAATGGTTTATCAGGTCTGTCCAGAAGCGTACATGAGTTATCAGAATCACCTTCTTTTCCATGAGCACTCCGGGGTTGTCCCTGTATTGCCCCAGGAAATCGGCTCTCCCGGGGGCACTGGATATGATCATCACATCCTCCATCCTCAATACCCCTTCCACCACAAGGTTCTCCACTATCCAGCCGAACATCTTTTCCAGCTCGTCTTTGGTATCGACACAATATAGAATACCCTCATCATGTTTGTGACGGATCAGGCTCTTGATGCTCTCGGTCTTTCCCGAACCCATCCCCGAGCTGACGATGTATCCGCCACGCCCATCGGGAACATCTATCTCCCCGGTCTTGAGCCTCATCCTGAAACCGGGGCCCGTGGAATGGGGAGTGATGTCAAACAGCTCCCTCATCGCCGCCTCCTTCCCCGGTATCGTCGATTATGACCCACTCGTCCCGGTACTTATTGACCAGGAACTCATAGTATGATATCACGTCCGACTCGTCGAAGTAGTTGTCGTCAAAGTCGGGTTCCGCCTCCTCCCATGCCTTGAGGTCGGCTCTGATCTGTGCGAGGAGTTCTGATTTCCTCACGATTTCTTTCTTGTCAGTCTTCATTGTCTAAAAAAATTAGTTTGATTAATCGATTGGACATGCTCACTGGAACATGCCCTTATTACACAGATTAGGGCATGGCTGGAAATGGCGCGCGTTTTTCATATTTGGAGCGCTATTATATATATAATTACCCAACGTCCAGCATTCTCCCAAAGCCTTATTACCGAAGAAACAAATACTCACACAATGAAGAAGGGTGTCCGAGATCTGAATATGGTCAACGGCGCTCTTCCTATTTTTTTCTCTTCCAAATCGCGTTTTTGCTCCCCCAACCAGCCCAACGCCTAATAATTGAAACATAAATGGCACACAGCAATATGTTTGAAAATCTAATCAATAAAATATTGGGACTTGAGCGGGAGCCTATTCCCAATCGTCAGGATACTTTTACCGCACCTGATGTCACCGAAAAAGCGGTATCATCCGAACCTATCTCTGAAAAATACCAAAGAGACATAGAAGCGCTCCGACAGAAATATGGAGACGCTTTTAAAACCGGTCTCTGTATTAATCTGACCCTACAAGAGGCTTTATCAATCATGCATAGAGAAAGGAGACGTATTGACTCCTATTCCGGTCTTGTCTCTTATCTGAAAAAAGAATGGAATATCACATTAACAATCACATCACAAAAAACTAAATCCAAATCATTATGAAGAACTATTTTATAGCAAACGGTGAGATTCTGAACACCAATATGAGCATTAAAGAAATGGAATCACGAGTACAGGCAACATTAGATGAGAACACCTCTGGAATGGCACAATTCAGAATCAAGGAAGTCAGCGAGAAAGAAATCAGAATGTTCTTTGTCAGAGACTTCGACTATGATCCCGACGTACCAATTATTTTTGACATAGATATGGCCTTAATAAGTGGAGTGGGAATAGGAGCATTCCAACTTCAAGCCGTTGGTGGATACCCGATGATTTATCCCTTGAGTTTTGCCGGGAAGAATTTCTATACTGGCATCACAAGCTTCATCAGGTTCTATAAATTCCAGCTGTTTGAAGAGACGGGGCAGACAGTGGAGCATATAGGCCTGAGATGCTATTCGGATCGTATCTTAATGCAGATAATCTTTTAATCCTTATGAATGTCTTGGTAGCATGTGAGGAGAGAAGAAACCTGAGAAGCAAGACCTTTCCCGGGATAGCGGATGCGATGGTTTTCCAGTGGGGAGGAAAAATGGCGGCATAATTACACTATAATGTATGGATCAAAACAAGAACAGATAACAAAATGGCACAATATTTCAGAATAGCGACAAAGGACTTCTGCAACACACTCAAACCCGGCTCTTTCACGGGAGATACGATGATGTGCCCTACAAGAAGTCAAATAGAATCGGCCGGGTTGCATATAAAGAAGGGTTACACCTATGCGGCCGACCAGCTTGTTCCCGAAGACCATATCGAGCGTCTAGACTGGGAATATACTTTCTCCGTGACTCCTGCGACAGCTACCATATCCGCGGCGGGAGGTTCACGGAAATTCACGGTGACCTCGTATAAGAGACAGTACAGTTACAGTAATGCGGGAAACCGTATCTATGTGGAGGGGTCACAGACTAATATAGCTTATACCTCAGAAAATTCAGGCTCCGGAACATGGACCGCCGCGAGTGATACTGTCAGTTATTCCTCCAATCCCGGTGGAGCGGAGAAAAATGGTATTATTACATGGACTCAGTCTGAATCTTTCGGCTCTGATTCTAAGAAAACAGCTACTGCAACTCATAAACAAAATGCAGACTCTATCAAACCGGATGGAGATGGTTATGGCAATCCAAGAATCACAGCTTTCAGCTATCCTACAGTTATCCCGGCCGCCGGAGGTAGTTCGACGCCTAGTTACTCCTATGAACAGACTGTATATTGGGTGTCCGGAAAAACAACAACACTCACATCCGGCGGAACTTTAACTTTTAATAGAACTTCAGGAACAACAACTGTAAATTCCTCAAGTGGTTTGGCTGATATTGGATCTAAAGGTACAACCCGATCCGGACAAACTACTGTGGCTGTTGTTTCATTAACCGTTACAATGAATGGTAAATCCAGTCCAGCATCGAGTGCGGATGTTAGTCAGGCTGAGAATAAGATTGAAGAAACATCCTGGAACTCTTGGAGCGTATCTGTCAGCGCTGATAGAACAAATTTCCCTAGAGAAGGAGGTACTACAACAGTAAGGGCAAGTGCGACAAGAACCGGTACACATACTTGGAGTTCGGATTCGACATCTTCAGCAAATGATACGGGAACTCCTTCACTGAGTTTGTCCGATACTTCCGGATTCTCCTTATCATCCGGCTCTGGAACTTCTGTAACATTAACGGTATCAGTTAACAATGGTGCGGAAAGAAGCACCAGAATTACGGCATCCTATGGAGGAGCTAGTGATTGGGTTGAAATTGATCAGGAAGTAGGTGTTCTTAGTCAAAGTGATACTCAGACAGTTTATAGCATTTCTACAACTCCTACATCATTGAATTGGGATTATGACAGTACGTCCGGAAAGTCCTTCTCGGTAACGTCAAGAGCCCAGGATCAAATAAGATATAGATATTCATATGATGGAGGTAGTACCTGGGGAGATTGGGGAAATTGGCAGAATAATGGAAGTTCATATTCTGCATCCTATAATTCATCAATAACTTCAGGAAGCTCTTATTTCTCTATCTTAGGTAATACAGTGACTCCTGAAGGAAGTAACACGACATTCAGTGCAAATACCGGTACTGTTACAGTTTCCAATGCCGGAGATACAGCTTACGTCTCATTAAGTCAGGATGGTGCACCGGCTGATTATGATTACAGAATATCAATTTCTCCAAGTTCCCATAATTTCTCATCCAGTGCAGGTTCCCACAATTTTACTGTAACTGTTGAACAAAGGTCCAAACCGGTAACATCTTCTTCTTGGGGTTCTTGGAGTACAATAGGAAATAATTACAGTTCTTCCATTAGTGGGACAGGGTTTTCCAGATCACAAAGTGGAGGTACAGTCACTGTCAATGTAACTTCCAATACAAGCACTACATCCGGAAGAAGCGGAACCCTGACAGTTACCTGTGACTATACTTCCGATCTTACCGGAACAAAACCATCAGCATCCGCCAGTCTGACTCAAGATAAGTATGTGGATATAACTACAAAAACTGAATATCAGTATGAATTTTCCGTAAGTCCTGCCTCATTAAGTTTTAGCGCAGACGGTGGAACACAGTCTGTAACAGTTACTTCCAGGAGACGACCGGTTACATTGACTTATACCAATGGGAGTCTGACTGATGAAAGTGCAGGTTCCTGGTCTACCTGGTCAAGTTATTCCGGAAGAATAAGTAGTGGAGCAGGATTTTCTGTTTCAGGAACTTCTGTAACAGCAGGTGCAAATAGCAGTACGTCAAGTCGAGAGGGTAATTTGGAATTGACTCAAACACAGACATCTGATTATAGTGGCTCTACTAGTAGTTATAAGTCAGATTCCTCCAGTTTAAACGTCCCCTTGGATCAGATGGGTGCAGATATCAAGTCCGTCAACTTCATACATCTGAGTTACAGCTGGCAAAGCAGGGATGGTGCCTATGACATTTACAGCGTATATGCATCTGCCAGTCATAAAGTCACCTCCACTGTCATCGTGGAATGCAGGCTCACCTACGGTTCCTCCCTTGGGGCGGGTGAGGAGAACTACGCTTTCACGATATCTCCCGGAAGTACGACATCGTCAGCCCGGAAATGCTATACTTTCGCCGGGAACTATCCGGGTGTGGTATCCGGAACCGGCAGTGTCAGGCCTTCAGAGGATGAAACTTACCGCTACTCTTTCCTGGAGTAGGCTCTGTAGGAATCCGGCAGCAATACCGTCTCCTGATGTCGGGTAATAGCGGATGCGATGTGCCCCTGCCGGATAAAGGGTAATAATTAACGACGAATAAAAAATTAATGTATGAACAAGAATATAGCCAATAACAGTCAAATGATAAATAAGAAAATATTTATAGCAGGCAAAGTGTATGACCTGCAAGTAATGAACAAGGATGAGGTCGAGGCATCGGTGCAGGAGTATCTGGACAACGCAATCGGTAAGGATAGAGTCAGGTTCGAGCTATGTACAATCGGTAATATGACCACCATGTCCTTCCACCGGGGATTTGATTACAGCCCTTACAATGCTGACCCGACGAAAGATATGATGGATGCGGATGCCTTCATGATGACCGCCCACGAATACAAGGGTTTTATGATGCCCAGCCCTTTTCCGGCACTTCCTGTTCCAGGATTCGGCTATCCCTACCGGATAAAGCAGACTGATTTTCTGGACGCATACCGGAAGAGTGCCAAGATTCTCGGGGCAAGCAGGATAAGGAATACATGGCTGGATATAAGTCCCCGGTCCATTGTGCTGAGGGTGCAGGTAGGATAAATGCCGGATGTAACAAACGGATAATACAACGAGGGTGAAATTGGGTGTTAGCCCTAATTAATATTAGAGTTTTTTCTTATAATTAAAGGAAGTCGCTGTACAGAAGTATGGCGACTCCTTTTGTTTTTTGCAGAGGAGCCGGATAGTGTTAACTAAATCTTTTTTGCTATTTATATACCAATCTTTTCGTTGACGATGGTATTATTCTCGTTGTCCAGCTCAGTCAACCGACAACTGATATACGCCTCCTGTTTCTTTACATTCCACTGGTCCGGATATACCCTTACACCCGTGGAAAGTTTTATCTGCTTGTTCCTGACGCGGGTCACAAAATAAATGTTCGTCGGCTTTTCGGACTTGGGTTTTCTCAGGTTAAAATTGCATCCGATCTCGTTGATGAAAAACTGTGCATTCATAAAGCGTTTTGGGGGATTCGTCCTTTTTGATATTCTTTAATCCAGTCCTTTTAAAGTACAAAATGATGAATCAAATTAATATATAGTTCTTTGAAAATATACCAAAACAAATTTTTTTGCTTCTAAATAAATAATGTATTTCTAAATAATACAAGAATTCTTTCAAAAAATGTTTTATTACTGTCAGGAATACGCTTATGATAGTTTTTTGATAGGATTCTAACTTGTTTTGGCAAAAAAAAATCAATCTATAATAAATCTCCTTCCTATATTTACTTAAAATTTCGTTCAAGTTCTTCTAGACTTGAGAAATTAAAAAATAACTGTTAACTTAAAATTTATGCTAATGTATGAAATGTAGATTTATTCAAAAAAGCTTATTGGCATTATCCATACTTCCGTTTCCGCTAACGGGAGTTTATGCCACAGCAGATGGGTATGATATCGCTTTTTTATCCAATGAAGAGAAGTTTGTAATAGATTCGGTGAAACGTTCCCTGCAAGGAAATGTTGTGGATGCAAGTGATAATACGCCGTTAATAGGCGCTACGATTAAGGTAAAAGGTACTCAATATGGAGGCGTCACAGATGTAGACGGAAATTTTTCTATCTCTATTCCCAACTCTTATTGTACACTTGAGATCAGCTATATAGGATATAAAACTCAAGAAATATATATCACGGATCAGGGGATTGTCAATATAAGACTGATGCCTGATAATGAAGTGTTGAGCGAAGTGATAATAGTGGGTGCCGGCACCCAGAAAAAAGTGTCAGTAACTGGAGCCATAACCGCAGTAAAAGGTGCCTCACTAAAAGTTCCCAGTTCTTCATTAACCAATAATTTAGCTGGCCAATTGGCAGGTGTGATAGCTACAACCGGCAGTGGTGAACCAGGTAGTGCATCTTCGTTCTACATCCGTGGTATCAGTACTTTCGGCGGCCGTACCACTCCACTGATTCTGTTAGATGGTGTAGAGATTTCATCAGGTGATTTAAATAATATCCCCCCAGAAACCATTGAGAGCTTCTCCATCCTAAAAGATGCTTCGGCAACGGCCATTTATGGTACACGTGGAGCCAATGGTGTGATGCTGATCACTACAAAAGCTGGAATGGAAAACACAAAAGCCAAAATCAATGTGACATATGAACATTCTTTCCTAAAACCGACCAAAATGGTGAAGTATGCGGATGGCACTACCTATATGAAACTCTACAATGAGGCCCAATTGAGCCGCAACCCAAATGAAACACCATCTTATTCGGATGACAAAATCAATTATACAGCAAGTGGTATCAATCCATATGTTTACCCTGATATAGATTGGCAGGATTTGATGTTCAATAAAATGTCACAAAATCAGCGTGCCAATATTAACATCCAAGGCGGTGGATCACGAGTTACCTATTATATCAGTTTGCAGGCTAACCACGATAACGGAATTCTAAATGTACCGCAGAATTATTCGATGAATAACAATTACAATCGATGGATGTACACATTTCAAAATAATATTGACTATAAGGTAACCTCTACTACAACATTGGGATTGAGAATGAATGCACAGATAACCAACTCCAAATCACCCAATACAAGTTCAGCAGATATTTTCGGTTCACTCTATTTAAACAATCCGGTACAGTTCCCGGCCTACTATCCTACAGATGACAAATCCCGTATCTATTTCGGTAGCGGTTTTTTACAAGGACAGGATTTATATCCTAATCCTTATGCTAATATGCTCAACTCGTTCAAGGAAGACAATCAGAATATGATGCACGTCACTTTGAATCTTGAACAACAGTTGGACTTCATTACCGAAGGACTCTCTCTGACGGGACTGGTGAACTTTAAGAACTGGTCAAAAAGTTACTACACACGTTCCATGTCTCCTTATTATTATCAG
>ENA-UPWK01001693-UPWK01001693.1-human-gut-metagenome-genome-assembly--contig:-NODE-1693-length-13749-cov-4.418666_pt1 | contig 13749 bp, 6 predicted proteins | sample MGYA00250048_ERZ773373 | MGnify/ENA primary metagenome ERZ773373 (study PRJEB29103, sample SAMN06112059) | human gut metagenome | biome: human gut; feature: ankylosing spondylitis patient; material... | reverse complement strand
GAAGAGCTCCAGCGCCGCCACCAGGACCGCCCCCAGGCGGCCGCCCACGGCGGTGAGAGGCTGCGCCAGCACATAGACTGTCGTTTTCCCGTCTTTTTTAGATTTTCCCGCCATTTTTCCGTCCGATTCCCTCACGGGAATCGTTTGACGTGTGCCAGATTCTCCTGAAATCCAACCAGATTCAGGAGATTTTTTTATGAAACAGCATCAAGCTCCCATCCCCGTTCACGGCCTTCTGCGTCTGCCTCAGGTTCTCAGCATAATTCCCATAAGCAAGAGCGCATGGTGGGAGGGATGTCGCACCGGACGTTATCCCAAACCCGTGAAACTTGGTCCCCGTACAACAGTCTGGCGGGCGGAGGACATTGCCGCATTTATCAAAAACCTCGGCCGTCAGGGAGAGAATCATGAGTAATCCCCTGCAAATCTTTCGGGACATCCTGACCGACAAGGGATTGATTCCGGCCGAAATCATGGCGGACGGAAAACTGCATCGTTGTCCTACCCAGACCAAACCGCATAAACAAAACGGCGCATATATCGCGCATGTCGATATCCCTGCGACACTTTGGTGGTGCAACTGGGAAAATGGTGAACAGGGCACGTTCTGCACAAAAGAAAAGCAAACGCTTTCCGTGTCTGAACTTTCCGCATGGCGGGAACGTCAACACTCCATACAGCGGCAACGCGAAGCGGAATATGCCGAACGCCATGCTGAAGCAGCTCAACTGGCCAGACAGGAATGGAACTCGGCACTAATGTGCGACGCCAACCATCCCTATCTACGCAGCAAGGGCATTCCGGCTTTGGAAGGCATACGGCAGGCACGGGACGGTGCGCTGCTTATTCCCGTTCTGGATACCGCAGATAATCTGCAAAGCCTGCAACGCATCTACCCTGATGGAACCAAGCGTTTCCTCGTTGGCGGCAAGGTATCTGGAGGACAATTCATCATTCAGGGGCAGCCGGAAAAGCCGATAGCCATCTGCGAAGGCTTTGCCACTGGCGCAAGCATCCATCTTGCCACTGGCTGGACGGTCCATGTGGCTTTCTCCGCCAACAATATGCCCGTGGTCGCCAAACCGGCAAGAGACCGATTCACAGACAGGGCAATCATTATCTGCGGCGACAATGACGAAGCCGGACGCAAGAGAGGAGAGGAAGCGGCCGGACTCGCAAACGCTCAGCTTCTGTTTCCCCACTTCACCGACGACAACGGTACGGATTTTAATGATCTTCACCAGATAGAAGGCATTGAGGCCGTCCGCTCGCAACTGGAAACAGCGCTGACCAAACAGCAAGGTCTTATCACTCTGGACATGGGCGAATTTCTTTCCATGTCCATACCTGAACGGGGGTATCTTTTATCGCCCGTTCTTCCGGTACAGGGCATAGGCATTCTGTACGCCCCGCGCGGCATAGGCAAGACATTCGCCGCGTTGAGCATCGCTGTTGCGGTGGCTTCCGGCGGAGCCGTGTTCAACTGGCGTGCGCCGATGCCCAAGCGAACGCTGTATGTGGATGGGGAAATGCCCGCCACTTCCATGCAGAACCGCCTTTCCGCTCTTGTCAACGGCATGTCCATTCCCCCGCATACGTTGAAAAACATGGCGCTCATCACACCGGATTTGCAGCCCTGCCCCATGCCGGATTTGTCCACAGCTGGCGGACAGGCCATGATTGAGCCGTTTCTGAAAGACGTGGACATGGTTGTGCTGGACAACATCGCAACCTTGTGCCGCACCGGCAAGGAAAACGAGTCTCAGTCATGGCAGACCATGCAGGCGTGGCTGCTGGAATTACGTCGCAGAGGGATGACCGTCCTGCTTATCCATCATGCCGGAAAATCCGGCGACCAGCGCGGCACCAGCGCCAGAGAAGACATTATGGACACGGTGATCAGTCTGCGCAGGCCCAGGGAATACAGCATGGCCGAAGGAGCCCGTTTTGAGGTCCATCTGACCAAGGCGCGGGGCATATTGGGCGATGACGCCAAACCCTTTGAGGCCAACCTGATTACCGAAGGCAATGCCCTGCATTGGCGGGTTCGGGACATTGAAGATGTGGAACTGGAGGAATTGAAAAGGCTGCTCGGCGAGGGATACAGCATTCGTGACTGCGCCGAGGAGATGGGAAAATCAAAATCGTCTGTCCACAGATTGAAAAGAAAACTGGAAGGTCTCGCTTGACCATTTTTCAGGTGTCCCGCTGTACCGCTGTCTAAGCACCGGTACAGCGGGACACCTGCAATATTCGTCGTATCTGTCATCCTATGAAGTCCAACAAAATCTAAACAGATTTTCAACTCTTGTACCGCGTAAACTGAAAAAGTGTCCCGCACTCCTGTCACAGAAAGAGCGGGACATCCATTGATACAAGGAAGTACTGCTATGTCCTATCTCGTCCTTCATATGGACAAATTCAAGAAGGAAGCCATACGCGGCATCCAGAGCCACAACCGGCGGGAACGGGAGAGCCACAGCAATCCCGATATTGACTACGACAGAAGCGCGGCAAACTACGAGTTGCACGAAGCCGCAGCATCGAACTATGCCGAAGCCATTCAGAACCGTATTGACGAGCTTCTGTTGGTCAAGGCCGTGAGAAAGGACGCCGTGCGCATGTGCGGGCTTATCGTCACCTCGGACAAGGCGTTTTTTGATGGTCTCACGCCGGAGGAAACAAGGCGTTTCTTTGAGGAAAGCAAAGCCTTTCTCACGGAGTTTGTGGGCGCGGAGAATGTCGTTTCCGCAATGGTTCACATGGATGAAAAGACGCCGCACATGCACTTCCTTCATGTGCCGGTGACGCCGGACGGGAGGCTCAACGCCAACAAAATCTATACCCGTCAGAGTCTGAGGAAACTGCAATCAGAACTTCCCGCTCATCTGCAAAGCCGGGGTTTCGTCATTGAACGCGGTGTGGAGCAGACTCCCGGCTCCGCAAAAAAGCATCTGGATACCCGCGAGTTCAAGCAGCAACAGGAAGCCCTAGACAGACTGATTGAGGAGTCCGAAGAGACTTCCCGAAATTCACGGCAGCTTATCAGCGCATTGGAACAGCGTGAAGAAGAGTTGAGAAAGAGCATTGAAGCGTATGAGCGGCAGGCTGAGGAGGCGGAAAAGATTCTTCGTGAAGATTCCTCTCTGCCGAAAGCCTCATTTTTCAATTATCCGTCCGTGCTGGAAAAAGCCTCCTTTATTATTGAAGAGTTGAAAAAGGCGCTTGCCGTCAAGCATCTTGTCCAGACAGAGAAGGAAATTCTGCAACGGGAAGTGGAGTCGTTACGCCGGAAACAGACGCGGCTTGAAACGGAACATACGGCCCACAGGAAACAGAGCCATGAGGAAAAAGAGGAGCTGGAGAGTCAGTTGAAGAAAATGAAGAGAATCATGGCAGGCTATCAGGAATTTCTGCTTCTGCCGGAAATCCGTCCGCTGCATATCGAGTTCGTGGAGCGCAAGCGTGCCGAACAGCTTCAGTGGCAGCAGGAAGAGGAACGGCAGCGGCAGGAGCAGGAAGCGCGGGACAGGGAGCGTCGGCAGGCGCGCTCCGCCCGTGGCATGAGGATGAGGTAAGGCGTCGGGAGGAAATCTTCGTACAGGCCGAAGATATAGCCCACTATGCTTCACTTGCGTGAAGCGTGGGCGACCGTCCCGCTCGACCGGAAAGACAAAACGCCCATCCGGGGCAACGTCCCGGCGAAACACAGGAAAAACATCATGACTATCACCGCCACTCAGTTGAAGGAAATCAGACAGGAGTTCGCCACTCTCAAACCTGCTTCCGTCACATTGGAGGGGAACAGAACCATATCCGTCAAAGAAGCCGTCTTCGCTCTGGCCCCGACGCTGGAGCGGATGAAGAAGCGCGGCTTCGACACACAGGAGATTGTCGAAAAACTGCATGAGAAAGGGATTGAGGTGAAGGCTCCGACCCTCGCCAAATACCTGAGCGAGTTCAGACGCCGGAAAGAAGACAAGAAAGGCAGGAAGAGAGACACACCCCCGCCGCCTCGGCCACAGCTATCGGCCCCGCAGGAGGACACAACCCTGCCCCAGCAACCATTCAGCTACAGCGGCAGTTTCGTCAGGCCGGATACGCCCGATGATGAACTGTAAACTTGAACTCAAAGGACACCGTATGGAACAGACTTACGGATACATCCGCGTATCAAGCACAGACCAGAATGAAATACGGCAACGCATTGCTCTTGAGCAGCAGGCCATATCATCAAACCGCATTTTCATGGACAAAATGTCGGGCAAGGATTTTCAGCGTCCACAGTATCAGGCTATGCTAAAAAAGTTCAGGCCGGGTGACCAGCTCTGTATTACAAGCATTGACAGGCTTGGCAGAAATTACGAGGAGATTCTGGAACAGTGGCGGATAATTACCAAGGAAAAGCGCGTAGACATCTTTGTGCTGGATATGCCACTGCTGGACACACGGCGTGACAAAAATCTGCTCGGCACCTTCATTGCCGACCTTGTTTTGCAAGTACTTTCCTTTGTGGCTCAGAATGAACGGGAGAATATTCGCAGCAGACAGGCTCAGGGGATTGCGGCAGCCAAGCAAAGCGGTGTGCGGTTCGGGCACGCGCCACGACCGCTTCCCCAAAATTTTCCGGAAACATATACCTTATGGACAGAGGGTGCCATCTCGACATCGGAAGCGGCAAAACGTTCCGGCATGGCTCGTTCCACATTCCGCATTCGTGCGGAGTCATTCAAAAAAAATTGTCCATAATATGTCGATAAAGTGTACTTGGCCGCCACCCGTTTTTTTACTTCTAGCACTCTTTTTTAGACGGTAAAAACAGCTTAGTCAACGTTATTGGACTGTCACAGACAGCAGAAGTTTCCTTGGCGGCCAAGTACACTTAACCGCCACCTCCTCCGGGGTGGCAGGAAGTGGTGCGACTCGAAGATATTACAAGCGGAAGTCTTGTTCTTGGCATTGATCCACATGAGGCAGTCACCATTGTGGCAGTCCAGTGGTACGGCAACGCCGTTCTGAATCTTACCTACAAAAACAGCCGGGGCGATCTTGGCAATCGTATCCTCTACCGTGAGGATGAAGGGCAACTATCGCTTCAGGACGCATCCTTACCGTGGAGTTTCGACGCCGACGGAGCAAAGCTCCGCCTCGCTTCGGAAGCATGGCGTATACACTACGCCCATCTCTTCGACCCGTACCTCGCCGTCCATACCTCTGATGTGGAGCCTCTTCCGCATCAGATTTCCGCTGTTTATCAGGAAATGCTGGGCCGTCTGCCCCTGCGCTACGTCCTTGCGGACGACCCCGGCGCGGGCAAGACCATCATGACCGGCCTCTTCGTCAAGGAGCTCCTTGCACGCGGAGACCTCAGGCGCTGTCTTATCGTCAGCCCCGGAAGTCTTGCGGAACAGTGGCAGGACGAGCTCTTCCAGAAATTCCATCTGCGCTTCGAGATCCTCACCAATGACCGTTTTGAATCCGCCGTTACGGGCAACGCCTTTAACGAAACGCCTCTGGCCATCGCCCGGCTCGACAAGCTGGCCCGTAACGAAGCCATTCAGGAAAAACTGAAGGCTACGGACTGGGATCTTATCGTCTGCGACGAAGCCCACAAAATGTCAGCCACGGTCTGGGGCGGCGAAGTCAAAATGACGCGCCGCTTCCAGCTTGGCCGCCTGCTTTCCGGCATCACGCGACATATGCTTCTGCTTACGGCAACCCCGCACAACGGCAAGGAAGAAGATTTTCAGCTCTTCCTCTCGCTGGTGGATCAGGATCGCTTCGGCGGCGTGGCCCGTACCGGCTCGCAGGCTATCGACATCTCCGATGTCATGCGCCGCCTTGTCAAAGAAGAACTGCTCAAGTTCGACGGTTCGCCCCTGTTCCCTGAGCGCCACGCCGTCACGGTGAACTACAGCCTTTCCCCCGAAGAAGCCGAACTCTACGAGGCTGTGACCGCCTACGTTCAGAACGAATTCAATCGCGCCGACAATCTGAACAACGAACGCCGCACCACCGTGGGCTTCGCGCTCACCGTGCTCCAACGGCGTCTCGCGTCTTCTCCCGAGGCCATCTATCAGTCTCTGCACCGCCGCCGCGAAAGACTGGAAAACCGTCTCAGTGAAGAGCGGCTCGGCCAGCGTGCCCGCGACTGGAACGAACTGCGTAATCTGAACCTTACGGACGAATTCGACGATGACGACCTGACTTCCGCCGAGCTGGAAGACGCCGAAGAACGCGTAGCTGACAAGGCCAGTGCCGCGACTACCATCACGGAACTGGAAGCGGAAATTGCCACGCTCAAAACGCTGGAAGCCAAGGCCAACGCCGTCCGCACCAGCGGCAGAGACCGCAAATGGGAAGAGCTTTCCTGCCTGCTGCAAGATGAAAAAGGAATGTTCGATGCAGAGGGATTCCGCGAAAAGCTGATCATTTTTACCGAACACCGCGACACGCTCCGTTACCTCACGGACAAGATACGCTCCCTGCTCGGCAATGACGACGCCGTGGTGGTCATCTATGGCGGAATGCTGCGTGACGAACGCCGCAAGGTGGAAGAACGCTTCAAGCAGGATAAGGAAGTCCGCATCCTCATCGCCACAGACGCCGCAGGCGAAGGCCTCAACCTTCAGCGCGCCCATCTCATGGTGAACTACGACCTGCCGTGGAACCCCAACCGCCTTGAACAGCGTTTCGGCCGTATCCACCGTATCGGGCAGACGAAAACCTGCTGGCTCTGGAACCTCGTGGCTTCCGAAACTCGCGAAGGCGCGGTGTTCCAGCGGCTTTTTGAAAAGCTGGAGCTGGAAAAAGAGGCACTGGGCGGCAAGGTCTTCGACATTCTCGGCAAGGTCTCGTTCAACAACCGTCCCCTGCGCGAACTGCTTATCGAAGCCGTACGCCACGGCAGTGACCCCGCTGTGCAGGCCCGCCTCAATCGCGACATGGACATCGCCTTCGACCCGCAGGCCCTGCTCCAGCTGGTGAAGGAACGCGCCCTTACCGAAGACGTGATGGACATCCGCACGGTCAGCGTCATCCGAGAGAAAATGGAGCGCATGGAGGCCCGCCGCCTCCAGCCGTATTTCATCGAGGCATTCTTCAAAGAAGCGTTCCGCGAACTGGGCGGCCGTATGTCGGCCCGCGAGAAAGGCCGATGGGAGATACTCTCCGTTCCCTTCGCCATCCGCAATCGAGATCGGCAGATAGGCCATATCGAGCCGGTGCTCAACCGCTACGAGCGCATCTGCTTCGACAAGGCTTATCGCAATCTGCCCGGCTCTGTACCTGCCGCGCTCATCTGCCCCGGGCATCCTCTGCTTGAAGCCATGCTCGACGTTATCCGCGAACGCTCTGTCGATCTGCTCAAACGCGGCGCCGTTCTTATCGACGACAGCGAGCCCGGCGAGGCCATGCGCCTGCTCTTCTACATCGAACATGCCATCCAGGACGGCACGGCCCTGCCCGATGGTGGCCGCCGCGTCATCTCGCGCAATATCCATTTTGTGGAGATGGACGAATACGGCACGGCCGCGAGCGCAGGCTATGCGCCGTACCTCGACTACCGCCCCGCCGCGCCTGAAGAGCTGGACGCCGTTCTTGCCCACGCCCGCAAGCAGTCGTGGCTGACGTGCGGCGTGGAAGATGCGGCCATCGGCTATGCCTTGGGCCGTCTCATCCCCGGCCATCTGAAAGACGTGCGCGAACGCCGCGAGAGCATGATCGACAAGACGGAAAAGGCCGTGCGCGAACGCCTCACCTCCGAAATTCGCTACTGGGATTACCGCGCCGGAGAGCTGAAAGAGCAGGAACAGGCCGGGAAGATCAGCAACAACCTCAACTCCCAGAAAGCGGAACGCCGCGCCGAAGAACTGGCCGCCCGCCTGAAGCAGCGCACGGATGAATTAGCGGCAGAACGCCTGATTTCGGCTCAGCCGCCCGTGGTCATCGGCGGCGCACTGGTCATTCCTGCCGGACTGCTGGCAAAACTCACGGGCCGTCCGCTTCCTGATGCCTGTTCTGGCTCCTGTGCGGATGCGCCTGCCCGCAAGGCCGTGGAGCTGGCCGCCATGCAGGCTGTTATGGACACCGAAAAAAGCCTCGGCTTCGCCCCGCGCGACGTGAGCGCCGACAAGTGCGGCTACGACATCGAATCCGCCGTGCCGGATGCCCTCGGTAAAGGGGAACCCAGCCTGCGCTTTATCGAGGTGAAGGGCCGCGCCGCCGGGGCGACCAACGTCATTGTAACGAAAAATGAAATACTTACGGCCCTGAATCAGCCGGAGCAGTTCATCCTTGCCCTTGTGGAGATGGACGGCCAGCGCACCCGCACGACGTACCTGAAGCGGCCCTTTGTAAACAGCCCGGACTTCAGCTCGGAAGGCAGTATTTTCAACCTTTCCGCGCTGATAGAGGGTGCGGAAATCATCTACGAAGGGTAAGCTATGAGTCAGATAAAAAAACTTATCGAAGTTGCGCTTCCACTGGAAGCTATTAATGCGGCTTCCGCATACGAAAAAATGCCGGGCATCGGGCCGCATCCTCGTGGTATCCATCATTGGTGGGCGCGGCGGCCTCTGGCGGTGGCCCGCGCGGTCATCTGGTCTTCGCTGGTGGACGATCCTTCGTCCCATCCTGAGCTTTTCCCCACGGAAGAAGCACAGCAGAGGGAACGTCAGCGCCTGCATGATTTACTGGCAAAGCTCGTAAAATGGGAAAACTCCAACGACGAGGGCATGCTAAACGAGGCGCGCGCCGAAATCAGAAAATATATGGGCGAAGAGCCATTGACCTTCCTTGACCCCTTTGCGGGCGGCGGCGCAATTCCGCTGGAAGCTCAGCGCCTTGGGCTGGAAGCGCACGCCCACGACCTGAACCCCGTGGCCGTGATGATAAACAAGGCGATGATAGAAATTCCGCCCAGATTTTCGGGTAAGTCTCCCGTCAATCCTGATGCACGCAAAGCCATGGGGCATGATCGCTCGTGGGTCGGAGCCAAAGGACTTGCCGAAGACGTGCGCTCCTACGGCGAGTGGATGAAGCAGGAAGCCTTCCGCCGTATCGGTCACCTTTACCCCAAGGTGCTGGTTCCTGCCGAACAGGGCGGCGGCGAGGCCACGGTCATTGCCTGGATCTGGGCCAGAACAGTGAAGTGCCCGAACCCTGCTTGCGGCTGTGAAATGCCGCTGGCCAGTTCCTTTGTGCTGTCGAAAAAGAGAGGGAAAGAGGCGTGGATTGAGCCGAAATTTGCCGACGGCTGCGTAACATACAGAGTTCACCATACGGGCAAGCCGACATTGGAAGGAACTGTCAGCAGAAAAGGTGCGGTTTGCCCCTGCTGTGGTACGCCTGTATCCTTTCCCTATACTCGGGAACAAGGGCAGGCCGGAAGAATGTCGGCTCGGCTCATGGCTGTTGTCGCCGAGGGAAAGAATGGACGGATGTACCTTTCGCCTGACGCCATGCAGGAAAAGATAGCCCACGTCAGCAAGCCCGAAGAATATCCTGATGGAGAATTGTTTGGAAAGGCGGCTGTGAGTGTGCCCAATTACGGTCTTAAAAACTTTGCCGATCTCTTCACCAACCGCCAGCTTACCGCCCTCACCACCTTCAGCGACCTTGTAGCCGAGGCCCAGCAGCAAGCCATGCAGGACGCCTTGTCCGCAGGTCTGTCCAACGACGAAACGCCGCTTGCGGAAGGCGGCGCGGGAGCTTTAGCCTATGGGCAGGCTGTGGGCGTGTATCTGGCAGGTGCAGTAGATAGATTGGCAGACTTTTCAACCTCAGTTTCCCACTGGTCTATCTCAAATGAGAAAGCCATGAATCTTTTCAGTAAACAGGCTATTCCCATGACATGGGATTTTCCTGAAACCAATATATTGGGAGACTCCGTTGGAGGTTTTTCGCCGATTATTCAATACATTGCAAAATGCATTAATAAATTGCATACGACATCAAATAATGGATATGCTATTCAGTATAATGCTCAAAGTGACTGCAATCTTCGAAACATTGTAATTTCAACAGATCCTCCGTACTACGATAATATCGGCTATGCCGATATTTCTGATTTTTTCTATGTCTGGCTACGTCGGTCATTAAGAAGCACCTATCCTCAGTTTTTCAGCACGATGCTTGTGCCTAAAGCGGAAGAACTGGTAGCAACTCCATATCGATTCGGTGGCAGTAAAGAAAAAGCTCGCGACTTCTTTGAGGACGGCATGGCAAAAACTTGTCAACAACTCAATAAATATGCACGAGAAGATGTACCTGTAACCATTTACTACGCATATAAACAGAGCGAGGCAGACGGAGATGACAGCACAACAGTCTCTACAGGCTGGGAAACTATGCTCTCTGCCATTATTAATTCAGGTTTCGCTATCACTGGCACATGGCCTCTGAAAACGGAGCAGGCATACCGTTCCGTCAGTATGAACACCAACGCTCTCGCATCATCCATCGTTCTTGTCTGCCGCAAAAGACCGGAAAATGCGCCGTCCATCACGCGCCGTAATTTCCTTGCTGAACTGAAGCGCGAACTGCGCGGCGCGCTCGACAAGCTCAAGTCCAGCAACATCGCCCCGGTGGACATGGCGCAGGCCGCTATCGGCCCGGGCATAGGCGTATATTCCCGCTACGCCAAGGTGATGGAGGCCGATGGCTCTGCCATGGGCGTGCGGACCGCCCTGCAAGTCATTAACTCTGAGCTTGACGCCTACTTCAGCGAGCAGGACGGCGCACTGGATGCCGAAAGCCGCTTCTGCGTCGATCTCTACACGCAGTTCGCCTTCAACCATATGAAGTTCGGCGAGGCCGACGTACTGGCCCGAGCCAAGAACACTTCTGTGGAAAAGCTGGCGTCCATGGGCCTCGTCTATGCCGAAAAGGGCGTCGTCCATCTGCTGGAACGTACCGAACTGCCGGAACTCAAAGTCTCACGCCTTACGGCGGATCGCTGTCTGTGGATGATCACGCAGTACCTTATTCAAAGCATGGATACTGGCGGCATCGAAGCCTGCGCCCGGCTCGTGGTAGAATTTTCCACCTCTGCCGAGCGTGCCCGCGACCTCGCCTACCGCCTCTTCTCCCTTGCCGAGCGCAAAGGCTGGAACGCCGATGCCTATGCCTACAACTCCCTTGTGGTCGCATGGCCCGACATCCAGCAGAAAGCAGCCGAACTGCGCGCCGCCCGTCGTGCAGCCAAGCAGGGTTCTCTTATCTGACAAACACCTGAGAGTGAGATATGTCTAACAATAACGAACTCGTTTTCAAAGGTTTCCGCCATCTCCTGAAGGCTTTTGCTCCCTATATCTGCGCTCTGCTCAAAATCGAGTACGGGGCAGACTGGTGGTGTGTTGCGGTCATGGGCAAACTCTGGGATGAGCAGAAGCGCGACCTTCCCGAAGACGGCCCGGAACAAATGCTTGTCAGCTCGCTGGACATCCAGCGCTGCCTTATCCTGTTCGACCTGCACTGGAGCGAGGTGTTCCGCAAACGCCTTTCCATCGACCATCGCACATGGGCCAAGGAACTCGTGGGCGTCCGCAACAAGCTGGCCCACATCGGCGCGCAGGATTTCAACGACAGCGACACGTGGCGTGCACTGGATACCATGTCCCGCCTCTGCGAGCAGATAGACCCCGAACACACGGAAGAGATCCGTTCCCTGCTCCGTGAATCCCGCTACGGCTCTTCCGCCGGTTCCACAACGGTCACGGTGCAGACTGTGCAGGCGGCTCCCAGCCCCGTCAAAAACAAGGGGATGCTCACGGCGTCGCCGTCCGGGCTTCCCTGCTGGCGTGATGTTATCGAACCTCACCCAGATGTGGCGCAGGGCCGTTACCGCAACGCGGAATTCGCCGCCGACCTCGCGCAGGTGTCTCGCGGCGAAGGTTCTTTTGAATACCGCGACCCGGTGGAATTTTTCGCCCGTACCTACGTTACCGAAGGTATGTCCGGCCTGCTGGTGCAGGCTTTGAAGCGCGTTTCTGGCAAGGACGGCGAACCCGTCATTCAGCTCAAAACAGCCTTTGGCGGCGGCAAGACCCATAGTATGCTCGCGCTGTATCATCTTCTGCGCGGCATGGTTTCGCTGGACAAGATTCCCACCGCGCGGCCAGTGCTGGAGCAGGCCGGACTCGCCAGCCTGCCGAAAGTCCACGCCGCAGTGCTGGTCGGTACGGCCCTTGACCCCAGCCGCAGCAAACGCCCGCAGAACCTGCCCGGCGTCACCATCAATACGCTGTGGGGCGAAATGGCCGCCCAGCTTGCACTTTCAACTGGCGACCCCAAACTGTACGACTACGTGAAAGAGGCCGACAAGAAAGGTATATCGCCCGGCTCGGAATCGCTCAAAAATCTTTTCGATGCCTGCGGCCCCTGCCTTATCCTTATGGATGAACTCGTGGCCTACGCCAAGCGCATCCACGGCGTGACCAGCCTGCCTGCCGGCAGTTTTGACAACTTCATTACCTTTATTCAGGAGATAACCGAAGCCGCCCGCGCCAGCCGCAACAGTCTGGTGGTGGCCTCCATCCCGGAATCGGATATCGAAGTCGGCGGTGAAGCGGGCAAAACTGCCTTGGAAGCCATCGAACATACCTTCGGCCGCATGGAAGCCATCTGGAAGCCTGTGGCCGCCAACGAAGGCTTTGAGGTCGTGCGCCGCCGTCTCTTCCTCGACTGCAAGAACGAGTCTGCCAAGGAACTGGTCTGCGCCAAGTTCAGCGAAATGTACCGCGAAAGCCCCACGGATTTCCCTCTGGAAGCCAAGGAAATCGAGTACAAGAAGCGTCTGCTCTCGTGCTATCCCATCCATCCCGAAGTGTTCGACCGCCTGTACGAAGACTGGGCCACACTGGAACGTTTCCAGCGCACGCGCGGCGTTCTGCGCCTTATGGCGGCGGTCATCCACGAGCTGTGGATGGGCAGCGACGCGGGCCTGCTTATCATGCCCGGTTCGCTCCCGATGGACGTACCCAACGTGCGCGACGAGCTGACGCGACATCTCTCCGAAGGCTGGAACGCTCTGGTGGACAAAGAGGTAGACGGCAAGCATTCCCGGCCGTATCAGCAGGATCAGGCCGTGTCTCGCTACGGCAAACTGCTGGCCTCGCGCCGCGTGGCAAGAACCATCATGCTGGGCAGTGCGCCCACCGTGCGCCAGCAGAGCGTGCGCGGTGTGGAAGCCGCCCGGGTGCGACTCGGTGTATCGCAGCCCGGCGAAAGCATCGCGGTGTTCAACGACGCGCTCAACGCGCTCCAGAGTTCTCTTGCCTACCTTTATACGAATCCGTCTGCCGATCGTTTCTGGTACGACACGCGACCCACGCTCCGCAAAACCGTAGAAGACCGCGCCACGCAGGTCTCTGAATCCGAAGTGGAATTCGAGATCGAGCGCCGCCTCAAGAAGCTGCGCCGCGAACAGCCCTTTGCAGGCGTGCATATCTGCCCGGCTTCCTCAATGGACGTGCCGGACGAGCAGGCTGCACGCCTCGTCATCCTGCGCCCGGTAGACAGTTACGCGCCGACCTCGTCAGACTGTCATGCCATGCAGGCCGCGCAGGAAATGCTGGACAAGCGCGGGACTTCGCCGCGCATGTTCAAGAATATGCTGGTATTCCTTGCGCCCGATCAGGCCGCCATGGCCTCTCTGAAGCAGGAGGTACGGCACAATGCCGGACTCAGTGTCAAGGCGTTCAATGCGGACAGACCGATAGCGATAGCCATTGTCAAACCGAATTGGCG
>ENA-UPWK01001676-UPWK01001676.1-human-gut-metagenome-genome-assembly--contig:-NODE-1676-length-13903-cov-3.557645_pt1 | contig 13903 bp, 10 predicted proteins | sample MGYA00250048_ERZ773373 | MGnify/ENA primary metagenome ERZ773373 (study PRJEB29103, sample SAMN06112059) | human gut metagenome | biome: human gut; feature: ankylosing spondylitis patient; material... | reverse complement strand
ATAGACAGGAAAGGAACGAGTATGGAGAACGAAAAGGTGGCCGCAGAGAAGAAACGGAAAAAACGGAAAGGAAAAAGCGGAAGGATCGTGATCGTGCTTATAGTGGTTCTGGCAGCGCTGCTTGGCGGATTTTTCCTCTATAAGAAAAAGACCTCGAGCCAGAAAAGTCAGGGTGACCAGTCCGTGTCAACGGCGACAGTGAAGCGGACGGACATCAGTTCAGAGCTCACGGCGTCCAGCTCCCTGTCACCGAAGGACACCTACGAGGTGACATCCCTGGTGGAAGGCGAGGTCATCGAGGCGAACTTTGAGGAGGGCGACGTGGTGGAAAAAGGCCAGATCCTCTACCGGATCGACGCGTCTTCCATGGACTCTGACCTGAGCTCCGCAGAGACAAGTCTCCAGCGCGCGAAGGAGAGTGCCCAGACGGCACAGTCCGATTACGCCGAGGAGATAGCGCGGATCGCCGGAAATACATACCGCTCCACAGCGTCCGGATATATCAAGACTCTCTATATCAAAGAGGGCGATAAGGTAAATAATGGAACGAAGATCGCGGATCTCTATGATGACTCTGTTATGAAGATCACAGTCCCGTTCCTCTCAGGCGAGGCGGCGGAGATCAACGTAGGTGACGAGGCGGCAGTGACTTTGGAGGACACCGGCGAGCAGATCTCCGGAACCGTCACGGTTGTCAGCAGCATGGAGGAGACACTCTCCGGAGGACGTCTCGTGAAGAACGTGACGGTCGAGGTATCAAACCCAGGCGGACTCACGACAGACACCGCGGCATCCGTGACCGTTGACGGATTTGTCTGCAGCGCCGAGGGAACATTCGCCGCGAAGACGGAGACGACCCTGAGCGTGGAAATCTCCGGAAACAAGAGCCTTGAGATCGAGAACCTTCTGATTCATGAAGGTTCTTATGTGGAGAAAAACTCCGAGCTGTTCCAGGTGACCACAAAGACGGCGGAAGAGTATTTAAAGGAATTCAAGGATGCAGTGGAGAGCGCAGATGACAACCTGGAAAACGCGGAGAACAAACTGAGCAATACCCAGGACAGCGTGGATGACTACACGATCACAGCGCCGATCTCGGGGACAGTGATCACGAAAAACGCGAAGGTTGGGGATAAGATCTCCAAGAGCTCCAGCGGAACGACCACCATGGCGGTGATCTATGACTTGTCCACCATGACACTGGAGATGTCCGTGGATGAACTCGATGTCTCAAGCATCAAGGTCGGCCAGTCTGTGGAGATCACGGCGGATGCGGTGGAAGGCGAGACATTCACAGGAACCGTCACAAATGTGAGTCTGCAGAGCAGCTACTCCAACGGTGTCACAAACTATCCGGTGACAGTGACTCTGGATGATACGGGAAGTCTTCTTCCGGGCATGAACGTGGATGCGAAGATCATTCTCGACAGTTCTGAGAATGCGCTGGTGATCCCGGCCAGCGCGCTGATGCGTGGAAACAGAGTGTATGTGAAGAAGAGCACCGGCTCCGGAAAATCCGGCAGCAGCAACGTCCCGGACGGCTTCGAGGCGGTCCAGGTGACAACTTGAATCATCAACGACGATTATGTGGAGATCCTTTCCGGTCTCTCTGAGGGGGACGAGGTCTACATTTCCTCCGATTCCGGAAGCTCGACGCAGACCAATCAGATGCAGATGGGCGGCATGGGCGGTCCTGGCGGTGATATGGGCGGAGGCGCACCGGGCGGTCCTGGCGGAAACGGAGGTCCTGGCGGCAGCAACGGTGGCAGCGGACGAAGATCCCAGTAGTGTATAGGAGATAAATTGTATGGAAAAGACTGAATTCTCAATACAAATAGATACCGCAGAAGAGCCGATGAAACAGGAAGAGGCAGTTTCAAAAGTTCATGAGAAGTTGGAAAAGCAGGAACCTCTGATAGAGCTGCGCAATATCTACAAGATCTACTACATGGGCGACGAGGAAGTCCACGCCAACGACGGCATCAGCCTTTCCATCAACAAAGGCGAGTTCGTCGCCATCGTCGGCAAATCCGGAAGCGGAAAATCAACCCTGATGAACATCATCGGAGCCCTGGATGTCCCGACGGAGGGCGAATATTTCCTCGGCGGCGAGGACGTGGCGGATATGTCCGACAACGAGCTGGCGGAGATCAGAAACCGCATGATCGGCTTTATCTTCCAGCAGTATAACCTGCTTCCAAAGTTAAATCTCTTAGAGAACGTGGAACTCCCGCTCCTTTACGCCGGTTACGACAAGAAAGAACGGCGGGAGCGGGCCATGAATTCCTTAAAAAAGGTCGGTCTCGACGAAAAATGGAAGAATCTTCCGAACCAGCTCTCCGGCGGCCAGCAGCAGCGAGTCTCCATCGCGCGGGCTCTCGCAGGAGATCCGTCCCTGATCCTGGCGGATGAGCCCACGGGTGCCCTGGACTCCAGGACAGGCCGGGAGGTGCTTGATTTTTTAAAGAAACTCAATGAAGAAGGAAACACGATCGTCATGATCACCCACGACAGCTTCATTGCCCTGGAGGCGAAGCGGGTGGTGCGGATCCATGACGGAAAGATCAATTTCGACGGGGATGTGAAAAAGTATGCTGCAATCATTTAAAATGGCGTTAAAAAGTATCTGGGGCAATAAATTGAGGTCCTTTCTGACGATGCTCGGCATCATCATTGGAGTCGCGTCGGTGATCATCCTGGTCAGCATCGTCAACGGCTATATGTCCTACATGGTGGAGAGCTTTTCTTCCATGGGCGTCAATCAGATCACGGTCCAGTACAAGGCGGTGGCATCCAGAAGTATTGATGTGAACGAATTTTATGAGTTCTACGAGGAACATTCAGACCTCTACGAGAACATGTCCCCGAACGTGTCCGTCAGCGTCACGGTAAAACATGACTCTGACACCATGGATTCCACCAGTGTCGGCGGCTACAGTGAGGATTATCTCGCAATCAAGGACTACGATATCGAGTATGGCAGAAATCTCCAGTACTCCGACATGGAGGCGAGACGAAAAGTCGCGGTCATCGGCGCCTACGTGGCGGAGGAGCTCTACGGCGGCTCCCAGAACGCCGTGGGCGAGACGGTCAAGTTAAACGGTGACAGCTACACCATCGTAGGCGTTGTGGAACGGCAGACGGAGAGCAGCTCTGAGTTCGATGACGGATGTATGGATGACTTTGTGTGGATCCCGTATTCCAGAGCTGTGAAGATGGCGAGAAATGCTGTGATCAACAACTATATCTTCACATCGCGGGACATCAACGACACGGAAACATGTACGACAGAACTTAAAAATTTTCTCTATGAAAAGATGAAGAGCGAAAACCTCTACACGGTGACAGCAATGAGCTCCCTTCTCGATTCCTTAAATGAGCAGATTGCCATGATGAGCATGATGCTGGGCGGTATCGCGGGTATCTCCTTGTTAGTTGCAGGCGTCGGTGTCATGAACATCATGCTGGTGTCCGTGACAGAGAGAACCAGGGAGATCGGCATCAGGAAGGCCCTCGGCGCAAAGAAGAGCGTGATCATGTTGCAGTTCGTCATCGAGGCGCTGGTCACAAGCTCCATCGGCGGAATCATCGGAATCATGATCGGAGCCTTAGCAAGTACGGGAATCGGTGCCATCATGGGAATCGACGCGCCGCCAACCATGACAGCAGTTGTGATCTCGTTTAGCGTTTCTGTTGCCATCGGACTGATCTTTGGTTACATGCCGGCGAGCCGGGCGGCGAAGCTGAATCCGATCGACGCACTGAGGACAGACTAAAACTACACAGAAAATGACAGGATCAACGGTAAATATGGAAAATGGAAGAATAATAGGAAAATGCAGATTCTAAGCCTCAAACTGCCACGGATTTGCCGCTAAAAGACAGAATATCGTAAGTTGACGGGAGATATTGTCCAACCTTATAATATAGTTAAAGAAAGATACTTGAGGGGAGGCAATCCTATGGCAGAAAGAAAATGGAAAAAAATAAGTACATGGATGGCCGCATGGGTCATGGCGGTCGTGTTTGCGGTATCCGGGGCGCAGACAGCGTTTGCGGCGACCAGTTATGTGAATAGTGTCAGCATCACGCTGGATGTGACACCGACGGTGGGGGAATCCCTGCCGGATCTTGATGTGGGATACAATTCTGATAACTGCGAGGTATCGATCCCGAACAACGATAAATATGATATCGTATCCGCAAAGTGGTCTTTTTTTTTTAATGATACGGCGACCACCGAGATCTACACCATGAAAGTTACTTTAAAGACTTTAAATGACTATAGGTTCAGCAGCAGCTCCTACACTTCCTCAAAGGTAAAGGTAAAGAACGGAACTTTTGTCAGCGCTTCGAGAACATCTTCCGACCGTCTGGTGGTTACCGTAAAGACAAAACCGGCAAAGGGCGATCTTGACGCGCCGGGCGAGGCATACTGGCAGACCACAAAGTCCGGAAGCTCCGATCTCGGACTCGCGAAGTGGGAGGCCGTTGAGGACGCGTCCTACGAGGTGTACCTCTACCGCGGCAGCAAGAACGTCTACAAGAGCGGCGAGATCCACACCAGCAGCTGTGATCTCTTTTCGTATATGAGCTCCAAGGGAACCTACACCTTTAAGGTGCGCGCGCTCCCGTCAAACGATGAGGTATCCAAGTACGCGTCAAAGAGCGACTGGACCATATCCGATGAGGTCTATATCGATGAGAATGACGCGGCGAGAGCGGCAAAGAAAAAGCCGTCAAGCGGCAACAACAGCAGCACAAATAATTCCGGAAATTCCCAGCAGGCCCCGTCAAATGTGAATGTGGTCGGCTGGATCCTCGACGGAAACCGCTGGTATTATCGTTACCCGGACGGAACTTATTTAAAGAACGGCTGGGGATTTATCGGAAATATCTGGTACTTATTTGACGCAAACGGAATGATGCTCACCGGCTGGCAGATGAAGAACGGCGTTTATTACTACATGAACGGTGACGGAAAGATGCAGACGGGCTGGCTTCTCTACAACAATACCTGGTATTATCTCTCCGAGAGCGGAGCTATGGTGACCGGCTGGATCACGCTGGGTGATAAGGCTTATTACCTCGGCGGCGACGGCGGAATGCTCACAGGATGGCAGAACATCGACGGACAGATCTACTACCTGTATCCGGATGGACATAAGGCGGTCAATGAAGTGATCGATACCTTCTATGTAGATCAGGACGGTATCTGGAGAAAACCGCAGTAAAGATCTGAACCTGCAGGGCATGCGGTTATGCGGTGAAAATCGTCGGAATATTTTCCAGCAGACTGAAAATACAGGAAAGGAGCACCTTATGAGACAGAAAACTTTTGGAAAATGGCTTGCGGCAGCAGGAATTCTGATGGCGATGACGATATGGATGGTTCTTCCTGCACTGGCTGCGCCGACGGTGAATTCTATAAGGATCACCTTTAAAGACAAGTATGAAGATCCCGGCGTGATCGAGGAGCCGGAGATCAGCTGCGGCAGCTACGGGATCGAGATCACATCCGTGGAGTGGAGCAAGGATGTAGAAAAATGGAATCCTGGAACGAAAGTGACGGCAACGCTGATTCTTTCCTCCAGCGGAAGAGAGTTCTCCTCCAGCTACGGTTCAAAGTCCTGCCAGATCTCCGGTGCGACGTTGAGTAAGGCAGTGAAAGTGGATGATGACCTGAAGGTCACAGTCACTTACTACCCGGTAGTCTGGCTGGAAACTCCGGATGAAGCCGGATGGAGCGCTTCGAATCATATGAAAGCGGTCTGGAAGAAAGTCGATTACGCGACGGGATATCAGATCCGCCTGTACCGGGATGACTATTATCTCCGGACCATCGATGCGACGGGAACCAGCAAGGACCTCTCCGAGTATATGGGAAGAGAGGGAAACTACTATTACGAGATCCGCGCGGTGGGAAAGACAACGAACGATGCGAAGTACCGCAAGAGCAGCGAGTATATCGTCTCCTCCGACCGCTACCTGGATGACCTGGGTGACACGGAGGGCAGCTGGAAGAATTACGCGGATGGAAAGAAATATGTGGACGAGAATGGTCAGATCGTGACCTCCCAGTGGTACCGGATCCTTGGAACCTGGTATTATTTCGACGAGAACGGATACATGGTGACGGGATGGAGACTGGTCAATAATAAGTGGTATTACCTCGAAAGTGACGGAAAGATGGTGACCGGTTGGAAGCAGGTTGGCGGTGTCTGGTACTACATGGATGCCGACGGAGCGATGGCAACAGGCTGGCGTCAGACTGCACCGGGACAGTGGTATTACCTGAACGCGAACGGAGTGATGGCAGCGTCCACTGTGATCGACGGATATACGTTGGATGCATCGGGGCTCTGGGTAAGTTAGAAAGGAATGATGGGCGGCATGTCATGGGAGAAATCCTGTGGCATGCCGTTTTCACATATCTGAAAAGGTAAGCTCCTGGAACCATGCGAAAACACTTGACTTACTATGAGATATCAACTAAAATTTAGAAACGTGTAAACATTTGTCGCGGCAGCCTGAAGGTGTATGCGGCGCCGCAGTCACTTGAAGTTTATGAAAAACGAGAAAGGATTTCTATGGGAATCATTAAAGCAGTGAACCTGATCTTTGACTATATCAGGCACGATGAAGAGGAAGACAAGGATGAGGTCAGCCATGCGTTAAAGGGCGTCTCTCTGGACATCAAGGAAGGCGATTTCGTAGCGATTTTAGGACACAACGGATCCGGAAAATCCACATTCGCGAAGCTGATGAACGGAATCCTGCTTCCAACGGATGGAACAGTCTATATTTCTAAAATGAGGACGGACGACGAGGAGCATCTTTGGGATGTACGAAAGACGGCGGGAATGGTATTCCAGAACCCGGATAACCAGATCATCGGAAACGTGGTGGAAGAGGACGTTGGATTCGGACCGGAGAACATGGGAGTTCCGACGGAGGAAATCTGGGCGCGGGTCGACAAGAGCCTTGAGGCGGTGGGTATGACAGCGTACAGACTTCAGTCTCCGAATAAGCTTTCCGGCGGACAGAAACAGCGCGTGGCCATCGCAGGCGTTATGGCGATGAAGCCCCGGTGTATCGTTCTGGACGAGCCGACAGCGATGTTAGACCCGAACGGACGCCGCGAGGTCATTAAAACGGTTCATGAACTGAACCGTCAGGAAGGGATCACGGTAGTTCTGATCACCCACTATATGGAAGAGGTCATTGACGCAGACCGCGTGGTCGTTATTGACGGTGGACATGTCGTGATGGACGGAACCCCGAAAGAGGTCTTTTCCAGAGTCAAGGAACTGAAAAAATACAGCCTCGATGTGCCGCAGGTAACGGAACTGGCAGATGAATTAAAGGAAGCCGGAATGGATCTTCCTTATGGAATTCTTTCCATCGACGAGCTTGTGGATGAACTTGTTCCGCTCTTAAAATAGTGGAGAAATGGTGGAAATATGGCAATCGAAATTAAACACTTGAATCATATATACGGGCAGGGAACGATCTTTGAGCAGTATGCCTTAAAGGATGTAAATCTTACGATCCATGATGGCGAGTTTATCGGCCTCATCGGTCATACCGGATCCGGAAAATCAACCCTGACCCAGCATTTAAACGGACTTTTAAAGGCAACGAGCGGAGATATCCTTTATAACGGAGAAAGTATTTATAAAGAGGGATATTCCATGAAAGAGCTCCGTAGCCATGTGGGGCTTGTTTTCCAGTATCCGGAGCATCAGCTGTTTGAGGTGGATGTATTCTCAGATGTCTGCTTTGGACCGAAGAATCTGGGACTCCCGAAGGAGGAGATCGAGAAGCGCGCGAAAGAGGCGCTTGACATGGTGGGACTCGATGAGAGCTTTTATAAGCAGTCCCCCTTCGACCTCTCCGGCGGACAGAAGCGTCGAGTGGCTATCGCGGGTGTTCTCGCAATGAAGCCGGAGGTCTTGATCTTAGATGAGCCGACAGCCGGTCTCGACCCGAAAGGACGCGACGACATTTTAGGACTCGTACAAAAGCTCCATAACGAACAGGGGCTGACGATCATTCTCGTCTCCCACAGCATGGAGGATGTGGCGCGATATGTGTCCCGTCTTGTGGTCATGAACCACGGCGAGAAGGTCTTCGACGGAACTCCGAAGGAGGTATTCCGCCATTATAAAGAGCTGGAAGCCATCGGCCTTGCGGCACCGCAGATCACCTATGTGGTGCACAAGCTGATCGACAAGGGGATCCCGCTGGATCCGGATATCACGACGGTGGAAGAGGCGAAGAATGCAATCCTTAAGATCTGGCGCGAAAAGTATGGAAAAAGTTCCGGAAATGCAGCGCAGGTAAGCGCAGCCGGAGCGGATTCCGAGAACGCAGATCATGGGAACGCCACTGGAACAGCCTCTGAGAAGGCAGACAGCACAGAAAAGACAGCCGGGGAGGAAACGACATGTTAAGAGATATCACGCTTGGACAGTACTACCCGGTAGATTCCCTTCTTCACAGGCTGGATCCACGAACAAAACTCTTTGGAACGCTTGTATACATTGTAACACTATTTATTGCGGACAATATCTGGGCATACCTTGCGGCGACGATCTTTCTGATCGCGGCGATCAAGCTCTCCAATGTCCCGGTAAAATTCATGGTGCGCGGCTTAAAATCCATCGTGTTCCTGCTTCTCATCAGCGTCAGCTTCAACCTGTTCCTGACGCCGGGTACCCCGATCTTTAAGATCGGTTTCCTGCAGATGACCTGGGAAGGTCTCCGGTTTGCGGCATTTATGGCGATCCGTCTTGTTTACCTCGTTATGGGATCCACGATTCTAACGCTCACAACGACACCGAACCAGCTGACAGACGGTCTGGAAAAGAGCCTTGGCTTTTTAAAGAAGGTCGGTGTTCCGGTCCATGAGGTGTCCATGATGATGTCCATTGCGCTCCGGTTTATCCCGATCCTGATCGAGGAGACAGATAAGATCATGAAAGCGCAGATGGCAAGAGGCGCTGATTTCGAGAGCGGAAACCTGATCCAGAAGGCGAAATCCATGGTACCGCTCCTTGTACCGCTGTTCGTATCCGCGTTTCGCCGTGCCACAGACCTCGCGATGGCCATGGAGGCGAGATGTTACCGCGGCGGCGAGGGCAGAACAAAGATGAAACCGCTTAAGTACGCGAAGAGGGACCGTATGGTTTATGGGGCGTATCTGGTGTATTTTGCGGCGGCGATCGTGCTGAAGGTTTTGCTGTAGAAGATGATTAACTCCGGTTTCGATGAAAAGCAGCGCTAAAGCCCGGATATGACGGGGAACAGCACCGCGTGGAAAATGGTCGAAATCGGGAACTTGATATTCAGAGAAATAGAATTGCCCGGATTTTCCGGACAGCAGAAGGAAAACAATAAAGCTATGAGACGAATCAAACTGACGGTGGCCTACGACGGCACCGCATACAAGGGCTGGCAGCTCCAGCCCAATGGCGTTACCATAGAGGAGATGTTAAATAAGGCTCTTTCGGATCTTCTGAAAGAGCCTGTCTGCGTCATTGGGGCAAGCCGGACGGACTCCGGCGTCCATGCGCGCGGAAATGTGGCGGTCTTTGACACGGAGAGCCGGATCCCGGGAGATAAATTCTGTTACGCGGTAAACCGCGGACTTCCGGAGGATATCCGTGTGGTGGAATCCGAGGAAGTTCCCCTGGACTGGCATCCGAGAAAGCAGAACTGCGTAAAGACCTACGAGTATCAGATCTTAAACTGTAAGATCGAGATCCCGACAAGACGCCTCTACGCCCATTTCTGCTATTACCCGTTAAACGTGGAAAAGATGAATGAGGCGGCAAAATATCTCATCGGGGAACATGATTTCATCAGCTTCTGCGCCGCAAACCACCAGGCGGAGGAGACGGTCCGGACGATCTACGGGGCCGAGGTGAAAAAGAATGATGAGGACATCGTAACGATTCGCCTTTGCGGCAGCGGATTCCTCTACAACATGGTGCGGATCATCGCGGGAACCCTGTTAAAAGTCGGAACCGGTGAGTGGGAGCCGGAACATGTGAAAGAGGTACTGGAGGCAAGAAACCGCAAAGAGGCGGGACAGACTGCTCCGGCGAAGGGGCTGACACTTGTGGGAATCGAGTATGAGAGGGAGATCCCAAAGGAGATCATTGGGAGAAATGAACATTGGGACGCTGTTCTGGACCAGACCAGCTTGGAATCCGACGGAGTTTCCCGCGTGCGGATCAGGTTCTCCGAACCCGAAGAACTCCCCCGCCTGATCCGCCGCATGGTGCATCAGGCATACCGGAATGGGGCGGAGGAGGTGTTTGTGACGATTCCGGATGGATATGAGGTGTCGGAGACGGAAAGTTATGGATATTACCGACTCCGCAGGCTGGATGACGGCAGCTACGGAACGGAATATACGGGGAGGGCGCTATGAACCAGGTACTGATCTAGCTGATCTATTTTGTGATCTATTCCGTTGTGTTCCTGGTCATCGGAAAGCTCTCCTTTTCGGAAAGCGATTCTCTCTCCAAGTTTTTCGTCGGTGAGAGAAAAAATGACGAAAAACGCCTGTTTTTCACATTTGTCGGAACCTGGGTCTCCGCGGCGACGATTCTGGGATTTACGGGAAACGTATACCACAGCGGACTCTCTGTCATTGCGTCGTCGGTCATCCCGTGGTTTATCGGCGCGGGTCTCCTGTATCTGATGACGGACCGGCTATATGAGAATGATGTCCTGTCGATCCCACAGCTGATTGGAAAAAAGCATGATTCTAAATTTCTGCAGACAGCATCGGCCATTTTTATGATCTGCGGCTATATTTTCTATCTGATGATCCAGATCAAGGGATTTGGCATCGCGGTATCCAGCCTGCTGAATATCAATTACAAGGTAGCTGTCTTTCTTGTCTATCTTTTTATCCTCTATTCGAGCTTCGGCGGCTTTAACTCCGTCACGAAGTCGGACTGTCTCAATCTGATTATGCTCTCTGTGAGCATCGGGGTTCTGTATCTGGTTATCGTAAAAAATGTTCCGGGACACTGGTTTTTGACGGATCAGACTGTGCATGAACTCATAAAGAGCAAGGGCGTTTTTGAAAATCAGACAGCGGAGATTGGAATCTTCGTATATATCTCCATGTTCTTCGGCTGGGGAATGGGACTGGCGTCGAATCCCCAGTATATTTTCATGATCCTGTCGGCGAAGGATAAAAATACTGCAAAGCATATGATCCTGCATGCACTGATATTCCTGTGCGTGCTGTACTTTGCACTGACTCAGATCGGTCTTGGACTGCGGATCCTCTTTCCACAGCTGAAAAATTACTGCTCCGCGGATGACGTATTTATCTATGCAGTGGTCAATCTCATGAACACACCGTTCAGCGGTTTCTTCCTGATCAGCGTGATCGGCGCCTGCGTCTCAACGGCGAACTCCCAGCTTCACCTGATCGGCTGCATGCTGTCCTACGACGTGGCTTCCCAGCTCACAAAAAAGAAGATGTCGGAGGAGCAGATTCTCACCCTGGCGCGGGTATGTATCTTCATGGGAGGCACGGCTGCACTGATCTTATCCGTAAATCCGCCGAAGGACATGCTGTCCTTCGGGGCGGATATCTGGGGATTATTTTCGGCGGCGCTTGCCCCTCTGATCTACGGGGGACTGTACTGGAAACGGAGAACGAAAGCCGGGGCGGTGGGAGCGTTCTTTACGGGACTTATCTGCTCTGTCCTGTTCTGGAAAATGGATCTCCGGATATACTGGGCATTTCCGGCAACACTGTGCGCGGCGGCAGTCTATGTTGTGATCCCGATGTTTGAGAAGAAAAGAGGGGCCAAAGAATGAGCGGAAAGAAAAAACAGCTGTTTCGATCATGGTTCTGCAGGATCGAGCATGAGGTCATGCTGCCGTTCATCATGGTAGGGATCCTGGTCATCTGTGCATTCTGCGCTATTTCGGTGTGTAATGGATATACAGAAAAGCTTAAGGACAGAAAAGAGTACGCGAGGACTGCGATCCGCAGCATGGAGGCGGATATCTACTATCTGCATGGAAAACTGAGTGAAGAGGAGATCCGGCAGAAGTATAAGTTCTATCATGATCCGGCGGTGCGGATCCTGGCTGCCGACGGCACGATCATCACGGGGGACGAGGAGATTCCGGACGGAAATATGGAACTCCTGTACGCGGACAGTGGAAATTCCCTGGGTTGGCGTCTGGAATACTGGATGGATAAAAAGTCATTTGAGAGCGCGATCCTGGAAGAACAGAATTACGTCATTGTGGGCGCTGTGGCGAGTCTCCTGATCATCGTACAGGTCAGCGTGTTCCTCGCCTGGAGTATCACAAAACCGATCCGCAGCATGGGCGCGGCGTGTAAAAGGCTCGATGAGAACAAGGACGGGTTCCGGGAGTACAGCTTTCCGGAGACAGCGAGAAAGGACGAGATCGGCCAGCTGGCGAGAACTTTTGAGAATCTTCTGAAAAACCTTGATAATTACACAAAAATGGAGTATACGAGCCGGATGTCATCGGCGCTGGCCCACGAGATCAAAAATCCGCTGGCCGGGATCCGTTCCGGGATCCAGGTCCTGGGCGGACGGGCGGTGAAGGAGAATGAAAAGCTTCTCTGCGACAGCATGCTCCATGAGATCGACCGGGTGACCGGGCTGATCAATGACCTGTTTACGCTGTCGGTGAAGAAGGAAAACCACAGACATGTTTTTCAGGCGGATGCGGTGCTGCGGGAGGTGGCATCCATCTATGCGAAGGAGTGCGAACAGCAGAATGTCGCGTTCGAGACAGACTGCGCGGCGTGTGAAGTGTTTGCCGATGAGAATGAAATGCGCCAGATGCTGTACAATCTTCTGACGAACAGCATGCGGGCGGTCAGCCGGGACGGCACGGGGAAGATCCGTCTCTCAGTGTCTTCCGACGGAGGCATGACTATATTCTGCGTCTCCGATAACGGAAAAGGAATGAATGAAGAGGAACTGAAACGCGCAAGAGAACCGTTCTACACGAAGAGCATTAACGGCGTCGGGCTCGGTCTGGCGATCGTAAACCGGCTGATCGGGCAGAACCACGGCAAAATGGAAATGGAAAGCGCTCCGGGCTGCGGAACAACGGTGCGCCTGATTTTTGAAAGCAGGGATGAACATGAAAAAGGTACTGATCGTTGATGATGAATTTCTGATCCGGTTTACACTGGAGGAAGGCCTGAAGGACCGGGGATACGAGACCCAGTCGGCGGAAACGGTGAAGGACGCTCTCGAGAAGATGAAAACGTTCCATCCGCAGGTGATCCTCCTGGATAACCGCCTGCAGGACAGCCTCGGGATCGACGAGATCTCCACGTTCCGTTCCGCCGATGAGGAGGTCCAGGTGATCCTGATGACGGCGTACGGCTCTGTCGCCCAGGCGGTGGAGGCGACGAAGCGCGGCGCTTACGACTATATTTTAAAGCCCTTTGATATTGACGAGATCGACCGGATCGCCAGCCGCTGCATTGGCCAGATGCAGGATCGGGAATCCCTGGAGTTCCTAAAGGGAAAAACGCAGGAATTTATCGGAGTCAGCGATGCCGCGATGCGGATCCGGCGCCATATCGGACTTCTCGGAAAGAATTCCACGGTGAATGTTCTGATCCGGGGCGAGACCGGAACGGGAAAAGAGGTTGCGGCATCCCTGATCCATGCCTGCAGCGACCGGCGGAACCACCTGATGGTCCGCATCAACTGCAGTGCAATTCCGGAACATCTGATGGAGAGCGAGCTCTTTGGCTATGAGCGGGGGGCCTTTGCGGGCGCGATGAAGAATGGCTGTTGAGGTAACGCCCGTGACCGGCTGCCACGTGCTGGCGGCTGGTTTTTCCGGCACAGCTGCACAGGCCGCA
>ENA-UPWK01001675-UPWK01001675.1-human-gut-metagenome-genome-assembly--contig:-NODE-1675-length-13909-cov-68.603311_pt1 | contig 13909 bp, 10 predicted proteins | sample MGYA00250048_ERZ773373 | MGnify/ENA primary metagenome ERZ773373 (study PRJEB29103, sample SAMN06112059) | human gut metagenome | biome: human gut; feature: ankylosing spondylitis patient; material... | reverse complement strand
TGAAGCTTAATTGATTTCAATTCCGGAGTTTTTCTTTTCCACCGGAGGGGGCATTTCCACCACGCCGCTGCTGTTTCCGGGGATCAGCAAGATTTCCACTTCCAGAGGCAGGGTCGTGTCCGCCAGCAGCCCTTCCGGGATGGATATGCCTATGGGAGCGGAGCTTTTGCCGGGCGGCACTTCCTGGGGGGAAATGATGTCCAGAATGAGGCGCCCATGTTGGAGAATATTGATTTTACTGATGGAGAAGGCATCCTTCAGGCTTGTGTTGTGAAGAGTAACTCCCTTGATCTGGGACGGGGCGAACGGCCCTGGAATAGTGAAGCGCAGGATGGTTGCTTTTTCTCCGGCAAGAGTAAGGGGAAGCCAGTATGCCGCGATAGGAGCGTTAAGGTTCAGGCTGTCCGTGGAGTAGGAGGAGCCGTTGAGGCGTTCCATCATCAGGCTGGAAAGTTCCGGGGAGGCGGGTACGCCCCAGCCCTGGGAGTACATGAGGGAGAGCAGGTACAGGGCTTCCTGGTCCCGGTATTGGACCGCCATTCTCAGGAACCGCGCTGCCTGGGCGTAGTCCCGGGAGGCGAGGGGAGGCTGCTGGGGAAGGCGGGGAAAATAGGAAGGGATGTCCATGAGCAGGATGCCCAGCTCCTTCATGGCTTCATAGCAACCTCCTGTGGCGGAACGGTAAAGCCATTCCACACCTTCTTCCGGCCTGGGGCCGCCGGGACAGTCCGGGGACATGAGGATTTTTCCCAGTATCTGCTGGGCTACCGGGTAGCCGGCTTTGGAAAGTTGCTCCAGGGCCGGCAGCATGCCCGGCATGGAACTTGCCTGGTCGAGAATATTTTTGTTCTTCGGGGAGGGCTCGGCGATTGCCGCCACAAGATTTTTGTAGGCCGGGTCATGGAGCAGGGCCGGTTCCGGCGCGGGAGGAGCAGCGATGAAACGGATTTTCGGGAAGGCTTCCTCCGTGCGTTTCGTCTCGTTTTTGAAACATGCCATTTGCATGGGAACGGCCTGGTGGGCAGCATTTTCAAAGGAGTACGTATAGGTGCGGTTCGTGGACAGTTCCGGGAGTGCGGGAAAGAAGAAGGTGGAGGTGGATTGTCCCGGCACCGTGAAGGATGGGACGGCATTGATGGAGCGGTCCACCAGGACGCCGTTGGAGTCCCGGATGGTGAGGTACAGTTTTTCCCCGTTTGCAGCCGGAGGAATGATTTGGAGATAAACGCAGGAGATGCGCAGTTTTTCCGGCAGGATGGGAGGAAGCCCGGAACGGGTCAGGATGGTGTCGTCAAGGCGCAGACGGAACTCCGTCAGCGATCGCGGTTCCAGTGCCGCGTCTTCCGTCATTTTGAGTTCCGGAATGCGGATGGATGCCAGATCCCGTGGCGGCGGTTCCGGTTCTCCCACGTTGGAGTTGGATGCGGGCTGCTGGATGGCCTCCTTGATGGTATTGATGGTGGTGCCCATAGGGGCTTTTTTCATGTAATCCAGCAGATAAAATGCTCCCGCTCCCAGCAGGATGGTGCATGCGCTTCCTACCAGCAGGGACATCATGTGGCGGTTGCGGTGAAGAGCGCGTGCGGACTGCCTGCGTGAGGCGGAATGAAGACCGTCCGTTCCGGTGGCGGCCTTTCTGCTGCCGATGTTTTTCCCTGCGCCGGGAGTCGGCATTTCTTCCGGATGAGCATGGCGAAGGTCTGCCGGGAGGACTTGAATAGTGGCGGAGGATTCTTCCCCGGAAATGGCGCAAATGTCGTGAATCCATTCGCTGGCGGTCTGGTAGCGGCAATTGATCTGGGGGGCCAGCGCCTTGTCCAGGGAGAGCAGGAATTGCCGTGAGTAATAGCGGGTGAGCACGGGGTCGCTGTGCAGCGGCTGCATTTCATCTTCCGCCAGGCGCGCTTCCGCGCGGTCCGGAGGATTTCCTGTAAGCAGGGCGTAAAAAGTGGCTCCTACGGAATAGAGGTCGCTCCACGGGCCGATATTCGTTTTACCCAGCGCCTGTTCCGGGGAGGAATACCCCTGGGTGGTCAGGACGGTGGCTGCATGAAGTTTCAGGGCATGCCGTGCCGCCCCGAAGTCGATCAGCACGGGCGTGCCTTCCTCCGTCAGCAGGATATTGCCGGGTTTGATGTCCCGGTGGTAAATGTGCCGGGAATGGAGATAGTCCAGAATCCGGAGCAGGCGCGTCAGCAGCCCCTTGAGTTCGTCTTCCGTATACCGGTGCCCGGTGCTGTGGAGTTTTTCCCCCAGATAATCCAGGGAAAGGCCGGTAATATGCTCCATGGCGAAGTAGGCCGTGCCGTTGACTTCAAAGACGGAAAGGATTCTGACGATGCCGGGATGGTTGAGCTCCGCCAGCGTCTGTGCCTCGCTCAGAAAGCTTTTAAGAGCCCAGGTGTAATTTTCCAGATCGTGTTCATTATTAGGCCGGATATGCCCGGTTAACGGATCCCGGTAGGAGTATCTTGAAGGGAAGTTTTCCTTGATAACCACGTTGCGGTTCAGGAACAGATCCTTCGCCAGATACGTGATGCCAAAACCTCCGCTGCCCAGGACGCGGAGGATTTCATACTGTTCCAGGCGCGTACCGGGAGCCAGCTCCCGCTGATAAACGAAAAAGGCCCCTTTTTCTTCCGCATGGGGGAGAGGAGGACGCCCGGGCAGAATCTGTTCCAGACCTGTCGTCGGAGCGGGAGGCGGGACTTGCCCTGTCACCCGGGGCTGGTTATCTGGCTGGCCTTCTTCTGCTGGCATGAGGGGAAAAATTCCTGAAACGAAGCTGGGGCATTTTTATATGCCGCGGAAGTCAAGTCAAGGGGAATGCCTGTTTTCCTCCGTATCCGGGGAGGCCGGTATGGAATAGGTTTTCCTGACGTCAAATGGAGGCAACAATCCCGGAAAGCCAAATGAAAGAGGAAGTTTTCTGCGGTTTCCTTTCTGCCTGTTCTTTCAGCAGAAGTTTACGGCGTTGCGGGAAACTTGTTCCTTCAAATGCTCAGGATTTGTGGCGCTTGATGAATTCCCGGGCTGCTTTCAGATAGGCGTCCGCAGCCGCTCCGGAAGGATCATGTTCAAAAATGGTATGACCGAAACTGGGTGCCTCCCCCAGCCGGATGGAGCGGGGGATGACCGTTTTGTACAGCATCTGGGGCAGATGCCGTTCCACCTGGTCGATGACCTGGCGGGAAAGATTGGTGCGGCCGTCATACATGGTCATCAGTACTCCTTCATGCCGAATGCAGGGATTGGCGCCGCTGGCGCAGATTTGCGCCGTCACGTGCAGAATCTTGGCCAGACCTTCCAACCCGAACCATTCGCATTGGAGGGGAGTCAGCACTTCGTCGCAGGCGGCCAGCGCGGAGGTCATTAAGACGCCCAGGGAGGGAGGCGTGTCCATGATGCAGTAATCATAGGTATCCGACTCCCTCAGGGGGGCAAGCGTTTCCCGGAGACGGGTCAAATGATTGCCGGAACGGGCAAGTTCTATTTCCACTCCGGCCAGGTCCATAGTGGAGGGGATGATATCCAACCGTTTCCTGCCGGAAGGCAGGATGCACTCTTCCGCCGGAAGCTGGCCGAGCAGGGCCGGATACAGGCTGGGCATGTCTTTTCCGTCAATGCCCATGCCGCTGGTGGCATTGGCCTGCGGGTCCAGGTCAATGACAAGGATTTTCTTTTTCAGCTGGGCCAGGGCGGCAGCCATGTTGATGGCCGTAGTGGTTTTTCCCACTCCCCCCTTCTGGTTGGCGATAGCGATGATTTTCATTCAGGAAAAGGATGCGGAAAAATGGTAGCACAACGGGAGGCCCTTTCAATCATTTTCCCGGAGAGTCGGAAGCCCTCGGCAGGCCTCAGGGCTTTTCCCTTGGGGTGCGGTGTGTTTCAGGGGGGGCGGAGAGAACCTCTGCCGCAGATACGGCGTCAGGGCGATGTTAGAATGGCGGGGCGTTCGGAAGACAGGATAAGACGGAAGCCCAGCGCGTTATCCCTCGTATTTTCCGGCAGGGGAGTGCGGATGGAAGTGGTGAGCTGTTTGGGACGGAAGGACAGGTAGCTGCCTCCGCGGGCGACGCCGTAGTTGCGGATGGGGAGAGATTCCGGCCCCCCATAGGAATCGTCTACCCATTCCATGACGTTTCCTTCCAGGTCGTACAGGCCCAGGTGGTTGGGCGGAAAGGTTTTTACGGGAGCCGTGTATGGCTGCCCGTCGTTATATCCTACGATAACGCGGGAGGACGGCAGGTAAATCAGGGCGGACTGGTCCGCAAAATTTCCCGTTTTATCAGGCGGCGGCCATGAATACCCCCACGGGAAGGCTTCCCGGGAGTTTTCATGAGGCAGCGTCTTTTCATAGGGGGAGGCTCCCTGTTCATCCGTCAGACGCACCCAGGAACTCCATTCCTCATCCTTGGGAAGACGGTAGGAGTCGTGCTGATCAATCAAGCCCAGTGCCCGCTCCTTGCTGGTAAGCCATCTGGCGAAGGCGCGCGCATCCTGCCTGCTGACGTTCACCACCGGGTGGTCTTCTCCCTGGGGAAAGCCGGGCCGGGCCGGAGCTTTCCTTCCGGTAGCTTTCAGGAATTCCTGAAAGTCCTTTACGCGTACTTCGTGGGTCATGACCAGAGCGTTTCCTCCCACGGGAACCAGTTTGATGCCCAGGCTGTTGGTCCAGGGCGAGCCAAAGACGACGGACTTGTCCGGCTCCAACTGCAGGGAAAGGTATAAGTCCTGCGGATCCAGCCCCCTGCGACGCATGGTGGCGTGCCCCGGCAGCTTGATTTCAATGACGTAGGGAACCTGGTTGACATATTCCTCAATGGGAGTGCGCCCGATGAGCCTGTTATTGAAGAAAACGCTGGCCCCCGGCGGGTTGGTAGTGACAGTGATGGGCACCTGGAACACCCGGGTGACGTTCAGGACGTAGGCATTGTGATTTTCCGTGCTGCCGGAAGCCTGCGGAAGAGGATCCGCATTGATGGAAAATTCCTTGCCCAGGAGCCCTTCCCGCTCACATTTTTTGTTCAGCCACGCCAGGTAGGCCGTGATGCCGTCCTGCGTGAGCAGGGCCACATCCTTCTCCGGATGTCCCGGTTCCGTTTGTGCCCTTTTCATCTGGAAGTTCCCCTTCTGGCGATCCTCTTTCAGGAATTTGTTAAACAGAGCGGCGGTAAGGGGGCCTTGCGCCACATGGCGCGTTTCTGCGGGCAGGTACGTAACACCCTCCGTATCCTTCCAGGGCTGGCTGTCCGTAGGGGGATGGTATTCCTTCAGCACGCCGCCCAGGGCCAGCGTGGCCCCCCCTTTGACGGTTCCCGCCTCTTCCTTGTCCGCAAACCCAGATTTCTTGATGGTATAGGCTACCGGAGAGCCGGAAGGCAGTTCAATGGGGCCATAGGGAGTCTCATCCAGGTAGTTGCCGTCCGCATCATACACGGACGCCCCCGCCGGTGAGCTGGTCACCAGCACGTACCCGATCCGGGATTCTTCTTCCGGAGCGGATAGGTGGATATCCGAATGAATATCCGCGGAAGGTTCCTCCGGCGGATGCTGGCTGTTGTTGAGCCATAAAGCTCCCCAGTAGGCAGTCAGGGCTCCGGCGGCGGCTGCGGCCAGAAGCTGGAGGGCACGTCTGAGTTTACGGCGTTTCTTTTTCTTCTGAAGACGAAAACGGGAAGGCACTTCATATCCCCGGAGGGCGTCTATTTTTTCCGCCAGCTCCTCTGCGGAATCAATGGAGCACTCCTCAATGCGGGGTTCCGCAGCCTGGCAAATGATGGTGTTGAAAGCCTGCCACTTCTTGCGCACGGTCCCTTCCGGCAGCTCATCCGGGAGTTCGGGAAAATCCATGCGGTCCTTTCCCGTGCTGATTTCATACAGAACCTTGGCCAGTGCGTAAACATCCGCCCTCCGGGTGCCGGGGCCGTCGGGAGGGATAAATCCCTCTGTCCCTACAAAGCTGCGCTGGTCCAGATGGGCCACCAGTCCTATGTCCGCCAGTTTGGGGCGTCCGTTGACGAAGATGACGTTCGCGGGTTTGATGTCCCGGTGCGTCAGGTTCTTGCTGTGCAGGTACAGCAGGGCGTGGGACAGCTGGCTGCCTACTTCCAGGCAATAATCCAGAGGCAGAGGTTTGTTACCGGAAAACTTTTTGTCCGTCTGGAGCGTGCGCGGAATGTATTCGTCCGGTGTAATGTGAACTCCGGTCCGGGCGTCGTCGCCCAGTTCCATGACGTAATAATAAAAAGGGGAATCCTGGTCATGCCTTCCTACATGCAGGATATGGACCAGCCCCGGATGGTTGCGGGCGATGGGTTCATACTGGAGGATGCCTTCAAATTCCCGGTTAAAAGAGCGCTCGTCTTCAAAATCCTCCCTCCAGACGATTTTTACGGCGCGCCACGCCCCGGTCAGGGATTTTGCCAGCCATACTTCTCCATATGCGCCGCTGCCTATCTGGCGCACAACCTCGTGGTCCGGAATGGAGGGGGTGGGACGCACCACCCGTTTGACGGGCAGCGTCGGCAGGTTGCCGCCGGGCATGGGTGATGCGTCCGAAGCCATGGAAAGCGCGGGAATCAGGAAATAACTCCCAGGTTTTTACCTACCTTGCAGAAAGCTTCAATCGCCTTGTCCAGCTGCTCGCGGGTGTGGGCCGCGGAAATCTGCGTGCGGATGCGGGCCTGCCCCTTGGGCACGACGGGATAGAAGAAGCCGACGGCGTACACTCCTTCATCCAGGAGTTGAGCGGAGAATTTCTGGGACAGGACGGCATCCCCCAGCATGACCGGAGAAATGGGGTGGTCTTTGCCGCCGATGGTGAAGCCGGCTCCCGTCATGGCGTCACGGAAATACTTGGTATTAGCTTCCACGCGGTCGCGCGCTTCCGTGGACTGTTCAAGCAGATCCAGAACTTTGATGGAAGCCGCGACGATAGCCGGGGCCACGCTGTTGGAGAACAGGTACGGGCGGGCCTTCTGGCGCAGGACGTCCACTACTTCTTTCGGGCCGGAGACGTAGCCGCCGGAGGCGCCTCCCAGTGCTTTGCCCAGGGTGCCGGTGGTGATGTCTATACGGCCGAACAAACCGCGGTATTCATGCGTGCCGCGGCCCCTTTCGCCCAGGAACCCTGTGGCGTGGCAGTCGTCAAAGTGGACAATGGCATGATACCTGGCAGCCAGCTCGTGGATCTTGTCCAGCTGGGCAATGATGCCGTCCATGGAAAAGACGCCGTCCGTGGAAATCAGCTTCACGCGCGCTCCGGCGGCGTCCGCTTCCTGAAGTTTGGCTTCCAGGTCTGCCATGTCATTGTTGGCATAACGGAAACGCTTGGCTTTGCAGAGGCGCACGCCGTCAATAATGGAAGCGTGGTTCAGGGAGTCGGAAATGATAGCGTCATCCGCAGTCAGGAGGCCTTCAAACAGCCCTCCGTTGGCGTCAAAGCAGGAGGGAAACAGAATCGTGTCTTCCGTGCCGAGAAATTGGGTAAGGCGTTCCTCCAATTGGCGGTGAAGGGTCTGCGTGCCGCAGATAAAACGCACGGATGCCATGCCGAACCCCCACTGGTCGATGGCTTTCTTGGCGGCTTCCATCACTTCCGGATTATTGGCCAGGCCCAGATAATTATTGGCGCACATGTTGATGACGGAGCGTCCGTCCTTCAGCGTTACCTGGGAGTACTGCTGGGAGGCGATAAAGCGTTCTTCCTTGTAAAGTCCTTCCGCGCGCAGTCCGTCCAGGGTGGAAGTGAGAATGTTTTTGAATTCGGGGGTATACATGTTGAATGATGGAATATGAATTGAAATAGTCAGCAAGTGAACGATCAAGGATCACACGGTTGCTCCCGCATCATTATCACAACGGAGGCGGGAGGAAAAGCTTAAAGAATACGGCCTGATGCCCGGAAGCGGAAGCTTCCTTTTCCCCGTGCAAAGTAAAAAAGCGGCTGGGGCGCAGGCATCCGCGCATTACCTGAAAAAGAAAGCAAAACATCGGAATAATCAGCATTTCCCGGAGACCGGGCAAAAAGAAAAGCTCCCGCCCGTTTACGAAAAAGGAAGTGGATGTACCAATGATATTCGGATGCGCCTGGAAAAAATAAAGGCCGGAGCTGATTTACTCCCTAGAACTTCCATTACCGGCCCCGGTTATGAAATCATCTCCCTCCTCCCCTTTACCTTTTCTCAGGTGAATTTCGGGGAATCTTTTCTGGAGCGCTGGGCGGCGCTGTCTCTGTTTCCTTCTGAATTTGTTGCTTCCGGGGGGGGAGGGCAGGATAAAAAAGTTCAGCGTTCCCTGTCCGGCTTAAAAGGATAAGGCCGCCGCCTAGGTTTTTTTTGGCGGTTCAATCCCCGGTTTTCAGGGAAAATTCCAGCATCCGGTCCCCCTCGAACGTGAAAAACGCCTCAAACCGCTTCCCGTCCAGCATGGCGGGCAGCCAGAACCGGTCATCCTGCCACATGAGCTCATAGGGGATCCCGTCCACAGGACACCAGAAGGGCTCCGCCTCGGATGTTTCCGTGGGAGTGCCTGAAAAAGACGTCGCCATAAACACGTGGCAGCGGATTTCCGGAATGGTGCCGCAGGCAAAGGAAAAATTCAGCACGCCCATTTCCCGGGCATCTTCAATGTCAATGTGAAGTTCTTCCCGTACTTCCCGCAAAACGCATTGCAGGGCCGTTTCCCCCGGTTCAAACTTTCCGCCGGGGCCGTTCACCTTTCCCGCGCCAATTCCTCTCTTTTTGCGTATCAGAAGAATCCTGCCTTTCCGCACCACGAACATCAACGTGGCGAGAATATCGGGGGTCCACTGTGCGGGCCATTGAAAACCGCTGCTTTTTTCTTGCATGGGCGCATATTACAGGATGGGAGGGGAATCATGAAGAAAAATGCGGAATACTGTGACCGCCATAAATGCCTGTAAGGAGCATTTGTCCCAAGGCTCTCCCTCCATCGTTCCGCGCTCAGGGCTGTTTTTGCCGCCCCATATTAATGGGCATTTCCTGAGTGGAGGGCATTAGGGATATGCCAGGCTTGTTCACATCCGGACGCTCCATCAACCTCCGAGACTTCTGCAAAGCGGGATAAAAGGGGGGAAACTCTTTTTCCGCCATGACTGGAATGAACCTCTTTTTCCTTTTCCCGCAAGGTCGTCGCGTTCTATGCTTTTTTATCTCACCCGGTTTATATTTCGCCGGAAGGTCCACTTCCAACATTTACAAAAGCATGTATGACGTCGTAGCTCTCGGAGAATTGCTGATAGACTTCACTCCCAGCGGAATAAATGACCGGGAACTGCCCATTTACCAGGCCAATCCGGGTGGAGCGCCCTGCAACGTCCTGTCCATGCTGTCCAGGCTAGGGCGCAAAACCTCCTTTATTGGCAAAGTGGGCCACGACATGTTCGGGAAAATGCTTCGCCGCACGCTTCAGGAAGAAGGCATCGGAGATTCAGGACTCGTCTCATCCCGGGAAGTCAATACGACGTTGGCTTTCGTTCAGATTGACGAACACGGAGACCGTGAATTTTCCTTCTACCGCAATCCCGGCGCCGATATGAAGCTGACTGCGGGAGAAGTGAATCTTGAATTGGTGGAACACGCGCGCGTCTTTCATTTCGGGACGATTTCCATGACGCATGATGATGTTCGGAGGGCTACCCGGCATGCCGTCAGCCATGCGCGGGAAAAAGGGGCCCTTATTTCTTTTGACCCCAATCTCCGTCCGCCCCTGTGGCCTGATATGGAACTGGCCCGGGAACAAATGCTCTACGGATGCGGCGCATGCAGCGTCATGAAAATAGAAATGGAGGAACTTCTTTTCCTCACCGGCTGCGCCACCATGGAAGAAGGGCTGAGGTTCTTGCAGAATGAATTCAGCAATTTGCGCCTTGTTCTGGTGACGGGGGGCAGAAAAGGAAGCTGGGCTGCCTATGAAAGCAAACTTATTCACCAGCCTACGTACTTGAACGTCAAGACTATTGACACAACAGGAGCCGGAGACGCCTTTTTGGGATGCTGCCTGGACCGGATTCTGGAGACCGGGTTGGAAAACCTGACGGAAGGCCAGTTGGCGGACATGCTTCTATTCGCCAATGCCGCCGCTTCCATTGTGACGACACGCAAGGGAGCCATCCGTTCCATGCCGACCCGTGAAGAAGCCGTGGCCCTGATGGCGGAGGGTTTTTAGAAAATGTCGTAAGAGCTGAGCCGTTGCCGGTTACATCCGGATTGCTTCCGGCAGGTAAGAGTTTGGAGTTTTGCGGCCCGGAAGCGGGTAAATGCCTTCCTTTTTATGGCGCATACCTTCCTGTCGTTGATAGAAAATGTGTTGCGGCTTGTTTTCCCGTCGTTGGCAAATAAAAACCGCAAGAGCTGAAAACCAGCAACTTGCGGTATGAAAGGGATGGTGCTCGGGAGGGGACTCGAACCCCTACGGTTTATCACCACTAGATCCTTAGTCTAGCGCGTCTACCAATTCCGCCACCTGAGCACGGAGGCCTTAAGGCGGGGAGTTTTTAGCGCAGAGAAATGAAAATATCAAGCTTTTTCTTCTTTTTTATCTTTCAGAACCCGTTTTTGCGGAAAGGTGGTTTTTACCGAACCGGGAGGGAGGTTGCCGCGGGCATGATAGCAGGGCGTAGAGTAACGGCTCCGGTATCATATTTTTCCGAGGGTTTGAAGAGCCAGCCGGGGCTGGTGTTGGCCACTTCAAATCTGGTCGGTTTGAAGATGGGCAGCCTCAGATTGGAATTGGGTTCGTAACCATATTTACCCGTGTATTTGCCGTATACCCTGTATTCATAGTTGTTGTCGTAGGCGTAGCGCGGATTCCCAGTGTATTCCGGCAGGCGGTCCGGGGTGCGGCAGGCGCTTTCATCCATGATGACGAGCTGGGCCGTTCTCCAAGTCTGGCCCGGCTGGCGCAGATACCCCCAGAAACGCGTTGCCGGTACATGGTAGCGGCGGCCGACAAAGTAGTTTCCCCTGGGTTCGCGGGTTATTTCCGCATTGCGGGCGTTGATGCCGGCAATGTCTTTTTCCAGGGTGTTGCACTGGGTCAAGGCAGGAAGGAGGGCGGCCCCCAGCACGGAGAGCAGGAGTTTGTTCATGATGACGATGGTGTTTTTTTCTTATTTAAAAGCATTTGAATGGCGGCGGAAGCCGCAAAGAAGCCAAAGGTTCCCGTGATATGGGTGATGGAGCCGAATCCGGCGTCACACCCCATTTTCCCCTGGAATTCCGGATCTCGTGTGCAGGAGGTTTTCCCGTCGCAGGTAGGGTACACGGGAGTTTCCTGGGAGAAAACGCAGGGGATTTTCAGTTTGCGGGCTTTTGCTCCAAGGGGAAGGGCATAATCTTTTTTCAGCCTGTAGCGCAAGCTGGAGAGGAGGGGATCCCCCCTGGTGCGGGAGAGGTCGTCTATTTCTATCCGGGCAGGATTGATGCGCCCTCCCGCGCCGCCGCAGGTCACCAGCGGTTGCCTGCCGCGGTAACAGGATGCGATGAGGTGGGCCTTGGGTATCAGGGAGTCGATAGCATCAATGATGACATCCGGTTCCGCCGACAGCAGTTTTTCCGCATTGGAGGCCGTGTAAAAACTGCTGATGGGGATGATTTCCGCTTCCGGGTTGATTTCCCGGAGACGTGAGGCCATGGTTTCCGTTTTGGATTGCCCGATTGTGGACGTCAACGCATGTATTTGCCGGTTGATGTTGGTGATGCAAAGATCGTCCATATCCATCAGAATGATAGTTCCTACGCCTGACCGGGCCAAGGCTTCCGCCGCCCAGGAACCTACGCCCCCAATGCCGACGACGGCTATGCGGGCGCTTCTGAGAAGAGATAGTCCGCTGTTCCCGTACAGGCGGCCTATACCGCCGAATCTGGCTTCATAGTTCATGACCACGTGTCTGTTCCGGAGTATGAGCTTAAGGAGAATAAGGGCGCTAATTTTCCGTTATTCCAGGAAAGGAGGGCAGACCGCCGGCTGCCTTTTCCTTCCACGAGTGTGATGGAGGGCGGCTGCTGAAACAGGTTTTTCTTACGAGCCGCATCTTGGCCGTGCTTCACGGGGCTCCCGCCATATCCGGAACATTCGCAGAGCGCCGTCACCGGGAACGGGAAAAGGAATGCTGCTGAAGCATGCATGTCAGGAGGCCGGTTTTTCCACGATTTTGCTGATGCGGGCGATGTTGAGCGCCCTGCCCGTGGCTTCATCTATTTGCACGACGGCCCCGCAGAGGCGCACGGGCCAGTTTGCTACAGGGAATTTGGCCGGCATGGAGGTGCGGAAGCGCTGGAGAATAGGTTCCCGTTCCCGTCCCAGCACTCCGACGGCCGGGCCGCACATGCCGGCGTCCGTCAGGTAGGCCGTGCCGCGCTCCAGAATGGTTTCATCCGCCGTCTGCACATGGGTATGTGTCCCGACGACGGCGGAAACCAGTCCGTCCAGATTGTAGCCGGTGGAGATTTTTTCACTGGTCGTTTCCGCGTGCATATCCACAAAGATAACCTGCACGCCTTTTTCTTTTCTGAGTTTTTTGGCTTCCGCTTCCGAGATGAGAAAGGGGTTTTCCAGCGGCGGCTGAATGAATGAGCGCCCCTGCACCTGCATGACGGCTATCTTCCCCTTGGGAGTTTCCACGACTACGCTTCCATGTCCCGGCGTCCCCTGCGGATAGTTGACGGGGCGCAGCACACGCGGTTCGGATTCCATCCACGGGGCCAGCTCCGCCTGGTCCCAGACATGGTCCCCCGTTGTGATGACATCCACTCCGGCGTGCAGCAGTTCCTGTGCCAGACGGGGCGTGATGCCTCTCCCGGCGGCCGCGTTTTCCCCGTTGACGATGACGAAGTCCGCCCCGTGTTCCCGTTTGAGTTGCGGCAACATGTGTTTTACGGCGGTGCGTCCGGGCTCGCCGACCACATCTCCTATAAAAAGTATGGTAATCATGAATTGGGACGGGGTTGCCGCAGATGGCGGCTTTTACTGTTCTTCCCTGGTGACGGGCACTACCAGAACGGGCACGGGGGATTTCCGCATCACGGAGCTTGCTACGCTGCCCAGAAAGACGGTGGAGAGGAAGCCGTGGTTATGCTTGCCCACCACGATCATGTCAATGTGGTGTTTTTCAGCATAATTAATGACTGCTTCGCTGATTTCAAATTCATCTTCCACCGCCTGGATGATTGTGGCATCCGTCAGCCGGGAGAGTTTTTCCGCCGTTTGCTTCAAATGGTTTTTAGCGATGGAAATGACTTCGTTTTCTTCCGTCTGGTCCATCACGGGAACGGGCACTTCATCCGGAAGAACGCCGGAGACTTCATAGCAAATGCTGGGTTCCACAATGTGGAGCAAATGGATGATGCTGTCGTTAGGGCAGGCCAGTTTGCCGATTTGATGGATGACGGCGTCCGTGGCGTTGGAGAAATCAATAGCTACCAGAATATTCTTCATATCTTTCTGTATAACATTCCGTACTTTTCCATACCACAAAAAAACGTGTGCTGTCCCGGCTTTCCTGGGCATTCTGCTTCAGGCCAGGCCTACGGCCCGGCGCACCCTGTCCAGCACTACAGAGGCCGTTTCGCGCGCCTTGCGGGCGCCTTCTTCCAGCGTCCGGCGCACATAGTCCTGATTAGCTTCCAGTTCCGCCCTGCGTTCGCGCGCGGGCCGGAAGTATTCCCAGTAAGCGTCAAAGAGGCGCTTTTTGAAGTCTCCATAGCCGCATCCCCCGTTCTGGAAGCCGCGCACCATGTCTTCATAACCCTGTGCGGAGGCAAAGAGTTTGTAAAGCTGCAGGATGACGGACCCTTCCGTCGGTTTGGGATCTTCCACGGGAGTGGAATCCGTGGGGATTCTCATAATGAGTTTGCGGACGGTTTTTTCCTCTCCGAAAATGGGG
>ENA-UPWK01001638-UPWK01001638.1-human-gut-metagenome-genome-assembly--contig:-NODE-1638-length-14261-cov-3.929357_pt1 | contig 14261 bp, 9 predicted proteins | sample MGYA00250048_ERZ773373 | MGnify/ENA primary metagenome ERZ773373 (study PRJEB29103, sample SAMN06112059) | human gut metagenome | biome: human gut; feature: ankylosing spondylitis patient; material... | reverse complement strand
GCAGCTAATGCAAAATTTTCTTCTGCGTTTAAATGTTTTCCCACCGTTTAACGGCCCAATGGAACGCCGACTCGCTATCTATACCACACTCGCCCCTGTCGAAACCTTTACATCCCCATGGGTTTGTTGGTTTATCTATCATACCCCTAATGCATATTCATGTCAACTAGTAATTCATGCAGCGTTTGTGCGACATAATCAAGTTGTTCTTTGCTATGAGCAGCAGTCACCGTCATGCGTAGGCGACTTTCACCAACAGGAACCGTAGGAGGTCGAATAGCTGTAATAATAATTCCTCGTTCTTCTAACTCACGGGCCAATGTTAAGGCTCGATCATTCTCGCCTACCACAATCGGGAATATCGGTGTTTCATCATCACAATCAATGCCCATAGCCTGTAATTTATGTGCCATATACACAGTATTATCACGTAATGTATCGACCACAGATGGTTCATCTCGTACAATTCGTAGGGCTGAAGTGAGCTCTTTCTGTACTCTCCAGCGGCAGTTCATGGCGACTCGCAGTTCCGCATACAGCCCTTGTGGGATGTATGGGAGTACATAGCGCCCTTCCAGCACCAACTTTGCGATTGTCTTTGGATCCTTCTAGTCGCTCTTGCTGGGATGTCCATCGTCTAGTTCTTTGCTGCACTTCACATGGTATGGATTGACCAGCACCAACTTCATACTGCCCCCTTGCAGATACGCCGCCAGAGTGAACCAGTAGTGTCCCGTTGGCTCAAGCCCCACCATGATTCTGCCCTTCTTCTGTTCTGCTGCCAACTCAGATGCCCAGCACAGAAAGTAGTGAAAGCCTTCTGCGCTGTTCTCAAACTTGACTGCCTTACTCAGTTCAAGGCCGCGCCAGTCGAACGCTCTTGCCCAATGGGTATCGCGGGCAATATCCACTCCAATGACCATTGTTGTCTCTGTGACTTGACGGATTTTCTCGTTCTGTGCTACACTCATCTCGGACATTCCTTTCAATGGTTGATTCAATTAGGGCGCTTGACCCTGCATGTTTACCATTGTACGGAATGTCCTTTTTCTGTTCAAATGCCGGATTTTCTCATATTACAGGAATCTCCTGTCAGCAACACACAATACCAGCACATCCGCAAAATATCCATATCCAACCCCAACAAAAATTAGGGGGAAAATATGACGTCTGCCCCGGTTTCCGTCCGGAGGCGGGCGGCGATCCTCCCGGCCTCCTTCCGACTGACAAGGCCGGCAGTCTGGAGGTGGCGGAGGAGGTTCATCATCCCGATATAATTGATATTCTGGTTCATGGCCAACCCTCGTTTCAGGTGGAGGCCGCTCCCAAATGGGCAGGGAGCGGCCTCCGCTTCCTATCTTCTGAAATCTTAGATTTCCAAAAGCAATCATTCCGCACCTGTATTCGACACTACTTCCCCAGGTGTCAGGGCGGCAGCAGACGGACTGTGTTGGCACACATCACGGGAATCTCACCCCTCCGAGGATCTCTCCGAGCTGCCCCCATTGCTTGATCCCGGTATCACCCGGGGCTGTGGCTGGACAGGAGTATCATTATCAGATTGCTGACGAGGATCGGGCCGGATAAAAACCAGCCGCAATGCGAAACAGCCCGCCACAGGCTGCTTTGTGGACAGATGGGCACCGCTCTGCACCTTCCTTGGCCGTCTTTGATGCGGGTTCACGGCCCGCACAGGTGGTCTTGGCGCATCCTCCAGTGTCGCTTCAGCCCCCTTCCAGAGGGCCTCTCGTCAGCAGACGTATCCCGCTGCCGGATGTTCTATTTGCAAGGATCAGAACGGAAATCGGTAGATCACCGATACTCCCAATACAGGGCAAACTGGGCCAAAATGCTATTCATGATTTGGAGTTCCTCCCCGTCTAAGGCGGATCTTAGCTTTTGGAGAAGTATTTCCTGCTTTGGGGATAACATCCGACTTTCTAGATGGAACCACTCTGGTAGATGAGCCCCTCCACCATATCGTCCCCGTGTAACCTGGATCGGGTAATAGCAGGAGAGAATCACCAAATCGTTTCGAATCGTCCGCTCAGAAACACCAAACTCTGTCGCAAGATTTATGGCTGTTTGGTGCCTCCTCTTACATAGCAGACGTAGGATTTCGCTTCTCCGCTCTGACGGGGTCATTCCTCTCACCGCCCTCGTCTTGCCCTGTGATTGAAGTATAAAGGTTAAAGCGGAAGGTTCATTTCCACTTTAAAAAAGTTTCTGGCTTGATCGCATAAATTCAGCATTATGCCTCATTTAGAAAGGATTTTTGTCGCATAATAGACAAAAGCAGGACAATGAGAGGATGATAAAAAGCCCGAGCTACTGTGGCCTAGGGCTACAGTAACACGGACTCTTTATTATAGGGCTTTGAAACTATTTTACTTGGGCGGACAGTCTACTACTTTTCCTACAGATATCCGTCTTCCCTACCTAAGCAATAATCAACTCAAGAGAGTAAGATGCGCAATGAAGATAGTAGTTTTGATTCGCACCTTGATAGAAGCAATCTTTTTGCTGATGTCCCGTTATTTTTTATATCGTCCAGATCCAACCATAAATTAATAGAATTCACAGAATGTTATGATTGTACATGGGGAGGAGTTTTCATTCGATACAAATTCTAGATGCCACCATGTTTAATACTTCCTGGTGCGTTTGGTCAAACAAATGTGTATAGATTCGCCCAGTAATTGTAATATCTTTATGCCCCAGCGCTTTTCCGATATCGACCAACGGAACCTTTGCGCTATTCGCCACGCTGGCAAAAGTATGCCGGAGTCCGTGAATCGTAATATGCGGCAATCCATGACGAAATATATTGGTGACTTGATTCGGTTGACAAGGGCTTCCATCCTTTTTTACCACTACATAGCCGCTATCCCAATATGCCTTACCGAGTTGTTTCTTCTGTTGTAATTGGTTAAAACGTTCTTCTCTTAATAGATCGACCAAGTCACTTATACCGGCAATTCCCAACTTTCTAATAGAACTTTCTGACTAATGTGATTAGTAATTATGCTATGGTAACAGTAATAGGTGGTATCCTCCCGGTTAGGCCGTATTACATCTTCAAGCCAATATGATAGCCAATGTTCTAAGGTCATCTGCGTCGGAGGTGTCAGTCTATTTTGTAAACGCCTGATCTCAAAACGGCACAGCGCTTCCTTTGCTATCTCCTTCTGTGAAAATGTTTTGGTTTTCCTCATACGTCTACCAAATGCATCCCGGCCATAATCAAAGTAAACATAAAATAGTCTTTTCCCATCGTCATACGCCAAATTTTTTTCAATTCTCTTTCGTGACATAGTTCTCTCCTTACTGAATTTTTATTCATCTTTCGAAGTTTATGTGTTAATTCTGTCAGCATTTTCTACTCATGTCAAGGCTACCAACGGGCTACCTAAGATCTACTAAATAATGCCCTATACTCCGCCTTTTATACCCAAAAAACGGGAGGTTTCCTCTTCTTTCGCGGACGAATAAAAATAAGGAGGAAATCCGAATGAGAAACCTCAAGCGGGCTCTCAGCCTGGCTCTGGCAGCTATCATGCTCATTGGTATGATGGTTGTCTCCGCCTCCGCTGCGGGCTACAACGATCTCACCGACAAGGATGAGATTGTGAACAAGGATGCGGTTTCCATGCTCACGACGCTGGGCATCATCGAGGGCAAGCCCGATGGTTCCTTTGCGCCTACTGAGGGTGTGGATCGCGCGCAGATGGCGAAGATGATCTCCGTCATCATGAACCAGGGGGCTGACAACAGCGCTCTGTATGAGAACAGCCCCTCTGGCCTGACTGACATCAGCAGCCACTGGGCCAAGGGCCACATCAACTATTGCTACACCACCGGCATCATCGCTGGTCGTGGCAATGGCAAGTTTGACCCTGATGCGGGTGTAACCGGCTCCGAGGCAGCCAAGATGCTGCTGGTTGCCGCCGGCTACGATCCCAAGATCGAGGGCCTCACTGGCGCGGACTGGGAGATCAACACCAACGCCCTGGCCTCCAAGCTGGGCATCTTCCGTAATCTCACCGCTTCCGTGTCCGAGCCCCTGACCCGCGACAACGCGGCCCTGCTGATCTACAACGCCCTGGACATCGAGATGATTGAGAAGTACGAGAACGGCTACGCCATCGGCTTCAAGGATTACCGCACCATCCTGTCCACCATGTACGGCGTGTATAAGCTGGAGGGTGTGGTTGTCGGTAACGAGTGGGCTCAGCTCATGAACACCGACGTGGATGACGCTCTGGCCACTGGCAAGACCCGCCTGGAGGATGTGATGCTCTTTGACTCCAACACTCTGAGCACCAACACCGGCATGAGCGGCACTGCCCAGCCCGACGTCACTATGAATGTCACCACCCCTGTGGAGTACATGGGCAAGACCGTGACCATGTACATCCGCAAGACCACAGTTCTGGCCGACTCTGAGGTTCTGGGCGTGGTTCTGAAGGATGACGCCAATGTTGTTAAGGTTGTGAACAACAACAACGAAACCAACAAGGACATCCTGAAGGGTTCCGGCCTGAGCTTCGACAACAACACCCAGTTCTATGTGAACTATGGCTATCAGAAGACCCAGTCTGCTGCTCTGAACGAGCTGGGCGTGACTGGCCTGAAGGATCTGAAGGCCTATCAGAACGTCAACGGCGTTGAGATGGAGATCATCGACAACGACAACGACGGCATCGTGGACTATGTCCTGTACACCAAGGAGGATCTGACTGTCGTTTCCGGCACCAGCAGCTCCAAGGAGACCACCACTCTGATCGGCTTTAACAAGAACAAGGCCATCGACAACGATGACATTGTGACCGGGCTGGATCTGGAGATTGATGACGTGGTTCTGGCCATCACCTATGGCGGCCGCTACTATGTCACCGCTCCTCAGGTTGTTACCGGCGAGATGGAGGCCTATTCCTCCAGCAAGCTGGAGAACCAGTACATCGAGGTGGGCGGCACCGAGTATAAGCCTTCCTACATTGGCAAGCTGACCGAGACCGAGACCTCTGCCAACGGCGTGGGCGAGATCATCGACTTCGATATCGAGCTCTGCGAGAAGCTGACCGGTGTTCAGTTCAAGACCTCCTATGAGTTCTTCCTGGATTCCAATGGCTATGTCCGTGCTTTCCGTCCCGCTGAGGAGAGTGCCCCCAACTACGCCCTGGTTCTGAATTCCGGTTATGACCCCGGCGTGTACAGCTCCGATGCATCCGGCAAGCTGACTGTGCTTCTGGCCGACGGTACCGAGGGCACCTATTCCATCAACTTCTCCGCCTCTGCTTCCAACCTGGGTGAGCAACTGTATGGCGACAATGCCACCAAGAATCAGGGTATCACTGAGCTGAAGGGCTTCATGGGCACCGACTACACCGATCAGTCCGATACCCGCCCCTGGCTGGCTGTGGACAGCAGCTATGTCTTTGCTCATAAGAGTGCTACTGCTGTGGATTACAAGGCTGGCCAGGCTGCTGGCAGCGTGATCTGCTACACCAAGAACGACGATGACGTGCTGACCATTAAGTACGTGATCGGTGCCATCAACGGTTATGCAGTGAACGAGGATAAGGTGACCAACGCTGATCTGAGCGGCACCCACACTCCCACTCTGAGTACCCTCACTGAGGAGCTGAGCAAGGCCTATGGCACCGGTGACGCCCGCGTGTACTACGGCGTCAACGATACTGTGGCCGTCGACAAGAATACTGTGGCCTTCTACTACGAGGACAAGGATAACTATGGCGTGGCCATTGGCTATGACAAGATGGCCAATGTGTCCGAGGGCCAGAACTTCCTGGCTTCCACCGTGGTTTCCACCAGCTACAACTCCGCTAAGAAGGAGTACGAGTACAAGAGCACCAACCTGGCGGATGTGATCCTCTTTGACGAGGCCAACATCATCAACGCCCGCGACTATGCTTACGTTCTGAGTGCGAACCGCACCGCCAACGACGACAAGGTCACCCTGAATGTTCTGTTTGAGAACGGCGATGCCGGCACTCTGACCGTGAAGAAGGATCACTTTGACTCCATCTTCAAGAACAGCACCGACTTCAACCGCGCCTATGCCTACACCATCGACGGCAAGGAGATCGCCACCCTGACCAAGAGCACCAATAGCATGGTGTCTGGCGTCGGCTACCGCCTGAAGGCTGGTACCGTTGCCCTGAACACCGGCGCTGGCCGTGAGCAGTACTATGCTTACGACAAGGATAAGGTCAACATCTGGGACGTGACCGACGCCCGCAAGGGTGAGGACGGTGTGAAGGTTGCCGACTTCAACACCAAGAATTGGAACATGGTTCTGATCCTGGACAGCAACAGCAAGGTTCGCACTGCTTTCGTGTGGGAGTATGACGGCACCACTCCCGGTGTCGGCGACGGCTTCGATTTCGACTGGAACCTTGATAACCACGGCGAGTTCGTGACCCTGTACGGTTACCACACCGCCCGGGACATCTACGAGGCCTTTGACGAGGGCAAGAACGTTCTGATCCGCGATGACTACGATCTGGCCGACTTCAACTCCAACCGCCTGACTATTCCCGAGGGCCGCATCCTCTTTGTGGACGGCGACCTGACTGACAGCTCTGTTGGTAACAAGCTCCCTGTGGTCGGTAACGGCACCCTGTGGGTCAGCGGCAACTATACCAACGAGCAGGCCAAGATGACCGTCGACACTCAGATCGGCGGCAACCTGGTTCTGAACACCAACACCGAGATTGACTCCACGGTTGCCGTTGAGGGTAACATTGTGGAGAAGAGCGGTGGCAAGACCCTGACTGTGGCCGCGGGTAACAAGGTGTACGCCGAGGGCAACGTGGTTCTCGATACTCTGACCGTCTATGGTCATATTGAGGCGGAGAACTTCGACTGCAACAACATCAATGACTACTCTGACAACTCTCTGGTTGCCCGGGGCAACATTGATGTGGCGTCCATCCTGACCGTCGGCAAGTCTGGCTCTGCCGGTTCCGTGACCGTGGGCGGTAAGCTCACCGGCAACACTGTGACCGTCGTGAACGGCACCCTGGCGATGGCCGCTGGCAACACCGGCGTTGACGTTGCCAAGGTTGACGTGAAGGCCGACGGCAAGGTAGTTGCGAACGACGTGACCGCTACCGACGTTCTTGTGGCTGCGGGCGGCAAGCTGACCGCCGATAAGATGGACGGCACTCTGAATGCTGAGGCCGGCGCCGACGTAGAGATCAAGGATGCTGACTCCGAGGTTAAGGTTGACGACAAGCTGACCGGCGACTTCGCGGGCGATGTGACCCTGACTAAGAATGCCTCTGTGGAGGCGGGCGAGTCCGTTGTCATCAACGGCAAGCTGGCTGCTAGTAGCTACACTCTGACTGTCAAGGGTACTCTGACCCTGAACGGCGCGGACACTGACCTGTCTAAGCTGTCCGGCGAGGCTGGCGCGAAGGTTATCTTCGGCGCGAACGCCAACTTCGTCTACAGTGACGAGAGCACCCAGGTTCAGCCCAAGGACATCGCTGGCCTGACCTTCACCTATGATGAGACCGCCAACAAGTTTGTGGCGAATGAGAAGGCCCCCGTGGGAGCCACCGAGCCTGAGAAGGCCACTCTGAGCGTGTCTGGTACCTATGAGATCGACCAGGACACCAAGACCATTAGGGTGACTACGGATGATACTAACATCGAGCTCGAGGTTGAGCAGGGCGCTAAGAACGTCACCTTCACCGTGAAGCCCGCTGTTGGTGTGAACTACACCAAGGGTGCCGACACTCTGAGCACCAGCAAGTCCGGCGATACCTTTACCATCGGCAACGTAAAGAATGGCGGTTACGTCAAGTTCACCGCCAAGGGTGCCGATCTGGAGACTCAGACGTATACTGTCACCCTGAAGATCAAGGACGAGTAACCACGATCTTCGAGATTTTCTCCTAACAATAGTCCGCCCCCGAGCCGTCTGGCTCGGGGGCGGACTTCTTATTACTCGCCTGCCCAAATGGCCAGGTAGCGGTAGGTGTAGCCCTGGGTGTTAGTGCCGCACTCCGCTCCACTAGTGACGGTGAAGCCATTTTCCGTCAAGCATAGGGCCGTATTGGACGAGTGGGACAGGCCTCCGCCACGCACCGCCAGCCCGCCGTACATGTAGTAGTCTACGGCCGGCCGCTTACCAAAGCTGATCTCCAGCAATACCACCAATGGATGAAAACCCAGCCGTATCTCCCGTATGGCCGCGCCGTCACCAGTATAGGAGCCGGCCACTGCGGAGCACTTTTCCCCTGCCAGGGCCCTGACCTGCGCTAACGACTGGTCGATTTTCTGAAAATCCGAATTGAAATCCGTCCGCAGAAACGCATCTCTGGGCTCCCACTGGTGCAGTTGATAGTTTGACGTGTATGTTGCCATAAAACATCCCTCCCAATGGCAGGGGGCCGATTGCTTTTGCAATACCCGCAAACGCGGGGCGGCGGTACTGGTTCCCATAGACGTCGACCAACAAATGTGCTATAATGACCTCATACTTTTCTTGGAGGACTGTGCCATGCACCGGGTTCTTTTTACTGCATCGACATACTCCCATATTGTAAACTTCCACCGTCCTTATTTGCAGGAGTTCAAACGCCGGGGATGGGGCGTGGATGTTGGATGCGGCGGCCGCCCAATGGAAATCCCGGAAGCAGATCGGGTCATACATATCCCGTTTGAGAAAAAGATGACCTCCTCCCAGAATGTGCGGGCTACCCGTTTGCTCCGCGGCCTTATCCGGGCGAACCGGTATACGCTAGTCAGTTGCCATACCGCTCTGGCCTCCTTTTTTACGCGTGCGGCAATTCTGGGGCTTCGCCGACGGCCAGCTGTGGCCTGTACGGTTCATGGATACCTCTTTGGTGAGCATAGCACTCCGAAGGAGGAACTTCTGCTGGGGACGGCAGAGAGACTCACTGCCCCGGTGACCGACCTTTTGATGACAATGAATCACTGGGATACCGCTTATGCCAAAGCCCACCGTTACGGTAGACGGATCATCGAAATTCCAGGAATGGGGGTAGATCCCAGCCATCTTCCGCAGGTATCTCTCCAGGAGGCCGCTTTCTTCCGAACACAGCTTGGATTCCGCCAGGATCAATTTCTCCTTCTCTTCGGCGCGGAGTTTTCTCCACGAAAAAACCAAGCGGAGTTACTCCGGGCCCTCAGCTTTCTGCCCGAGCAGGTTGGGCTATTGTTGCCCGGCGATGGAGCCCTCCGGGATACGTGCATTCAACTGGCCAGGACATTGGGTGTAGAACAGCGGGTCGCCTTTCCAGGTCATGTGGACGATATGCCCCTGTGGTACGCTATGGCAGACTGCGTTGTGTCCCCCAGCCAGAGCGAGGGACTACCATTCCATTTGATGGAGGCGATGTATTATGGTCTCCCCATCGTCGCCAGCGATATTAAGGGCCATGCCGATTTGCTGGGCAGTAGTCATGCCGGTCTTCTCTTTTCACCTCACAGGATGGCAGAGGGGTGCGCTGCACAGGTGCAGCGCCTGCTGGCCGAGCCGGGCCTGGCCCGCCGCCTCGGCCAGGCAGGGCAAGAGGCCATCACCCCCTACACTTTGCCTCAGGTGCTACCCCAGATTATGGAGCTCTATCATCAGGTAGTTCCCCTGGATGAGCCGGAGAAGGTATATTCACTGGAACAGATCTCATAATGTAAAATTACTTATTTTGAGAGCATGTACTGGAAGCCGCATATGGTCGGCTCCAGTACATGCTCTTTTTCTACCTTTTCAACCGATTCGGCTAATAACATCGGCCTTACGAAAATTTTTTAGGTGTAACCCCTCAAGATGGAGTTCTTTTACCAAGGGACCACATGAAAAAGACTGTCCGCAGAACCTTCCGCTCCGCAGACAGTCTTTTTCTCTTTTAGGACTCTGCCCACGCAATAAGGGCTGTTTCATCCTCTGTTAGAGTGATCGTTCCCATATTTACCGTATTCCAATCCTGAAGCATTTGAGCCAAGTGAAGTATTCCCTCCCGGTATTCCTGGGTATCCTCCTGATACGTTCGCAACATTTGAAATGCGGAATGCCAGGTTTCCGGGTTGGCCGCCACGTAGGAGACATATTTTTGGAGCATCTGCATCCCGCTCACAGGCTGTTCCATGGTGAAGTAGTAGTCCGCTAAGTAGAGGGGGATGATGTTGGAGTCTACTTGGGATAGCCGTGCGGCGTAAGTCTCCGCCTGCTGGAGGATATCCTCGTTAAAACTATCCAGAGATTGGGCGCTGTAGACGTATGAGAGCATGTAATCCGCCCACTCAAACCGATCTAGCCGGATAGCCTTCTCTAGACTGTCAAATGTAGGCGATCTATTCACAAGCGCCTGGGCGCGCATGTTGCCCCCCAAAAGAACCGCAAAGGCTGCCAGTAGAGCCGCCAATAGCACACTGAACCACTTGCTAACCACCTCACGTGTTGGGTGCAGGCGTAGGGACGCACCACAGCACAAGCTAATGAGGGACAATACCCCTAATGCAATAGGGAGGTAGGCGTGAGCTGAGAATATGACCTCTACAGAGGCGTGGCCTGCCATGAACACCAAGGCTGCCCCCAAGGCCGCTGTCATTGGATGGGACTCGTCCTTGGGGCGCCGCCAGCTTGATAACACCGCCAATCCTGATGTCACTAAAACCGCCAAAAAAAGGAGCAATCCAAGAACTCCTGTCTCTACTAAAGATTGGACATAGTGGTTATGGGCATATTTTGTCTCATAAAAGAAGGACTGCACACTGGCAATACCATTCTCAAAGGCACCCATACCCAAGCCGACCACCGGGCTCCGTCGGAAAAGCTTCATGCCATCCTCAAAGAATACCAACCGCTGAATGGCATTCTGGTTGGCAAAGAGCCCCTGGAGGCGATTCGCTATAAAATCAGGCAGAAGCTTGTACTCCAAGGGCAACTTCCCATTGCCTCCCGTCCCCTCATATGTGACCTCCTCCAAATAGAGCGGTCCGCCTGAGAGGTTAAAATAAACCACCATGCTATCCGCTGCTACAGTAAACGATGCCTCCGCTGCTGAACCTTGGTAAAGTATTGTGCTGGTGTGCATCATAGTATCCTGTCGGTTCTGGCTCTCAATGGTGACCTGTGGGTTGCCATTACTGCGAATAGAAAGTGTATAGGTTCCGGCATCAGGATAGGCCGACCGCCGCAGGGTTTCCCCCTCCTGAATCGTTGCCGGTCCAGTCAGCTGAAGTGCCAACAGGACAAATACCGCCATCAATGCAACTAAAGCGCCAATCAATAGCGGAATCATTTTCCCATGTTGTCCCAATAGCTGTCCCACATGCTGTCCTAATAGCTGATCCAGCAGACAAAGCAAACCTGAGCCAGCAACAGCGCAGAGCAATGGAATGGGCTGTATCCCCGTCCATTCGGTCAGGGATGAGTAAGAAACGAGGAAGGCCGCGATCATGGACACTATCAGCGTCTCTACCATTAATACAAGCAACTTCCCCCGACGTTCTCCCCGTTCCAAGAGCAAATATACCAAGAAGGCCAACATAATCATACCGCTGGCACCCATGCTGAAGGCTAAGATAAAGCCCATCGCGTTAAGGAACAGGCAAACCAAATGGAATCGTCGCGATCCGACTCTTTCGCTGGATACTGCTAGTCCGAGCGAAAGAATTACTCCTAGTCCAACACACCCTGCAAAGATGTTCGGGTTTCCCAATAAAGAGTTCATACGGATACCGACCTCCACCGGAATGAGGTTGGCATAGTCGTCCGAAAATAGTTCTAGAAGCCCAAGCACCGGAGTACTTAACAGGCGGGTGGAGAGCAAATCGATGCTAACAAGAGCCACTAGGGCTATACCACCCTCCAGCATAGTAGCTACACCACGCCCCAGAGATTGTCCACTGCCATTTGAGAATGAGAGAATTAGGACAGCACCGCAGAATGAAATCAAGACTTTAAGAAATTCAGAAAGAGCAAATTTACCTGACGTAGCGTAAAGTGTGGAGATTCCATTCATCAAAACCCAGGCGAATAGTATCAAAAATGGGATTGTTATACGACTGCAAAACTGCGAGAAGCGAAAAAAGATTGCAAAAATTGCCGCCACTATCCCTGTTATAGCCACCACTTTGATCGTAGATGGCGCAGTAAAACATAGGCTTAGAAAAAATAAGAGGGCACACATTGCCCCTATCCCCAATCGCTTATAGTCAATCCGTACACTCTGTATCACAGCTACCGATTCCTGTGCAGACACCTCATCCAACTCTGGAAGGATTGGTGTGGATGTCGGTAGGGGCTTTTGCCCCTGCTTCTTATATTTTTTCGACATGGCTTGCCTCCGGTACCATCATTTTCCCGCATTAGCCATCCCAAAGGTCAGGAAGCATCTGCAGATAATATTTGGTGTTATATTTTGTGTAATATTATACCACATTTTAGCGGCTAAGTCCACGCAGAAATCTATACTATTCGACGGAATTAACGTTTTCCTTTTTCATTCCATCTATATCCCAAAGCAAGACTTCAATTGACAGAATTTGTAGTCTAGTATAAAATTATACTATCTTCTGTATATATAAGTTCCGTTCTATTCACCTTAACACCAGCCAAGACACCAACTAGAGCCCCCCGAATATAATCACAAGACCCAATTTGGTGAACCCATTCGTAATGGTGCAACCCCAAGTACGTCCTAGTATCATTGGTTGGATCCTGGTCAACATCCTACAGGGAATGCTCCTATTAAGGCCCTATTGAGCACTGGGTAGATAGGCTAAGATTAGTCCTATCCCTTACTCTAATTAAGAGTATTGCGAATCACAAGCAACTATCTTAAACAAAACATAATATAGATGATGATAATTGCTATGAGTTATCACTATTCCCCTCAATATACCGCGCTCTATCTGCGTCGAGAGAGTTTTGCCCGCTATTCGAGCTGCAATTTGGGGCTTCCGTCCGAATGGAAGCCAAGACTTTTCTCTGGCGCTCTGGTTTTGGCTGGATAACCCCAATGCGCGACTGCTGGATGGTATGGATGCACTCTCGCTGGATTTAATGGATGACCGACTGGTGTTCTGGCTCAAAGGCTACACAGACCTGATCTGTTACGCTGACCGATATCCTATCCTCCGCCATGAATGGAACCATGTAGCCATCACCTACAACAACCAAGGACAGATATTCTTCTATATCAACGGAATGCAGACCCAAGTATATTCTGTCTTTCAAAAAACACCAGCAAAGCTATGGGGAGATATCCTGTTCTGCCCTGGGATGGAGGGCTACTTAAGGGGAGTGCAGTTCTTTGACAAGCAGCTTTCCGAAGTGGAGGTAGATCAGGTTAAGCGAGGCATCGTTGGCGCGCCCACACCCATCCGCTGGTTTGACTTTGAGACTTCCGCTCCAGGAAAATCATTCAACATGACATAATACCATATACAACGCCGCTACCATCTCCAGATCCGCCCCAGGATAGATATCCACCGTTGCCTGCCTTACTCGGACACCTATCTTTGCACCCGAGTCCTCCTCCATTTTCGCTGGGATGAGCTGCGCAAATTCTGCCTTTGCCTCCGGGAGCCTGTTTTCTCCTGCCATCTTCAGCACTTCTCGTTCCCACCGATAATAGGTCTACCGCTCTATCCCCTGCTCCTCACACTACATTGTGACCGACATCCCACTGCTCCGGCACTCCCGTACTCGTTTTGCCCATCCCACCAGCGCCGCCTGCCGTTTCATTTCCCTCGCACCCATCCAGATTGCTTCCTTACGACAAAATAGTCTTGAGAAATCCTGAGTTTTCTCAGGATTTCTCAAGACTATTTTATCCTATCTGTATACCCGGCCGCTTGTTTTACGCTTACAATAAGAGATTCTTGGTAATGTTTAGAGCAAGAACAAGGGGGCGGATATTGGGACGAGTTGCACTAAAGATGTTGCGCAAGAAAAACACCTTTTATAAATATTTCCATAATATTACAAGATTGGGTGGGTAGACGGCAAGGGACAAAACTTCCTTGGTTTCCCATACCGAGGTACTATGATTCCTATTTACGCAAGTAAAAGCGGACCTGCCATTGGCAAGCCCGCTTGTCCCTGCTCAGGAATCATAGGGCTTCTGGCTCAACTCCTGTTGCACTCAGTTCGACAATCCACTATGCCTGCAACAGTTGCTTGAGGATTACGCATTGATCGCAGCCGTCGTATCCGTCATCCAGCGCCTTTTGATATAGCTCCATGGCCTTGTCAGTCA